>Ga0210406_10001365_pt1 | contig 29927 bp, 24 predicted proteins | sample IncBWC30MmetaG_FD_155454 | JGI IMG/M metagenome (GOLD analysis project Ga0210406, IMG submission 155454) | Forest soil microbial communities from Barre Woods Harvard Forest LTER site, Petersham, Massachusetts, United States - Inc-BW-C-30-M | ecosystem: Environmental > Terrestrial > Soil >... | reverse complement strand
CGCCGTGCTCCCAAATGAGTTCCAGAACGGCCCGCTCCAGTTCGCCGAGTTCGGCAGGATCGTGACTTTGAGTAGTGTTACTGTTCATAGTGTTACCGACTGTAGCACATAGAACGGGTTTCGCAACTACTATTTCTAAGCGAGGCTAGCGCTGGCCCGGCGCCACCTCGACCGTCGCGAGGCCGTTGGCGGGCAGCGTGATCGATATGCGCTCATCCACGATCGGCACCTCTTGCGGCGCTGCAAGCGCGGAGGCCTTCAACAACTGCTGAAGCTGCGCTTGCGTTGGATAAGTCGGCGATCCCATCCGTTGGTAGGCGCCGCTGACATCACCGCTTTCGGCATCGAGACGCAGTACGCGTGCCGAGCGCGCCGCGACATGGCGCAGTTGCAATGAAATCGTCGTAGGCGCACCGCTGCGGCCGGGCGCGACGTAGTTCCACAGGGCAATAACCAAAGTGCCGTCCGCTCGACGAGTGACCAGAGCGTGCTCCGAATCGACGTCGTAGCGCTCGGTGCCGAGCCCATGCAACATCTTGAAGGCGTTGAAAACCGGCTTGGGAGTGCCGCCGGCCGCGATCAGGCCGAATCCACCATAGAACGGCCGCTTCACGACGCCTTGCTCCTCGAAGACATCCGAGAGCGTCCAGTACGACATCATGTCGGTGAGACCGTCGCAGCGACGCAGCGTATCCGCAAGCCACGGCCCCATGAACAGCGAGTCGGTGATGTGCGGCTCATTGAAATACGTGGCGTTGTACTCGCTCCAGAAGATGGGGATGCCGCGCCGGGGTGAAGCGTCTACTTCGTCGCGTACCTTCTTCGCGGCGCGGCATACCATCTCGGCGCGCGGAATAGTTTCGTGAGTCCCGAAAACATCCTTGGAGGTGTCGTTGGCGTAAACATGCGTCGATACAAAATCGAATGGGATGCCCTTGTCCGTGCAATGGCGGATGAATGCACCGACCCAGGCCGCCTGCGCGGTGGACGGTCCGCCCACGCGCAATCTGCCACTTACCGATTTCAGCGTCGTGGCCGTGTGATCGTACAACGTCCAGTAGCTTTGCTGCTTGGGTTGGCCCACCCAGAAATCGAGGTTCGGCTCGTTCCAAACCTCGAAATACCATTGCGCGACCTCATCGATACCGTACCGATCGATCAGGTGTGCGGCGAACGCCGCTATCATCGCGTCCCACCTGGCATAGTCTCGTGGCGGCGCGACGATGGGATGGTATTTGAATGGGTGAACGGCCTGGCGCGACGCAAGCTTGCTCGGCATGAAGGACAGCTCGACGAAGGGTCGAACGCCGTTCGCCAGCATTCCATCGTAGATCTGGTCCACATACGAAAAGTTGTAGGTTGGATTGCCGCGTTTGTCTTCGTCGTAAATTCCGACTTCATCGTGCAGGATCGCGTGGAACCGCACGAACTTGAAGTCGGTTGTATCTTTTACAAGACGCAGATCCTGCCGGTAACTGTCGCGCAGCGTGAGAATTGCCCGCCCGGAGCCGAACATCTGTTCCCAAAAGTGCGGGAAGCTGTGAGGCGATCCCCTAGGATCGACGATGATTTCTTCGTCGCCCCAAGCGATCGTCGTCATCAGGCTGACAAGAACGAAGACCAAAATCGATTTCATCATTCAACCATGGTGTGGACATTGGATCGGAAAAGGGGATAGCATCACCGCAACAAGGGTAAGCGGCATTCTAGACCGCAAGCTATGACCGATGCGTACTAAACGCTTCGATGGAACGGAAGCTCGCGGGGGGCGGATGGCAAGTCAAGGTCAAGGATGTCGTGCGCGTTGCACCGCTGCGGTCGCGGCCGCGCCTAAAATTCTCGCAGGCCTGGACAGGGCCGCTACCCTCAGAACTCCGGTCTCGCTGTCTGCGGCCGCGCGCTGCGGATACGACGCCGAGTTCACGAATCTCAATTTAGTCTAGTGAATGAATAACATGCCGCGCTCGATGATGGGACGCGCTTATCGGGGGGGAACATCATGAGAACACGGGATTGCTACAAGAAGACTTTACTCGCGGCGGCCATCGGCACCGCGCTTGCCGCCGGCGCCGGCATGCCGACCGCCGTCTGGGCGCAGACGGCCGATGCGACTTTGCGCGGCAGAGCTGCGGCAAACACCGAGGTTGTAGCGAAGAACATCGCAACCGGCCTCACGCGACGAACCACCGCGGCCGCGGATGGCAGTTATTACATACCCGGTCTGCAACCGGGAACTTATACCGTCGAGGCCGGACCTGGAACCGAAACCACGGTTATCTTGAGCGTCGATTCAACGTCCACTTTGGATCTGGTATCGGCTCCCGCGGGCGCTGCGCCGCTTGAGGGGGTCACGGTCAGTGCCCAGCGCCTCTACGAAGTCAAGACCTCCGAGGTTGGAGGGACGGTTTCATTGCACACGATCGACACCGTGCCGCAAATCACACGAAACTTTTTGGAATTCGCAGACACCGTGCCGGGCCTGGTGTTCAGCGTCAATGATCAGCATCAGTCCTCGCTGCAGAGCGGCGGCCAGAACGCCAGTGCCGTCAATGTTTATATCGACGGCGTCGGTCAGAAGAATTATGTGAAAGAGGGCGGCGTCAGCGGACAGTTTGCCACCCAGGGGAATCCGTTCCCCCAGCTTGCCATTGGCGAATACAAGGTCATCACGTCGAATTACAAGGCTGAATTCGATCAAGTGTCGAGCGCCGTCGTCACGGCGGGTACCAAATCCGGCACCAATGAATTCCACGGCGAATTCCTTGGTCAATACACGAGCGACAGCCTGCGCGCCGAAACCCCCTCCGAGCACGCGGCCGGGATCAAGACGCCCTCGAATGAAAAGGATTTCGGCGCTTCCTTGGGCGGCCCGATCTTGAAGGACGTGCTGCACTTTTTCCTTACGTACGAAGGGAAGCGGTTCAACACTCCGATCGACGTCACTCCCGGCGTGCCGATCCTCGCCGGCCAGCCGATCAGCACCTTCTTGCCGGCGGGCGTGAACGCGCAATTCGGACCCGCAAGTTTACCTTTCAACGAGGATTTGTATTTCGGCAAGCTCGATTTCGAGCCTACCGACTACGATCGCATCGAGTTCAGCGTCAAGGTGCGCAACGAAACTCAGACCGAGAATCTCGGCATTGCACAAGCGCAGGGCGCGAGCATTACGGGCAAGAACAACGATACGCGTTATTCCTTGCGGTGGGCGCACAATGCGGATCATTGGTTCAATGATCTTTTGTTCACGCACGAGGATTCTTTCAACCAACCGTCAGCCACCAACATCGGCAACGGCTCGCAGTACATCGTCGTTGCGAACAATCAGCAGCTGGTTCTGGCCACAGGCGCCGCCGACCCGCGTGCCACGCAGAACAAAGGGCAGCGCGGGCCCGGAATACAGGATGACCTGACGTTCGGCGATTTGAATTGGCTGGGCGATCACACCGTCAAACTCGGTGCCAAGGTCAAGAGAATCGACCTGACCGCGGCAGATGCGGAAAACATCAATCCTCAGTTTTATTACAATGTCAGTCCCGCCGGAACCGATACGCTGCCGTACAAGGCCTTTTTTACCGATCCTGTGCCTGGTTTGAGTCCGACCGCGCAATCACGTGACTGGCAATACGGCCTCTACATCCAAGATGATTGGGTGCAGAACGAGCATTTGACCTGGAATATCGGTATGCGCTGGGATTACGAAAGAAACTTAGGGTATCTGGACTATGTGACTCCGGCAGCGGTGGTCGCAGCCTATGGCGCGCAGGACCCGAACGCACCCGCCGGTCAGACGTACGCGCAGACCCTGGCCAAAGGCGGCGTGAATATCAACGACTACATCAGCAACGGCGGTAACCGCAAGGCCTACACCGGCGAGTTCCAGCCGCGGCTTGGATTCTCGGTGGATATCAACGGCGATCAGAAGCATGTGGTGTTCGGTGGCTATGGCCGCTCCTACGATCGCGACTTGTACGATTATCTGCAGGTCGAGGTGACCAAATCTGCCTTGCCCGAGTACACGGTGTATTTCCCGAATGCGGCGGCCACCGCCGCGAATGGCTGCTTTGGCACGCCCTGCGTCGCGTGGAATCCAAAATATCTGACAGGCCTGTCCAACTTGCAGGGGCTCGTTACCTCGAGTGCGGTCGGCGCAGAAGTCGACGCCCTCAACAACAACTTGAAAGTGCCGTATTCGGACCAGTTCAGCGTCGGCATACGCAACAAGATCGGCGACTGGAATACCAGCGCCGCGGTGGCGCGCATCCTCAGCAAGGACGGATTCGTCTTCACCCTGGGTAACCGCTATCCCAACGGCGCATTTTTCATGAACGGCGGTCAGCCCTGGGGCAACGGCGTACCGGGCTTCGGCTCACTGATCATCGGCAACAACGGCATCGAAACCAAGACCACACAGGTACTGCTGTCGGCGGAAAAGCCGTTCACCGCCGAATCGCACTGGGGCGCGACCTTCGCCTATACGTATACCGACTCGTCCGCAAACCGCGATACCACACAGCACTATTCCTTCGATGAGGAGACTATCCGGCAATATCCCTTCATCAACTCGAACGCCGCGGCCAGGCATCGTATTGTGAGCACCGGCTCGTATGGCGCGCCGTGGGGCTTCGTGGTGGCTGCGAAGTTGACGCTGGCGACGCCGACTCCGGTAGACGACCTCGCCTGCATCGGCTTGACTTATCCGACGGGTAGCGGCTGCACGCCCATCTCGGCCACGCCGAAGAACTTCTTTGGTTATCGCGCACTCGATCTTCAGATCACCAAGAATTTCAACATCTTCAACTATGGCACGCTCTACGCGCGGCTGGACGGACTCAATGTCTTCAACTGGCACAATTATTCGGACACGCTCAACAACTGGGGCACGGGCGGCGTCTACAATTCGAACCCCGTGCCTTATAACTACAACGGCAATATGTTTGGCGTGCCGCGCACACTGAAGCTCACTGTTGGGGGTAAGTTCTGATGGGACGCGATGGCTGATCGGCATCTTCGCAACATTCTCATCATTGGCGGCGGCACAGCGGGCTGGATGGCCGCCGCCGCTCTCGCCAAGGTTCTGGGACGCGGACACTCGATCCGCTTGATCGAATCCGAGGAGATCGGCATCGTCGGCGTCGGCGAAGCCACGGTTCCGCACCTCAAGCTCTTCAACCAGATTCTCGAAATCGACGAGGTCGAGTTCGTCAAACAGACTCAGGGAACATTCAAACTCGGCATCGAGTTCGTCGACTGGGGCAGGCTCGGTGATCGTTACATTCACGGCTTTGGGAGCATCGGTCACGACTACGGTCTGCTGCCCTTCTACCAATACTGGCTGAAGTTATCCCACGCCGGTAAGGCCGCCGATATCGGTGCTTACTCGCTGAACACCTGCGCAGCTCCGCGCGGCAAATTCATGACCTCCGCCTCCGATGCGCCGCCGCACTCGCCGCTCGCCAATATCGCCTACGCCTATCATTTCGACGCGGGCCTGTACGCGCGCTATCTGCGCCGCTACGCCGAGGCCCGCGGCGTGCAGCGCACCGAGGGCCGTGTCATCGATGTGCGGCTGCGCGCCGAGGATGGATTCATCGCCGGCGTGACGTTGGCGGGCGGAGCAGAGGAGCTTCAGGCGGATCTGTACATCGACTGTTCCGGTTTCCGCGGCCTGCTGATCGAGGAGGCCATGCATACCGGCTACGAGGACTGGACGCGCTGGCTGCCCTGCGATCGGGCGCTGGCCGTACCCTGCGAAAATGTCGGCCCGCCCACGCCCTTCACGCGTTCCACGGCGCGCAGCTCGGGTTGGCAGTGGCGCATTCCACTGCAGCATCGCACCGGCAACGGCTACGTCTATTCGAGCGCCCACATCAGCGACGATGAGGCCGCGAAAACCCTCCTGGGCAATCTCGACGGCCGCGCCCTCGCCGAACCGCGCAAGCTGCGGTTCACGACCGGCATGCGCAAGAAATTCTGGAACAAGAACTGCGTGGCCTTGGGGTTGGCTTCCGGCTTCATGGAACCGCTCGAATCCACCAGCATCTATTTGATCCAGTCGGGCATTGCCCGATTGCTCAATCTGCTGCCCGACCGCGACTTCAGCCCGGTGCTGATCGAGCGCTACAACACGCAGGCGGCATTCGAATTCGAGCGCATCCGCGACTTCTTGATCCTTCATTATTTTGCCACTGAGCGGCGCGACAGTTCCTTTTGGAAATATTGCAGCAGCATGAACATTCCCGAACCCCTCGCCGAGACGATCCGCCTGTTCAAGGACAGCGGGCGTTTCTTCCGCAATGCAGAGGAAATGTTTGCAATCACCAGCTGGGTTCAGGTTATGCTGGGGCAGCATATACAACCGCGGCAGTATCACCCCGCAGTCGACTTGGTATCCGATCAAGAGATTAGCGGATTGGCCGACAGCGTCAGGAAAGTTATCGCTGCCTGCGTGGACGCCATGCCCACGCATGCGCAGTTCATCGCTCGCCACTGTGCAGCCGCCCCCGTATAGCGAACGCCATCCAAAAACCCGAATCTGAGATTCCGTTAGCGCCTTCTGAATGAGCGCAAGAGTATCCTTATGATGATGTTTCACACTTCGATCCGAGCCTTGAGCCTCGCCGCCGTTTTCAGCCTCATGGCCTGCAGCGCGTTGAAACCCGTTCCACCCGCCCCGCTCGGCCCGCCCGCCCCGCCCCAACTGCTGGAAGAGACTGACACGCCTAACCTGGCGAGCGACTTTCTGGAGGATATCGAGCATAAGACCTTCGATTTCTTCTGGGCCAATGCCAACCCGAAAAACGGCTTGGTGCCCGACCGCTATCCCACGCGCACCTTTTCGAGTCTCGCGGCGGTTGGCTTTGCGCTGACGGCCTATCCCATCGGCGTCGAACGCGGCTATATCACGCGCGCGCAGGCGCGTGATCGGGTGCTGACGACGCTGCGCTTTTTCCGCGACGCGCCACAAGGTCGCGGCCCCAAGGGGTTCTCGGGGTACAAGGGCTTCTACTACCATTTCCTGGACATGGAAACCGGAGTGCGATTCAACGAGCAGTCCGATCTGTCGATGATCGATACAGCCCTGTTCATCGCCGGAGTTCTTTTTTGCGAGGAATATTTCAATGGTCCGGATCCCGAGGAAAGCGATCTGCGCAAGATCGCCGACTGGCTTTACCGGCGCATCGATTGGGGCTGGGCATCGCGCGATGACGGTGTGGTAGCGCTTGGTTGGACGCCGGAGCTCGGCTTTCACCAGCGCAGCTGGCGCGGCTACAACGAGTCCTCGATCATGTACATCCTGGGCCTGGGTTCCCCAACTGCGCCGATGCCGGCATCCTCGTGGCAGTCGTACACCTCGACTTTCGATTTTCATTGGGTGAAAGAAGGCGAGTGGTACCTCGCGTTCGCACCGCTCTTTGGACATCAGTTCTCGCACGTCTGGATCGATTTTCGCGACATCCGCGATGACTACATGCGCGGCAAGGGCATCGATTACTTCGACAACACGCGCCGCGCCATCTTTGCACAGCGCAGCTATGTGATTGCGAATCCCATGAAGTGGACGGGCTACTCCTCGCGGCTTTGGGGCATCACGGCCAGCGACGGGCCGGCCGATGCGAAGCTCGAGTTCAACGGCGAGACTCGTATGTTCCACGCCTATGCGGCCCGCGGCGCGGGCGGCGCGCAATTCTACGACGATGGCACGCTCGCGCCCAACGCTGTGGCCGGCTCTTTGCCATTCACGCCGGAGATCGCCATCCCCACCTTGAGATTGATGATGGAACAGTACGGCAAATACATTTACTCCACCTTTGGATTCGTGGATGCCTTCAACCCCAGTTTCAATTACCAAGATGTGAAGTTGAGATATGGCAAGGTCATACCCGATGTGGGGTGGGTCGACAGCGATTACCTCGGCATCGATGAAGGTCTCACGATCACCATGATTGAGAATTTTCGCAGCGGACTGATCTGGCGCGTCATGCGCCGCAGCCCGTATCTGCGGCGAGGCCTCAATCGCGCAGGCTTCAAGGGTGGGTGGCTGGCTACGACAGGATGAGGTTAGCTTTGTCCCCGGTGCAGGCGCATGAGCCGCCGCCGCTCGCGCTTATCGGGCCGCGTGTCGGGGCGGGGCCGCGAAATATTTGCGAGACGCTGCTGCTCTTTCAGCACTACTCGACGCTCGGCGCTCGCCGGGGTTTCCGCATAGTGGGTTAGCGCTTCGGCCGCAGGGCCGCGCCGCACGGGGAGCCCCAGAACTTCGAACTCCCCGACGATCCCCTGCAACGACAAACTCAAACGATCGCCGACCCGCACCCGATGCGCCGGCTTCACCCGTTCGGCATTCAACTGGACCTTGCCGCCGGTGATGGCCGCCGCCGCAAGACTTCGCGTCTTGAAAAACCTGGCGTGCCAGAGCCATTTATCCAGGCGATGATTCTCGGTTCTTTCCTCGGTTGTCATAAGCCATCGGTTTTAAGGATACCTAAGAGCGGCGTAGGCGAAATCGCTATAATAGCCTGATGTACGGCAATGAATTTCGCGAGCGCCTGCAGCGCGATACCGAGGCGCTTGACGCGGCAGGCCTGCTGAAGCGCGAACGCGTCATCGGCACGGCTCAAGGTCCGGTGATAAGGCTCACAGACGGCCAAGAGATGATCAATCTCTGCGCCAACAATTACCTGGGATTGGCCAATCATCCCGCGGTGCTCAAAGCCGCTCACGACGGCTTGACCCGTTACGGCTACGGCATGGCATCGGTACGCTTCATATGCGGCACGCAAAGCGTGCATCGCGACCTGGAGGAGCGTTTGAGCGCCTACCTGTCGATGGACGACACGATTCTCTATTCGTCCTGCTTCGATGCAAATGGCGGGCTGTTCGAAACCTTGCTCGACGAAAAGGATGCGGTCATCAGCGATGCGCTGAACCATGCCAGCATCATCGACGGCATCCGGCTGTGCAAGGCGCGCCGCTTGCGCTACGCCAACAACGATATGAACGAACTCGAGCAGGCACTCAAGGATTCGCAGGATTCGCGGCTGCGTCTGATCGCAACCGACGGCGTGTTCTCGATGGACGGATCGATCGCGCGACTCCACGAGATTTGCGACCTGGCGGATCGCTACGGCGCATTGGTGATGGTCGATGATTCCCACGCGACCGGCTTCATCGGCGCCCGCGGCCGCGGCTCGCACGAATACCGCGGGGTCATGGGGCGCATCGATATCCTGACCAGCACCCTGGGTAAAGCCCTGGGCGGCGCCAGCGGCGGCTTCGTTTCAGCGCGCAAGGAAATAGTCGCCTGGCTGCGGCAACGCTCGCGGCCGTACCTGTTTTCGAACAGCATCGCCCCGGCGGTTGCGGCGGCCACCATCCAGGTATTGGATCTGTTGGAAAGTTCTCCCGAGCTGCGCGAGCGCCTTCACGCCAACGCCCGCCACTTTCGCGCATCCATGCAGGCCCTGGGTTTCAACCTGGTTCCAGGCGAGCATCCCATCATTCCGGTGATGCTCGGCGACGCGCCCCTCGCCGTTCGCCTCGCCGAGCGCATGCAGCAACAAGGCATTTACGTCGTGGCGTTCTCTTTTCCGGTCGTGCCCCATGGAAAAGCGCGAATTCGGACCCAAATGAATGCTGCCCACAGCATCCAGCAACTCGATCAAGTAGTTTCCGCGTTTGGTCGTTCGGCACGCGACCTCGGCGTGATTCACTGAAGGTAAGCGATGAAAGCACTCGTCAAGGCTCGCGCGGAACCCGGCATCTGGATGCAGGATGTTCCGGAACCTGCGGTCGGCCACAATGATGTCCTGATCAAGGTGCATCGTTCCGCCATCTGCGGCACGGATATGCACATCTACAATTGGGATGCGTGGGCGCAAAAAACCGTGCCGGTACCGATGTCCTTCGTCCATGAATATTCGGGGGAAATCGTCGAGTTGGGCAGCGAAGTGCGCGGCTTTCACAACGGCGATCGCGTGTCCGGAGAGGGCCACATCACCTGCGGCCATTGCCGCAATTGCCGTGCCGGCCGGCGCCACCTGTGCCGCAATACCTCCGGTGTGGGTGTGAATCGCCCCGGCGCGTTTGCCGAATACCTGGCGATCCCAGCCTCCAATGTGTTCAAGCTGCCGACTGCCATCGACGATGAGATCGCCTCCATCCTGGATCCGCTCGGCAACGCCACCCACACGGCGCTGGCCTTCAACGTGGTCGGCGAGGATGTGCTCATCACAGGCGCGGGCCCGATCGGCGTCATGGCGGTGGCCATTGCCCGGCACGCCGGCGCGCGGCATGTCGTCATCACCGACGTGAATGACTACCGCCTGAATCTGGCCAAGAAAATGGGTGCCTCACGGGCGCTCAATATCTCGCATGAATCGCTCGACGACGCCATGCGCGATCTGGGAATGGAAGAAGGATTCGACGTAGGCTTTGAAATGTCCGGCAATCCCGCCGCCCTGCGTGAGCTGCTGCGAACCATGAACAATGGCGGCAGTGTCTCCATGCTCGGCATTCCGCCCGGTGAGACCGCGATCGACTGGAACCAGGTGATCTTCAAAGGCTTGACGATCAAAGGGATCTACGGCCGCGAAATGTTCGAGACCTGGTACAAAATGTCGAGCATGCTGCAAAGCGGATTGGATATTCGGCCGGTGATCACCCATCGCCTGGGGATCAACGACTATCTGGAAGGATTTCAGATCATGAATTCCGGGAAGTCGGGGAAGGTCACGCTTGATTGGTCGAGCCTGTAGGCGCGGTGATTTCGATCGCTTGGTAGCGCGTCAGGGGTGGTAAGAAGACTCAAGGCACGAAGGCGGCAGTGCCTTGAGTCTTCTTACCACCTCTGACGAGAACTCGAGCCGATCAATATCACGCCGCCCACGCTCCGGCGAGTGTCGGGCGACACCTGGCCTACGACTGCGATTGAGCAGAGCCGACGGTTGGAACCATCGAAACTAATCTGCGGCGCCCTCACCGTGACGTGACATTGAGCGTCCGACTTACAAGTCCTACGGGGATAGAAAGCTTCAAGGCACTGCGCTCTTCCGTGCCTTGAAGCTGCCTATCCCCGTAGGACATGCGAGCCGCTCAATCTCACGGTCCGCTCGGTTCCCGGCACCAGCAATACGAGTACAGCCCACGCGGATCTTTGAGCCGGGCCATGATGCGGGCCTGCTCGAGCAAAGGATCGAGCATCCGCTCGAAGTCGCTGCGCTGCGGCATGAGCCCTGCAACTTCAGCGGCACGCACGGCTTGCGAGCGAATCTGCATCAACAGCTGCTCTCGCAAACTCAGCTCGGTCTCGATGTAATCGACACCATAGTCCGCTCCCAACTGCGCCAATTTCGCCGCTGCATCGGTTGCATCCTTGAGTCCACCGAGATGATCCACCAAGCCGATGCGCTGTGCATCGGCTCCCGCCCACACCCTGCCCTGCGCGATCTTGTCGATATCCTCGACGCTCTTCTTCCTGCCATCGGCTACGCGGCGCAAAAACTGCTGATAGGCGTGATCGACCGACGCCTGCAAAAGCTGCTTGGTGACCGGACCCAAGGCCCGGTCGACGCGCATGTCGCCGGCCAGCGGCGTGGTGCCCAGGCCGTCGACCTTGACGCCCAATTTCTCCAAGGTGCGCTGAAACGTGGGGAGATAGGAAAATACGCCGATCGAGCCGGTGATGGTCGTGGGACTTGCAAATATTTGATTCGCGGCGGCCGCGATGTAATAGCCTCCGGAGGCCGCATAGGTGCTCATGGACACGACCACGGGCTTGCCGGCTTTACGCAGCGCCTGCACTTCGCGCAGGATTTTCTCAGAGGCGAATTCGCTGCCGCCCGGACTGTCCACGCGCAGCACCACTGCTTTCACCGCGGTGTCGAAGCGCGCCTCGCGCAGCAGATCGGAGGTGCTGTCGCCGCCGATCTTGCCCGGCAATTGACGGCCATCGAAGATCTCGCCCGAAGCCACCACGATCCCGACTTTGGAATCCGCTTTTGATTTCAACGCGTGCCTGGAGCGAACCGCCGCCAGGTATTGACTCATCCCGATGCCGTTGAACGAGTGGTTGTGGTCGTCCTCGCCCACCAATCCTTTCAGATCGTCGGCAACTTGCCGGCGGCTCTTGAGCGCGGTCACCAAGCCGCGCTGCAAGGCCATCTTTGCCATGTCGCCGTTGACGGCCTGGAGCGATGCCGGTTGCGCGGCGATGAAATCCTTCAGCGCGGTGGCGGGCAGCGATCGGGCATGCGTGACATCCTGGCTGTAGGCGTTCCACAACGACTCGAGCCACAGGGAAGTCTCTTCGCGCTCGCTCGGCGCCATGTCGCTGCGGGAGAATTGATCCGTGTAGCTCTTGAAGGTACCGGCACGAAAAACGTTCGAGTCGATCTGGAGCTTGTCGATCGCGTCTTTGAAGTACATGCGGTAGTAGCTGAAACCGTGCACGGACACTTCGCCCATGGGATCGAGGTACACCTCGCCGGCTTGTGCCGCCAGATAGTATTGCGCTTGACTGAAGGAGTCGCCGACCGCGATCACGCGTTTGCCGGAGACGCGAAAGTCGCGGAGCGCCGCGCCGATTTCCTGCAGCTTCGAGAGGCCCGATGCGCCCAGTTCGTCGAGGTCCAGAACGATGAGCTTGATGCGCGAGTCCGTCTTGGCGGCCGCGATCGCGTCCGTCACGTCCCGAAGAAGGGTCTCCGGGTCCGGGCCGCCCGAGGCCTCGCCGAACGCGCGCCGCACCGAATCGCCGGAGAGCTGCTCGACCAACTCGCCCTGCGGCGCAATGACGAGCGCCGCGGAGCGCGGCACGATCGGAATGGAGGTATGCAGCGCCGCGAGAACGAACCCGAAAATAACCAGCATCAGCGCGAGGTGCAGCACCTTGCGGATGCCTTCCAGGATTCGCCAGATCAGCCCGAAGAATCCCCTAAGAGCGGATCCGCCGCTCATTCAACGCTCAGATCTTCTCGTCGATGCGGGCTGCCTTGCCGGACAGTTCGCGCAGGTAGTACAGCTTCGCCCGGCGTACATTGCCGCGGCGCTTCACGCTGACTTCGCTGATCGAGGGGCTGAAAGTCTGGAACACGCGCTCGACACCCTCGCCGTGCGAAATCTTGCGCACCGTGAACGAAGAATTGAGGCCGCGGTTCTTCTTCGCGATGACCACACCCTCGTAGGCTTGAACGCGCTCGCGATCACCTTCCACCACTTTGACTTGCACGACGATGGTATCGCCGGGATTGAAGTCCGGAAGCTTGCGGGTCGCCCGCTCGCCGTTGAGTTCCTGGATGATCTTGTTCATAACTATTGCCTCGCACGTTCTTTCTTGAATTCTTCCAACAATTCTCGCTCATCATCGCTCATGCCGCGCCGCTCGAGCAGCTCCGGCCGGCGCAACCAGGTGCGTCCGAGCGCCTGTTGCAACCGCCAGCGATGAATCGCCGCATGATCGCCTGACGCCAAAACCGCAGGCACTTCGTGCCCGTCCAAATCTTGCGGCCGTGTGTAATGCGGCCAATCCACCAACCCGTCGCTGAAGGACTCCTGCAGCGCCGACTCCGCACTACCCAGCGTGCCCGGCAGCAATCGCGCTATGGCGTCGATGACCACCAACGCCGGCAGCTCACCGCCCGACAGCACGTAGTCGCCGATGGACCACTGCTCATCGATTTCCCGCTCGATGAAGCGTTCATCGATCCCTTCATAACGTCCCGCGATCAGCACCAGACCCGGCCAACTCAAGGCTTCGCGCGCCATGCGTTGCTCGAACTTGAGTCCGTCAGCGCCCAAATACACACGCCGGCTGCCCGCCGGCAAAACCTCGAGCGCGTCGCGCAACGCGCCGCGCACCGGTTCGACCTTCATCACCATTCCCGGCCCGCCGCCGTACGGTCGGTCATCGACCGTGCGGTGTAGATCGGCCGTGTGGTCGCGCGGGTCGAAGCACTCGACCTGAAACACGCCGCGTTCCAACGCCCGTCCCACCACGCCGTTGTTCAGCGCCTCGCGGATCATCTGCGGAAACAGTGTCACCACCGCAATTCGCATACTCAATCCGAGGCCGCATCCCAATCCACTACCACGCGGCGTGCCCTCAAATCCACCCGCCGAAGATGCTGCGGTACGGCCGGCACCCAATATTCACGCTCCCCGCGCACCACCATGAGCGCCTGCGCCGGGGTCTCAATAAAATGCTGCACCACACCCAAGCCGACGCCGGCCAGATTCACCACCTCGCAGCCGATCAGGTCGGCGCGGTAGAAATCCTTGTCGTCCCGCTGCGGCAACTCAGCGCGCGCCACTCGGATCTCGGCACCCCTCAGGGCGGCCGCCTGATCCCGATCCTCCACTCCGGCCAATTTGACCGTTAACGCACCACCACTTCGGCCGCTCTCAACGACGCGGTAGCTGCGCCAGGCACCCTCTCGACCGATCTGCAGATCGCGGTGTTCAAGCAGGCGTTCAGGAGGATCCGTATGTGACCGAAGCTTGACCCAACCTCGGACGCCGAACGGGGCGCCCACAAACCCTAGTTGGATGAGCGCCGATGATTCGTCGCTCATCGTGCCAATAAGCCTTTACGCGGCCTGCTTACGGAAGCTGGTGAGAAGAAACTTGACTCGGTCGGACATGTGAGCGCCCTTGCTCAACCAATGTTCGATTCGGGCGACGTCCATGCGCAATTTGACTTCGCCGCCGCGCGCTATCGGGTTGAAAAGCCCGACGCTCTCGAGGCTGGTGCCACCCTGACGCTTGCGGCTGTCGGTTACCACGACATGATAAAAGGGCGTCTTCTTGCCGCCGCGTCGAGTCAAACGGATCGTCACCATCGTAAATTCACCTTAAGATACACAGCCGCTAATTGTAATGACAATCAGGGGTTAAGAGCAACCAATCCTTGGCGGCAGGGCCGGCCAGGGCGGGTTTCAGTGCCCGAACCCGCCGGGACCAAACCCGCCCGGGGGCATCCGGCCCGCCATTCCGCGCATCATGTTCTTCAGCATCCCGCCTTTGACCATCTTTTTCATGGTTTTTTGCATTTGGTCAAACTGCTTGAGCAGCCGATTGACCTCCGGCAGCGGCACGCCCGCCCCGTTGGCGATGCGCCGTTTACGCGAATTATCGATCATTTCCGGGCGCCGGCGCTCCTTGGGGGTCATCGAGTCGATGATTCCGAGCTGCCGCTTGACCGTCTTGGGGTTCATGGCGCCGGCCGCGGCTGCCGCGTTTGCCTGCATTTGAGCCGGCAGCTTGTCGAGCAGGCCCGCCATGCCGCCCATGGCCTGCAGCTGGCTCAGCTGGTCGCGCAGGTCGGTCAGGTCGAAGGACTTGCCCTTGGTGATTTTCTTGGCGAGCTTTTCGGCCTTTTCCTGATCGACCTGGGCGTGAACCTGTTCGACCAGCGACAGCACATCACCCATGCCGAGGATGCGGGAGGCAATCCGTTCCGGCTGAAAGAGCTCCAACGCCTCGGACTTCTCGCCCGTGCCGACGAAGAGAATGGGCTTGCCCGTCACGTGCCGGACCGACAGGGCCGCGCCGCCGCGCGCATCGCCATCGGCTTTGGTGAGGATGACGCCGGTTAAGCTCAAGGCGTCGTTGAAGGCCTTGGCTGCATTGACGGCGTCCTGGCCCGCCATGCTGTCGACCACGAACAGGCGCTCGTGCGGCTGAATGGCCGCCTCGAGTTCCCGGATCTCCGCCATCATTTCCGCATCGACATGCAAACGGCCGGCCGTGTCGAGCAGCAATACGTCATAGGCCTGCAGCGTCGCTTCGGTCAGCGCACGCTTGGCGATGGCCACCGGCGCCTCGCTTGCGTTGGCCGACGCAAAGCCTGCGCCAACCTGCTGCGCCAGGGTCTGTAATTGCAGGATGGCCGCGGGGCGATAGACGTCGGTGCTGACCATCAACACTTTTTTGTTTTGTTTCTCGATGAGCCAGCGTGCCAGTTTGCCGGCGCTGGTGGTTTTACCGGCGCCTTGCAGACCGGCGAGCATCACGACGACGGGACGCTGCGCGCGCAAGTTCAGACCGCTGCTCGGCTCGCCCATGAGCCGGGTCAGCTCTTCATGCACAACCTTGATGAAGGCCTGTCCGGGCGTGAGGCTTTTCGTCACCTCCACGCCGACCGCACGGGCCTTGACCGCGTCGGTGAAACTCTTGACCACCGGCAGCGCGACATCGGCGTCGAGCAGCGCGAGGCGAACCTCGCGCACCGTTTCGGATATGTTGTCCTCGGTAAGCCGGCCGCGGCCGGAGAGCGACTTCAGCGCAGCGCCGAGGCTGCTGGTTAATCGGTCGAACATAGTGCGGCTATTATACAATCATTGGAACGTCACACATTAGGCCAGCCGTGATTCGTGCCATCATTTTGTTCGTGCTTTACGCGCTGAGCGCTTGGGCCATGTTGCGCAGTGTGAAACGGCCGCGGCTGGAACCGATCGCCTGGATCCTGATCCTCGTCGCCATCATCGGCCACAGCGACGTCATCATGCTCATGATGCGGGTGAATGCGCGTTTCTCGATCGGCCTGCTCGAGGCGATGTCGCTGCTCGGCTGGACCCTCGCGGTGCTGGCCTGCTTGATTTCAATCGACAAGCACAATCGCGTGCTCGGCGCCATCCTGATGCTGAGCGCGGCCGTCGGCGCTGCGCTCGGCACCGGCCTTGGCGTTGGGCGCAGCTACGCCGAGGGCACCCCCGTAGGCTGGGAACTCACCGCGCACATTTTGCTGTCCATGGCCGCGGCCGCCCTGCTGTTTGCCGCGGCGGTCACGGCCATTTTGCTGGTGATTCTGGATCGGCGGCTGCGCACGCGGCGCATCGCCGACCTGTCGAGCGCGCTGCCGCCGCTCGATGCCCTGGAAAAAATCATGTTCAGGCTGGTCGCGGCGGGCTTCGGACTGTTGACGCTGGCGCTCATCACCGGTTTCGTCTTTGTCACCAATCTATTCACGCAGAACCTGGTGCAGAAGACGGTGCTGTCGCTGATCGCCTGGCTCATCTTCGGCGTGCTGCTCATCGGGCGCCTGCGTTTTGGCTGGCGCGGCCGCTCGGCGGTGCGCTGGACTTTGAGCGGCTTCGGGATTTTAGCGGTCGCGTACTTCGGCGTGAAATTCGTCCTCGAATATTTGTTCGGGCGGCACTGGGGTTGATCTTCGGCGAATGGCACACCCGTCCCTAGAACTCTTGTTCGCGGCGCTGGCGGGATTGCTGATCCTCGCGGCGTTCTTCGCCGGCAGCGAAACCGCCCTCATGAGTTTGAACCGCTACCGCCTGCGGCACCGGGCCAGCGAGGGCAGCCGCGGGGCGCGCCTGACCGAGGCGCTGCTCAAGCGCCCGGATCGTCTCATCGGCTTGATCCTGCTGCTCTCCACGCTGGTCAATGTCGCGGCGCCGATGTTGGTGGGATTCATCGCCCTGAAAATGGGCGGTGAGTTCCTGGTGGCCTTCGGCGCCGCATTGCTGGCCTTCGTGCTGTTGATATTTTGCGAGGTCGCGCCCAAGACCTATGGGGCACTGCATCCCGAGCGCCTGGCGTTGCCGGCGGCCTTCATCTACACGCCCCTGCTCTTCGTGCTCTACCCATTCGTTTGGGCCACGAACTTGCTCGCCAACGGTGTACTGCGCATGTTCGGTGTGTCGAGGCAGGTGGCGGCAAACTCCCTGAGCAGCGAAGAGTTGCGCACGGTCGTGGCCGAGGCAGGCGCGATGATTCCGCGGCGCCACCAGCAAATGCTGGTCAGCATTCTGGATCTGGAGAATGCCACGGTCGAGGACATCATGGTGCCGCGGAATGAAATCGTCGGCATCGATATCGATGACGATTGGGACCGGATCATGGAGCAGCTGCGCCAGAGCCAGCACACCCGACTGCCCGTCTATCAAGGCGAGATCGATCGCATCATCGGCCTCTTGCACATGAAGCAGGTCGTGCACGAATTGGCGCGCGGGCACCTTGACATGGATGCCTTGACGGCGGCGGCGCAGGCGCGCGAGCCGTACTTCGTGCCCTCCGGAACGACGCTCAACGTGCAATTGCTGAATTTTCAACGCAACAAGCGCCGCATGGCATTCGTGGTCGACGAGTACGGCGACATTCAAGGCCTGGTGACGATCGAGGACATTCTCGAAGAAATTGTCGGCGAATTCACCACCGACCCTGCAACCATGATGCATAAAGACGTGCACGCGGAAGCCGACGGCAGCTACGTCGCCAGCGCCTCGGCCACCATCCGCGCGCTGAATCGCTCGATGCGTTGGAACCTGCCGACCGACGGTCCGAAGACCCTGAACGGATTGATCGTCGAGTTCCTGGAGACCATCCCGGAACCCGGCACCACGTTGAAATTGTCGGATTACATGCTCGAGGTTCTGCAGACCGGCGACAACGCCATCAAGACCGTACGCATCCGGCCGCCGGACCCCACACTGCCCTAGAACACCTCCAACGCCTGATTCAAGCGCGCAACGCCGCGCACCGTCATCCCTTCCGGAGGCCGCTTCGGCACGTTCGCTTCCGGAACCACCGCCATCTTGAACCCATGTTTCGCCGCCTCGCGCAGCCGTTCCTCGCCGAACGGCACCGGACGAATCTCGCCGGCGAGCCCCAACTCGCCGAAGGCAATCAGCGAACCCGGCACGGGGGAATTATTCAAGCTGGAACGCGCCGCCATCACGATCGCCAGGTCCCCGGCCGTCTCCGCGAGGCGCACACCGCCCACGACATTCGCGAAAACATCCTGTCCTTGAAGGAGCAGGCCCCCGTGGCGGTGCGCGACCGCGAGCAGCATGGTGAGGCGATTGCCGTCGATGCCGACCGCGACCCGGCGCGGATTGGCGCCGAGGCTGTCATCGGCCAGCACCTGCACTTCGATGAGGAGCGAACGCGTGCCCTCGCGCATCACGGTGATGACGCTGCCGGGGACCGGTTGCGCATGCCGCGACAAAAAAATCGCCGATGGATTCGTCACCTCGCGCAGGCCCTGCTCCAGCATGGCGAATACCCCGATCTCGTTGGCGGCGCCGAATCGGTTCTTGACCGAGCGCAGCACGCGATAACGGCTGCCGGTATCGCTCTCGAAATACAGCACGGTGTCGACCATATGCTCGAGCACACGCGGCCCCGCGATTTGGCCTTCCTTCGTCACGTGACCGACCAACAACACGGCCGTGCCGCTGGACTTGGCGAAACGCACCAGTTCCGCGGTGCACTCACGTAATTGCGACACGGCGCCGGGCGCTGCCTCCACGCGGTCGGAATGCATGGTTTGTATGGAATCGACGATGAGCACATGCGCGGCGAGTGAGGACGCGGCGCCAACGATGTCTTCCACGCAGGTCTCGGCGATCAACCGGGCGGTCGCCGCTTCGAGCCCCAGTCGGCGCGCCCGCAGCGCGACCTGCTTCAGCGACTCCTCGCCCGTGGCATACAACACGGCACCCAACGCATTGAGCGCTGCGGCGGCCTGCAGCATCAGTGTGGACTTGCCGATGCCCGGGTCGCCACCGATCAACGTCACCGAACCGGGCACGAGTCCGCCGCCCAACACCCGGTCGAGTTCCCCCGAGCCTGTGGACAGGCGCGGCGATTCGGCCACGGCCTCCACGGCCAACGACGATGACGCATCGATGTGCTTCGGCTTAGCCTGACTCGATTTGCGGGGATTTGCTGTCAGAATCTCCGCGACCAGCGTGTTCCATTCGCCGCAGGTAGCACACTGCCCCTGCCACTTTGGCGCAGCGGCGCCGCAGTTCTGACAAACATATATCTCTTTCGACTTCGCCATGGGCTTCTTTAGCACCGATATGTGAATTTAGGATTGCCGGTATTGTCGCCCGATCACCTATACTGCCGGGCTTCTTGAATCGGATTATGTCTATTGCATGCGGAAATTTGGACTGATCGCAGCGCTTGTGGGCTTTGGGATCCTGGCAGCCGGCCTGTTGCTCCGATTGCTGGCGGCCCTTCCCGCCTTCACTTGGCTGTGGATGCCGGGCGCCGGTCTGTTGGCTGCCGGCAGCGCCCTGTACCTTCGGGCCCGAGCGGGGAAAACCTCCCCGGTCATTCCCATGCCCAATGCCAAGACGGCTGTGGGCACGGATACCGCCCGCCTCCTCGACAACTTCGAGCAACGATTCGCCGAGCTCAAGGGCCGCAAGCCCAATGTCACCGTCTTGGGAGACCTGTACACCCTTGGGAATCAATTGGAGCAGCGCGGACGCTGGCCCCAGGCCACGGCGGTCTACCGGCACCTGGCCAGATTCGACAACACCTACAAAGACGTCGCGGCACGATTGCGCCGTCTCATGGATGCCGACCGGGTCAAGTCCAAGGCTGCAACCACCGCGAAGGCGGTTTCGCCGGCGGCCATGAGCGAGACCACGCCGGATCTGCGTGGCGCAGCGAAGGAGCGCCCGGCTGTCGCCTCGGCAGCCGTGCCCGACACCGAGCGGCTCGGCCGCTATCAACTCGAACGCGAGATCGGCCGCGGCGCCATGGGGGTCGTCTACCTGGGGCGCGATACCGCCATCAATCGCATGGTCGCGATCAAAGCCATTCCGCTCGCGGCGGAATTCAGCGATGCCGAACTCGTTGAGGCACGGTCGCGCTTTTTTCGCGAGGCGGAAACCGCGGGCCGGCTCAATCATCCGAATATCGTCACGATTTACGATGTGGGCGAAGAGCGCGGCCTGGCGTATATCGCGATGGAATACCTGAAGGGCCGCCATTTGAGCGAGTATGCGAAATCCAATAATTTGCTGGAGCCGCGCAAGACGTTGGAAATCATCAGCCGCACCGCCGAAGCCCTGGGCTTCGCGCATAAGCAGCAAGTGGTTCACCGCGATATCAAGCCCGCCAATCTCATGTACGACCCGAGCACCGATGTCTTGAAAATCACGGATTTTGGGATCGCGCGCTTGAGCGGCGCAGGCAGCACGAGAACGGGCATCGTTCTCGGAACGCCAAGCTTTATGTCGCCAGAACAGCTCGAAGGACGAACTGTGACCGGTCACTCGGACTTGTTTTCCCTGGGTGTTAGCCTATTTCAATTGTTAACCGGCCAGCTTCCGTTCACCGCTGATTCGATGACCGGCCTGATGCAGCAGATCGCCGAAGCGCCCCATCCGCCGCTGCGAGCATTCCGACCGGACTTGCCCGCCTGCGTCGAGAGCGTAATCGATCGAGCACTTGCCAAGAACCCTGAAGCACGGTACGACTCAGGCGCCCAGATGGCGGCAGCCCTCGATGACTGTCGGTCACGGATGGCCAGCGGATCGCCATGACAGGATCTCACTACAGGATACGAAAGGCGACAATGAGCTCATGAGTTTGAAGGGGAAAATCGCCAGCGTCGCGCTCACGGACACCGGCAAGGTCCGCGAGCACAACGAGGACATGATCGGCAGTGAGGCCGACATCGGCCTTTTCGTGCTCGCCGACGGCATGGGCGGCTACAACGCCGGCGAAGTCGCCAGCGGCATCGCCGTCAAGACCATCATCAACTTGGTTCGCGACGCGTTTTTGCGCGAGGACCTGACGGTGCGCGATCCGGAGTCCGGACTGACCCGCCCCAGCATCATCTTGCGTGACGCCATTCACAGAGCCAACAAGATCATCTACCACACCTCAAAGACGCAGCCGCAGTGTGAGGGGATGGGCACGACGGTGGTCGCTTGTCTTTTCCACGACAACAAGGTCTCGATCGCCCACGTCGGGGATTCGCGCGCTTACCGGCTGCGAGACAACCGTTTCGAGCAAATGACCCTGGATCATTCGCTCTTGCAGGAGCTGGTCGATCGAGGGTTCTATTCCCAACAGGAAGCGCAGCGGGCCACCAACAAGAATTATGTTACACGGGCCCTCGGGGTGGAGCAGAATGTGGAAGTCGAAATCCACGAACAGCCCGCACAAAAAAGTGACTACTACGTTCTGTGTTCGGATGGCCTTTCTGACATGATCGAGGATGAGGACATTCACTTAACAATCAGCACCTTTAGTGCTAATCTTGATACGGTTGCTAAGCAGCTGATACAGCTGTCGAACGATAACGGCGGCCGGGATAATGTCTCTGTGATTATGGCGCACGTCGAGGAGCCGTTCCCGGCGCACCGGCGTATATTTGACAAAATCTTGGGATGGTTCGGCTAGGAGTCTGAATGGCACGCCTGATGCTCAGCTTGGACGGCAACGTTCTCGCGGAATACAACATGAATAAAGAGCGCTACACCATTGGGCGCCTCCCGGACAACGATATTCGCATCGACAATCCGGCCGTGAGCGGTCACCACTCGCTCATCATCAATATTCTGAACGACTCGTTCCTCGAAGATTTGAACAGCACCAACGGCACCTACGTCAATGGCAAGCTGATCAAGAAACATGCCATGCAGCACGGGGATGTCATCACCGTCGGCCATCACCAATTGCGCTTTGTCGACAGCCAGGATGGCGATGTCGAGCAGGACGAGTTTGAAAAGACCATGGTCATCACGCCCAGCTCCCAGGGCGAGGACCGCATTCGCAAGGTCACTGCGGCGGTGGATCAGGCAGCCAAGATAGTCGCCGCCAAGCGCCCAACTGTGCCGGATCATGCGACGGCCTTGCCCAAGGCCAAATTGCAGGTGCTGAGCGGCGCCTTTGCGGGACGGGAGCTCGAACTGACCAAGGCACTCACTACCCTTGGCCGGCCCGGCGTTCAGGTCGCCGCCATTACGCGGCGCTCCGAGGGGTATTTCATCGTGCACGTCGACAGCGGCAAAGAAAACGACTATCCGCAGGTCAACGGCGTACCGATCGGCCCGCAGGCTCGCAGGCTCAACGACAACGATGTCGTCCAGCTTGCCGGCGTCAAAATGGGGTTCTTCGAGAGCTAGGCGGCGTCGCGCTCAGGGCGGTAAATCAGGGGGCCAGGCCTCGTGCGCTGAACGGTGCCGCGATGTGGGGCGCGATCTTGACGGCTTCCGCAATGTCGGTTTCACCTTCCGCCGTTTTGTTCTTGCGTATTTTCGCGACACCGCGGCCATACAGCGCGTAAGCATTCTTAGGCATCGTTTTTAGCGCTGCATCGAAATCCGCAATGGCCTTCTCGTAGTTCGCCTGGCGCAACTCGAGCAATCCGCGGTTTGCGAACAGATGGCCGTAATTCGGATTCTTCTTGTCCGCAATGCTCAGCGCCTTGTTGCAATCGGCGAGCCCGCCGGCAAGATCTTCATTCTCTATGGCGCTGGCCCGGCAACGCGCCCCGAGCGCCGCGGCCCTCTTTGAGTCGTCCGGATGATTCTGAATCCACAGATCGTACTGCGCGATGGCCCGCGAAAATCGATCCGCCGCTTCGTAGCGTTCGGCCAACACGAACCTGAGGTCGGATTGCTTCGGAGCCAAGCGATCCACGGCGTCGAGATCCGCAATCGCACCATCGACATTTTTCTCGAGCAGGCGGATTTCCGCACGGGGCATGTAGGCGCGCAGAAAATCCTGATTGAGCGTGAGCACATGGTCGAGGTCCGCCCGAGCCAAGTCGGCCGCGCCGCTGCGCCGATAAACCATCGCCCGTTGGAATAGATACTCCGGTTCGTCCGGTCGCAATTCGACGGCCTTCGACAAGTCGGCCAGCGCATGCTCGAAGTCGTGACGTGCCGCAAACGCCTCGCCACGGCGCGCGAGCGCGTCCGGATCGGACTGCTCATCTGCCGCCGCGCCGGCTTTATGGTCGCTCGCAGCCTCGGCTTTCGCCGCCCCGTCTTTCGCCGCTTCATCTTTGGGAGCTTCGGCAGCCTGGGCCGCCGTGGCCGATGGCGTCTTTGTCAGATTGAAGACCGGGCCGCCATTGTAGGTCAGGTAAAGCCTATGCTGGCTGTTTGCGACGAACACATGATGGGATACAAAGAAATCCGACCCCAGCAGCATGTCGGCGTCCGGCAGATCACTATCCGCGATGCGCAATCGAGCGTTTTTGATTTCTTCGTTGTCGCCTATCTTGAAGCTCGATGCCGTGGCAAGGTAGTTCTTTACCATGGCACGCCCGATGCCGCTGCTATACCCGGCTTCTACCACACCGGGCGAATCGGTTTTTATTCCCGCGCGCGCAGCCGCCTTCAAAGAAAGTACCGATGTGTACGCGCCCGTATCGAACATCACGCGTATCTTTTGGCCATTGACATAGCCCTCACCGATCGTGTGCAGGCGCGCGTTCCGCACCGATTCGATGTCCATCACGGAAAAGGATTGCCCGGGGGTCACCCAATAAGCCAAGCGAGATTTCCTGCAGCCCTCGGGCTTGAAGAGTCGCACCACGCCCTTGGAAAAATCGTATTCCACGTCCCACTGCAGCAGGAAGTTCTGTCCGATCAGGCCTTCGCCGCCGACCTCGCTGCCGCCCACCAGAAATTCGAGATTGTGGACGAGCGCGCCCGCCATGCCGAACTCCTTGACGGTCGCGACGTCGGGATTCACCCAGCCGCCAATACCTTGAATCCTCAAGCCGTGTGGAGCCATCTTCAATTTCAAGTTGAATTCGGCAGCGGTCGGCGCACTGATCATGCTGTAAAACGCGCCGCTGTCCAGGACAAATCGGGCTTCCCTGCCGTTGATTTTTGCGGTGATCAAGGGGCGAGTCCCGGCCATCGTTATGGGTATTTCCGCTACCCTGCCCAACGTGCAACCCTCGGCGGCCTGCACCCGGGGCGCCGCCAATACCAAAGCCATCGCGCCAAAATGCGCGAGCAAGAATGCCGTCCGTGTTGGCCAACCCATGGCGCGATTCTGCAGCGAAGCCACGACTCCGTCAAAATATTGGAGGTTGCCGGCCAGGATTGGGGTCGGTCCCGCCATTTCCGGTGATCGACTTTCTGCAACTGGTCTGGCGTATCCTTAGAGGTCATTCAATTCTTTGTTGTTGCATCTGGAGCCCATGGACAATGCGGTCGGATACAAAAGATGATCGACCGCACCAAGCGCGGCTGGCGGCGCGGCGAGTCCACTTGAAAGCATGAGCTCGGCCTCGACGGGTTCGCAACGCCTGATAGTCGTGGGGTGGATCCTCTGCGCGCTCGCGGCACTTCCATTCGCCGTGCATATCAATGACCGGCTCGACGCATCGGCGCGGCTGGCGGACAGCGAATCGGCGCGGGTCGAAGTAGCGCTCCAGCAGCGATTCCAGTCGCCGTTCACGAAAATCGCCTTGTTGAGGATGGCGGCGGCACCCACGCCGCAGTCGGACGAGGGTCAGGCGCTGCTCAAGCGAGTGACCGAGGCGATTGAGCGTATCCCCGAGGTGCAGGGAGTCATCTCCTACCTGGACCGGCAAGAAACGCTGTTCATCGGTGAGGACGGCAGTCCGATCATCATCGTCGGATTGCACGCCCCCAAGGGCGCCGAGGAAGCCTTGATGGCCAAACTTGCCGGGATCACCGGCGCGCTGCGCGCCGAGCTTTCCGAGCAATACCCGGATGTCCGCTTTGGTTGGACCGGCGAGGCGGCGGTCAATGCCGACATGCGCCGGGTGAGCGCCCATGAAACTCGTGTCGCGGAACTGCGGGTTCTGCCGCTCACGCTGCTGCTGCTGTTCGTCGCATTCGGCAGTTTGGTCTGCGCGATCCTGCCGGTACTGTGCGGCGGGTTGACCATCGTGGTCGCGCTCGGCGCGCTCGCGGCGGTGAACCGTATCTGGCCGACATCCATCATCGTCGTCAGCATCATCACCATGGTCGGACTGGGATTGAGCGTCGACTATGCGCTGCTGATCGTAAGCCGCTACCGCGACGGACTCGACCAGGGATTGTCGCGGCTCGAGGCGGTGCGCCAAGCCGCCGAGTTCGGCGGCCGAACCGTCGTGATTTCAGGCCTGGCGGTCGCCATCGGATTCGCCGCCATGTTGTTTGTGCCGGTGAGCGAGATTCGGTCAATCGGAGTGGGCGGCCTTCTGGTGACCACCGTGGCGGTGTTGGCCGCGAGGACTCTCCTGCCGGTGTTGCTGGCCTGGATCGGCCCGTGGATCGACGCCGGCAGGCTGGGATTGGGGCGCAAAGCCCGAACCGGGCGCCGCTGGCGGCAATGGGTGCACTTCGTCAAGCGCCATCCGGTGCGAATACTCGCGGTAGCCAGCGTGCCATTGTTCATCCTCGCGGCACAGGCCTCGCACCTGCGAATCGATCTGCCGCGCGGCCGATGGCTGCCGGAGAGTGCCGACTCGATCCGCGTTCTGCACGAAATCGACGCGGTGGCGCGCGGCAACTTCGGTCAAATCATTCAGGTGGTTCTCGATTTCCCGCCGGGGACCGTCGTTCAAGATGAGGCAGGTTGGCGAGCCGAATCCCGCCTCGTCCGCTATTTCGCTCGCGACGCGCGCGTGCAGCATGTATGGGCTGCCACCACCTTGAGCACCGTGCCGCTCGCGGGTCCGGAAGTATTGAAGCGCCTGTCCGAATCGGTGCGCCGCACTTTTGTGAGCGCCGACGGCAGGTCGGTCGTTATCGAAGTGTTGCCGCGAAAGAACATCGCTGCGACCGACGCCGCGCTCATGGTGCGCGACATCCGTGCGGCGAATCCTGAGGCGCTCACCGGCGTCGTCGGTGCACGCCTCGAGGTGGGCGGTGTGCCCGCTTTCAACGTCGACTACGAGGACACCATCAAAAATACCCTGATCAAACTGGTGGTGAGCGTTTGTTGCGCGACGCTCATCGTCCTGGCGCTGGTGTTTCGCAGCGTGCTGATTCCCATCAAAGCGGTGGCGCTCAACCTCTTGTCGGTGGCCGCGGCATTCGGCGCGGTGGCCATTGTGTTTCAGCACGCGCTTGGCGCCCGGCTGATGGGCCTGCCGCGCCCGATCGACGGCGGATTTCCCATATTGCCGGTCCTGGTCTTCTGCATCGTATTCGGCCTGAGCATGGACTATGAGGTCTTCATCGTGGCGCGAATTGCGGACGGCCGACGCGCCGGACTCGCCGATGAGGAAGCGCTGGTCGAGGGACTCGCGGGCACGGGCCGCGTCGTCACTTTTGCCGCCTCCATCATGGTCTTGATCTTTGGCGGCTTCGCCTTCGGTGATTTCGTGCTGATCAAGATACTGGGGTTTGCTCTGGGCGTGGCAGTGCTCCTCGATGCCACCGTGATTCGCCTGGCGCTCGGGCCGGCTCTCATCCGGCTCGCGGGACGCTGGAACTGGTGGCCAGGCCGGTGATTCGGTCAGCCTTCTACCAAACCAACGGCGCCAGACGATATCTAACTCGCTGACAGTATTCCTCGTAGCCGGATAGCTTTTTGTCGAGAAACCGCTCCTCGTCGCGAGCGCGCCACGCGATGATGAGGGTCATCGGTATGAACATCAGGAGTCCCCACCATGATCCGAGCGCGAGAGGCGTACCAAGGAGCATGACCAGCGCACCTGAATACATGGGATGACGAACGATTGCGTAAGGCCCTGTCGACACCACCTTTTGATCGGAGGAGACCGCGATCGTTGCGGCCGCAAACGTATTCTCCTTGAACACGAGGAAGACGATCAGAAACCCGAGCGCCACCACAACGTCGCCCGCGAGCACAACCGGCAGCGGAACCGCAGACCACGAATAGCGATGATCGAGCGAAGGCAGGATCATTGCACCGATGAATACCAAGAATGCCAAAAGCTGTATCAACTTTTGGGTTTTTTCAGTCTCGGCTCCCGGACCCGCGTCAATTCGGCGCTCGAGGAGCTTCGGATCTCGCTTCCATAGATATGCGGTGATCAATGCGGATGATGCGGCAAAGACGAACCAGTACACCCACGCCTGCCAGTAATCGAGTGTCCACGCAGGTGCCAAAAGAAGAATTCCCAAAACGGAGATGAGCTGCGTGAATCCGAGAACGGTTTTACCGGTTAGATTGTTCACGCGCGCCTGGGTTTCAGTCTAACTTCAAAGTCTTGGGCTTAGTCCGCGCGCGAGCGTAACATGGGTGCAACCTCCCGGCGCGGCGAACGGCGAACGGCAGGGACAAGCAGCAGGAGGCAAGGCACCCATGGAAATCCAACGGATCCTACTCGCCACCTTTGTGATGACGATTGGCTGGCTTGCGACGGCGCGCGCAGACATTGCATCGCCAGAGATTCCCGATGTGACCGTGACGACTCCGGCCCCTCCTACCGACCAGGAGTTGGCGGGACCTGGCCTGTATGAATTCATCGTGCACCACGCCACTGTGCACTTCGTGAATACCGGCACGACCGGCAACCTTGCGCGTTGGCGTGGAGGCAGACAGAGCATTTGCCCGCTGACTGAGGGGCTCACCCCGGAATACAACGCCTTCGTAACGGCACGACTTCGCGCCCTCGCCGCGTACGTCGGCGCGCCCGTGCAGTCGGACCCGCAATGCAAAAGCAACGTGCAAATACTCTTCACGAACAACCCCCAGGCAAAAATGGATGCCATCATAAAATGGGCGACGGTTTACTTTCGCAACCGGTATACGGGCGGGACGAGGGACCTGATAGCGTTCCGAAGCGACCACGCGATTCAGGGCTGGTACATGACAACGAGCGGCGGCGCCATTGTCTTGACCACTGACGTGGCATTGGTAGGGCTTGACGTTCTGCCCGTTTGGCCGCAGATCACTCAGAATTACAGCGCAATTGCCGCCACAGGGACGCGTTTGGGCGGTGGTAGCGGGAGTGGAAGTGGCATTGGAATCGTCATCCTGGTCGTCGACACAACGAAAGTCGTCGGCTACAGCATGGGGGCGATCGCCGACTACTTAGGAATGCTGACCTTGTCAGTGGTGCAATCGCCTGACCATTGCGATCCGCTGCCGAGCATATTGGACCTGATGTCATCCAGCTGCGGCACGCGTGAAATGCCTACCGCGATAACTGCGGGCGATTTAGCCTTCTTGAAGGCGCTGTATTACAAAAACACAGGGTTGGGTCCATCGCTTTCAAGAGCTGAGATCGACGGCAATATGATGCGCCAGTTCAAGCTTCATTAGACAGCACGGCTTGGCTCGAATGTCATCGATTGTCGCTACCCTCTGCCTCGTGCTCGGTATTTTCGCCGCGCCGCTGCCGGAGGCGATCGCCGAGAACTCCGTCGCGATGCCCCTGTATCGCGAGGGCCAGGGCAGTCCCGACGGCATTGGTAAGTTCTATCAGGGACGCGAGATTGCAGCGGTCATGGGTTTCGAGGGCGCGCCGTGGCTCGAGCGGCCGAGCCGCGCAAGCGAAGAACGGCCCGACCTGCTGGTGGAGGAACTGCACCTGCAGCCCGGCATGACCGTCGCCGACATCGGCGCCGGCTCGGGTTATCTCTCGCGGCGCCTGGCGCCCCTGGTCGCGCCGGGCCGTGTTTTCGCGGTCGACGTGCAGCCGCAGATGGTGGCGTTACTCAGGGAGTTGTCGCAGAAACCAGAGTTCAAGAACCTGGTGCCGATCCAGGGAGCCACAGACGACGTGAAGTTGCCGCCCGCTTCGATCGACCTGGCGGTCTTGGTCGATGTGTATCACGAGCTGGCTTACCCCTACGAGGTGATGCGCAGCCTGATTCGTGCGCTCAAGCCGGGCGGCCGGGTAGTACTGGTGGAATATCGCGGTGAGGATCCGGCCGTGCCGATCAAGCTCCTGCATAAAATGAGCGAGGCGCAAATCCGCCGCGAAATGAGCGTGCTCGCGCTCACCTGGGAACGCACTTCGGCACGGCTGCCGATGCAGCACATCGTCGTGTTCCGCAAGATCGCAACCGGTGAATGATGCCCGACGCGATTGCGGATGGCGTGCGTATGGCGTGCGTTCTGGTTGTGATTTCCGTCACTGCGGATTGTCGTTTGGGTCTTTGGAAATGCGATAGGCCATCCAACTCAAGACAACGACCGCAAGGAGCAACACGCTCCACAGCGCAACGCGCATCCGAGGGAATGGCGCAGGTTTGGCAACGAGGCGAGTCGCTCCTCCT
>Ga0210406_10001364_pt1 | contig 29935 bp, 23 predicted proteins | sample IncBWC30MmetaG_FD_155454 | JGI IMG/M metagenome (GOLD analysis project Ga0210406, IMG submission 155454) | Forest soil microbial communities from Barre Woods Harvard Forest LTER site, Petersham, Massachusetts, United States - Inc-BW-C-30-M | ecosystem: Environmental > Terrestrial > Soil >... | reverse complement strand
TCTGGACCTGAGCGAGCAGGGCGTATCGATGCAAACCATCGTGCCGCTGGAGGCGGAGCGGCGCGTGCAGTTGCGGCTCGATTTGCCGGATTCCGATACGCATCTGGAGACGACGGGCTATATCGCGTGGGCCGATGCGTTGGGGCGCGCCGGGGTGCGATTCTCGGAACTTCCGGTGGAGGCGCGGCAGAGACTAGACGAGTGGCTGGTGCTTAACGAAAGGGCACCAAGTCGCAAGGCGCCGAAGCTTACCTTCGATCGCGTGCCGGGTCCGAGTGCGGGTAAGTCCCCAGGCAACGGAGGGAGTAAGCCGCGATCCGTCAGCTTGGAAGCGGAGGGTTTGGGTTGGGAAACGCCAGCTGGCATGGCAGAGATGCCGGGTCCGGCACCGGTTTCGACCACGATCCAGTACGAGTTCAACACGCTAGGTCCAGACCTGAATAGTGCGCTGCGAGTGATCAGCGAACGCGCGCGAACTCTGTTACGCGGCGCTGGCGCCGCCATCGCGCTGATCGACCGCGGTCCGATGATGTGCCGGGCGAGCGTGGGAAACGGCGGGCCACCGCTCGGAACGCGTGTGGATGCGCAATCGGGATTCTCCGGGGAGTGCATTCGTGGTGGAAGGGCGCTGCGCTGTGATGACACGGAGATCGATCCGCGAGTAGAGCCGGAAACCTGCCGGCGGCTCGGGATCCGCTCGATCGTGGCGGCGCCGATCCGATATGAGCGTGATGTGGTGGGATTGTTAGAGGTCTTCTCTCCGCAGTCTTTTGCGTTTGACGACGGCGATCTTGAAGTGGTGGAACGGCTGGCGCAGACGGTTCTGCTGATGCTGTGTCAGGCGCAGCTTTTCAAACGCAGGTAGACAGCGGACACGCTGTCGCGCGAGAGCCCTACCCGTGCTTATGGCTTCTTCAGTTTGTATCCCGGCGGTATCTCGAATAGCGAGGGATGAGGTTCGTCCGTCGAGGTGGGCTTGCAGTACGTGGTTTGCTCCCCCGCGGAAGTTGAGACTTTTGTCAGCACTGGCGTCTTGAGTTTCACACTGGTCCAAAGTTCAGTGACAGTGGGTTGAGGTAATTTCGGAGGCTGCGGCGGCTTGGCTGGCGTGCCCGACTGCGGGAGCTTTGGCATGCCCGGCATCTGCGGCAGTTTCGGCGGTTGCGGCGCCGGAGGCATCGGCGGCGGCGGAAGAGTGTAGCGCTTGCCCTCGACTTCGTGTCCTTCGATCATGCTCTTTCCCAAGTCCTGCACGCGGGGTGGCGCAGGCGGCACGATACCGGCGGGCATCTTTGGACCTTCCGCTGAGGAAGCGGCAGCGGCGGGCGGCGTGGGGACGACAATGGCCTCTTTCTTCAAGTGATCGAGCATGATGGTTTGTTGGGCGGAGGGCATGGAGATGATGCTGGTGTGGGGCGTATCGATGCGCAGGTTGCCGTTGCTTGAGCGCCACATGCGCGACGCGGATTGTGTCGGCGGGGCGCCTCCGGCGGGTTGCGTCTTCGTGGCGCAATCGGAACAGGACGGAGGAGTCGGAGGTTGATCCACGGTGCGACAGTTTATCACGGGTGGTTTGAGTTCACCTTGATCCTGTGAGCCCAAGAGCCCGGATTATGCGCGCCCGCAAGCGGGTGGCGCCCGCGTCGCAACAATCAACGATCGTGGTCGCGGCTGCGGATGTAGTCGATAAACATCTGCTCCACGGGCTTGTCGTAAGCGATCGAGACGTGACGGACGGTGCGTCCGCTGACGAAGTGACAGACTTCTTCGGCCAGATTTTTGGCGTGATCGCCGGCGCGCTCGAGCGACTGCGTCATGAAGATGACTTGCAGGCTGGCCTGGCGGACGAGATTTTCTGGATTCTCGATGTGACGCAGGAACAGGAGGTTCCGGATGCGGTCCATTTCGGCATCGGCGCGGAGGACGTCGAGAGCCTTGCTGACATTGCGGCCGGCAAATGCGGTTCCGCAATCGGTCAACATTTTCTCCAGCAGCGTCGCCATCTGAGTGAGATCGCGGGTATCTTCGGAGTCAATGCGTCCGCTGACCGCCAGGGCGCTGTTGGCGAAGCTGAGCAGCAGGTCGCCGATGCGTTCGAGAGCGATCATAACCTTCATGCAGGCGAGCAATTCGCGTGCTTCGGCAGGACCGACCTCGGTGATGGCGGTGGTGACTCCGCTGTCGATTTCCATATCGAGCGTGTCGAGCTCGCGCTCGCGCCGGCGCAAGGAGTTGAGCAACTGGCTGGAGCCGGTTGCGATGCCCTCAGCCGCGGCGCCAGCGGCTTCCTGTGCCATGCGACAGGCTTCCACGGTGCGTCGTACGAGGTAATGATGAGCCGGTTCGGGATCGGTGATTCTGGTCGCGGTACTCATGGGTAGATCCGCCGTTCGCGCAGGCGGGCGACGAATGGAACGTTGGGACTCGTCGTCACAATTCTGCCGTTCGTGGAGTGGGATAGCCAACGGCTAAGGATAGGATTTCTTGTACAACAAATGGTTAACAGGCCGTGAATTTTCGATTATTTTTCGATCTTCATCCAGGCGTTACATAGTGGTAAGATCATTGTCGGCCAAGATACGACAAATGCAAGCGGGATCTGAGGAAAAGTCAAAACACCCCCCACCCCGTTCGGTTAGGGGCGCGCGCTCGGCACCGTTAGGCAGTTGGGAGGGTGAACAGGAAAGTGCTGCCGTGGTTGAGTTCACTTTCGGCGCGGATGGAGCCACCGTGGGCGAGCATGATGTGCTTGGCGATAGCGAGGCCGAGGCCGGTGCCGCCGGATTCGCGAGATCGCGCTTTGTCGATGCGATAGAAGCGCTCGAAAAGGCGCGGCAGATGCTCGGAGGCGATGCCCGCGCCGAAATCCTGCACGTAGAATTCGATTCCACGGCGGGCGGCGCGCGCGCCGAGAACGATGCGACCACCGGAGCGGCCGTACTTCATGGCATTGTCGATGAGATTCGAAAACACCTGGTGAATGGCTTCGCGGTCGGCCCGCACAGGGGGCAAAGAGTCGACAGACCCCTTCCCACCTGACGTGTCGACAATTTTGAGTTCCACTTCCTGGCTGCGCGCGATCTCGCGGAAACTTTCTTCCGCATCATGCAGCAGTTCGATTGGCGGGACGGGCTCGGTGTCGAAGCGGGTCTCGCCGGACTCGACGCGCGCCAGAGTCAGCAAATCTTCGGTGAGGCGCGACATGCGGGCGGCGTTCTTGCGGATGATTTCCAGGAATTCGCGGTTGTGGCTGGAATTGTCGGAGCTGAGATCGAGGAGAGTCTCCGAGTACCCCTGAATCGAAGTCAATGGGGTGCGGAGCTCGTGGGAGACGTTCGCAATGAAATCGCGGCGCGTTTTTTCGACGCGCTCCGTCTCGGTCAAATCGCGGAGCACAGCCACGGCGCCGCCATCGGGAAGAGGAGCGGCCGTGACGTCGAAGGCACGGCCGGGGACGATGGATGTGGCGCGAGTAGTCTTCACCTGTTTCGTGGTGGTAGCAGCCTTGACGGCGGCGAGGAAGTCGGGATCCCGGACGGTTTCGACGACGGGCGCGTTGAGGCGCGTGTGCTGAGGAACGAGCCGATCCATGGGCTGGTTGGCCCACTGCACAAGCCCGTCCGAGCTGACCGCGATGACTGCGTCCTGCATGCTGTTAAGCAATGTTTCGAGCTGGCGCTGGCTGGAACGCACCGCGGCAAAGCTGCGCTCAACTTGGCCTGCGGTTTTGTCGATGGCTGCTGCGACGCGGCCAATCTCGTCGAGAGGCTTGTCTTCGACGCGGGCCCGCAGATCGCCGCGCTCGATACGGACGGCCACATCAACGATGCGCTCGAGGCGGCGGGAAGTCCACACAGACGCTGAAGCCGCGATGAGAAGCGCGATAAAAAAAGCGAGGGTCGAACCCCAAATGAGGCGGCGATGCACTTGCGCCTGAACCGCTTCAACATCGGAAAGCGGATAGGCGAGGCGCACTGCGCCTCCGGAAACTGGTGCGGCCACGTAGAGAAACGGGACGCCCAGAGTGGCGCTGCGCCGCTCGTTCTCGCCAGTTTTGCCGGAAAGAGCGGCTGCAAATTCCTGGCGGGTGGCATGGTTCTCCATTCCGGAAGGGTTCGATTCGGAATCGGCGAGAACTTTCCCGGAAGCGTCGATGATGGTGGCGCGGGCGCCCGCGGCCAAGCTTTCTTGGGCGGCGATTTCAGCAAGCGAGTGGGCGCGATCCGTTTCGACGCGGTGGGCGAAGAGCAAGGTCTTCTGCGTCAGGTTGCGCTCGATCTCAGTGCGCAACGAGGTTTCCCAAGCGCCGCCGATCATGACATCGAGAATGACGGCGGTAGCGGCGATGACGATCAGAAAGACGGCGAGGAGTTTGAAGAAGATGCGGTTCTTCACGTTCTGCTCATTTGGGGGATTCGAAGCGGTATCCGGCGCCGCGCACGGTTTTCAGATAGCGCGGGTTCTCCGGGTCCGGCTCGATTTTCTCGCGGATGCGGCGGACATAGACGTCGACCGAACGGGGAGTGACGTAAGCCGTGTCGCGCCAGACGGAGTCGAGGAGATGATCGCGGCTAAAGACGCGGCCTTTGTGACGCGCAAAATAATCGAGCAGGCGGAACTCGGTGGCGGTGGTGGGAACCAGATTCCCACTCACGGTGAGGGTCATCGCCGAGGGATCGATTTCGATTTCGCCGACCTTCAAGGGACTGGGCGGTAGAGGACGCTCGAAGCGTCGTAGGACAGCTTTAACGCGTGCAACCAGTTCGCGCGGACTGAAGGGTTTGACAATGTAGTCATCGGCGCCAAGTTCGAGACCGAGAACGCGGTCGGCTTCGCTGCTCTTGGCGGTCAGGAAAATGACCGGCACCGGAGCAAGGCCCGGAGTCTGGCGAATGGTGCGGCAGATTTCCAGACCGTCTTTGCCTGGGACCATGATGTCGAGGAGGAAGAGCGCGGGACGCTGGCGTTCGGCGTCGGCAAGAACGTTCGCGCCGGTGGGGTAGACGCGGACGGTAAAGCCTTCGTTTTCGAGATGGTGGCGGACCAGGCGGGAGATGTCGGGATCGTCTTCGATGACGAAAAGGCTCGGTTTCACGGGATTATTGTAACGGAGCGGGTTGCTAGTACCTAGCACCGAGTCCCGGGAGCGCGGGTTGGGTCTCTAATTTCATCTGACGTTAACAATCAGGGCGGAAGAGGAATTGAAGCGCCAGAGGGTCACAGAGGAATCTGGCAGTGACGATCAGAGATCACAAGATTGCTTGCCTTGTCGAGGTGAAACTTCTTGCCGGGCGGGATAACGGTGGTGGCGCTGTATTCGGTAATGATGGCAGGGCCTCGGTAGTTCTTCCCGGGGCTGAGGTCTTCGCGGGGGTAGATCCTCGTGGTGACTTTCTTGCCGTCGAATAGGACAGGGACTTTGAGCTCGGAAATCCCGCCGAGCTTTGCTCGGCCTGGACCGCCGGGGACGGCCGCCGCCACATATTCCCTTCTCCCCCGAGCCGTTCGTACACCGGCCGTTTTCTCGCGGGTTGTGAGTGGTTCGATCTGCTGGGATTTCACGATGGCGCGGAGGCGGAGCGTGACAAGCTCTACTTCGCGCGAGGGATGCGCGTAGCCGTAACGGCGGCGATGTTCCTGCTCGAAATCGCGCAGGAGATTTTTCGTGAGTGCGAGATTGAGTTCGTATCCCTGGCCACGGTAGCGGATGTCGACGCTGCGATGGAAACGAGGGGCTCCCTGCCAGGCTTCATGACGAAAGTCTTTCGCGGCGGTTTCTTCCAGGGCCGTGAATTCGCGATTCAACTGGTCGGCGGGGACTTTGACGGAAGCGCGCCATAGCACGGTGCGCGAGTAATCTTTCACTACATCACTGGCGAGAATGCCGAGGGCGGAGAGCGCGCCGGGGAGCGCAGGAACGACGACGTGCGGGATGCTAAGGGCTTCGGCGAGGGCGCAGGAGTGCAGGCCTCCGGCGCCGCCGAAGGCGACGAGCGCGAAGTGCCGGGGGTCGCGGCCGCGTTCGATGGAGACGACACGAATGGCTTTCTCCATGGTGGCGTTGACCACTCGGACGACCCCGGCGGCAAACTGATCGAGGGTGAGGCGGCTTCCCTGCTGTTTGAGGAATTCAGCGGTGACGCGGCGAGTGCGATCGAGATCGAGGGTGAAGGCTCCCCCGAGAAAACGCGTGGGCTGCAGACGGCCGAGGAGCAGATTGGCGTCGGTGACGCTGGGCTGGGTGCCGCGCCCGTAGCAGATCGGTCCGGGTTCGGCTCCGGCGGATTCGGGGCCCACACGAAGGACGCCGGCGGCATCGAAGCGGGCGAGCGACCCTCCTCCGGCGCCGACCGTGTGAATGTCGAGCATGGGAACACTGACGGGAAGCCCAGCGATCTGAGCATCGGTCGCAGTGGTGATCGCCCCTTCGACGAGCGAGACGTCGGTGGAGGTGCCGCCCATATCGAAGGCAATGACGCGATCGAACCCGCTGGCGCGGGCGGTTGTGGCGGCGCCGACCACGCCTCCGGCGGGGCCGGACAGAACGGTGCGAACGGGCTCGCGGGCAGCGGTGGAGAGCGCGGTGATGCCTCCGCTGGATTGCATGACGAAGATACGGGGCACGGAAGCTGAAGCCCCTGTGCGTGGAACGGCTTTCGCGGCGCCAAAGCGCTGCTCTTCCACGCTATCGCCGTCTCCTTGCGCGATGAACGCGCCATGACTCGGCTCTCCCACGCTGCGTCGCTCATCTAGCAGCTCATTTGCGCGGCGTTCCAGGTTCTCTAAATAGCGCTGCATGACTGGTTGCAAGTAGGCGTTGATGACGACTGTCGAGGTTCGCTCATATTCGCGAAATTCAGGAAGGATCTGGTGGGAGATCGAGAGTGGAACCCGCAAGGGTTCGAGCGTTTTGGCGACTGCGAGTTCGTTTTGTGGATTCGCGAAAGAGAAGAGCAGCGAGATCGCGACGGACTGCGGCTTGGCGGCGCCGATTTGTGCAGCAAGAGAGCGCAGTTCTTCGCCGGTCGGCGACTTGAGGATCTCCCCGTCGCTGGCGGTGCGCTCGTTGATACCGAAGCGGAGATCCTTCGCAACGAGCGGCGCGATGCGGTCGAAGAAGAAGTCGTAGAGCTTGGGGCGGGCTTGGCGTCCGATTTCGATGGCATCTTCAAAGCCGGCAGTGGTGACGAGCGCGGTGCGCGCGCCTTTGCGCTCGAGCAGCGTGTTGGTGCCAACTGTCGTTCCGTGGAGCAGAACGAGTTCGCCTGTGCGGTCAATTTTATCAAGGGCTTCGACGATCGCTTGCGAGGGGTCGGCGGGTGTCGAAAAAACTTTCAGCATGCGCAGCCGGCCAGCTTCGACCCACACGCAGTCGGTGAAGGTGCCTCCGGTGTCGATGGCGACGCGGAGAGGTTGGGAGCGGCGGGGCATGTGGGTGGCGCCGATTAGGGTAACATCTGCAGGCTATGAGATACGCATTTCTCGTCGAGAGTTATGCCACCGAACGAATCAAGGTGGCGAGCGTGTGGAGCGAGTTCAACGATGAGGATCTTCCGTTCCGCCCGAGGGAAGGAGATCCTCGCGGGCGCAGCGTGCACGAGCAGATGGTGCATCAGTGCGTGAGCGAGGATTTGTGGTTTCGTAACATGCTGGGAATTGACGTGGGCGCGCCTCCGTTGCCGGCGCGCGAGACACGCATGGAGTTCATCAGGCAATACGCGGAGAACAGCGGAAAGCGGCTGGTAATCTTGCGCGCAAAGGACGAGACGTGGTGGGAGTCGGACACGAAGTTCTTTGAGGTGGAGCGATCACGGGCTTGGGTGATGGTGCGACGCATGACGCATACTTCGCATCATCGCGGACAGTTGATGGCCATGCTGCGCATGCTCGGTCGGGATGTGCACAGCAACTACGGGCCGACGGCGGATACGGGCGGGTTGATGGCCAATTATGCGCCGACGATTTACGCGTATGGGAGTTTGGAGGAGTTGTTCAGCGGGGAGTCCCGGGGAGGAATGAAGGCCAAGCTGCCTGGAGCGGGTGGAAAAGCAGTGACGGAGAGGCCGTAGTGCTTGTTGACCGGAACAATCATGTTCCGATTGAAGAGGCGCTGGGCGGCGCCCGCCCCCCCAACCGTCCGACCTTCGCTCGGGTGCCGGGTCAAAGATCGGCCCCACACAAAACCTTATCCCTTGGTGGTAAAGGCCAGGGTCAGCAGCGTTTTCTGTTCGACTTCGTGGGCTTTGGCGCTTCCCGTCGCGGGGCTGGCGCCGGAGGAGCGCTTCACGCTCAAGACGGGACGGTCGCCGGCGAGGCGTTTCAGGCGCGGCAGCATGTTGAATAACGCTCCCATATTTGCCGGCTCTTCCTGCACCCAGACGATCTCGGCGCTCTTGCCGTGGCGTTCGAATTCGGCGACCACTTCCTGCTCGGGAAATGGATAGAGCTGTTCGAGGAAGACAATCGCGGTGGTGGTGTCCTTACGCTTCTTGCGTTCGGCTCGCAGTTCGTGGCCAATTTTTCCGGTGCAGATCAGGATGCGATCGGCTTCCCCCACTTCGGTGTCGGGAATGACGTTCAGAAAATTCTTGTGCGTGAAGTCTTCAATGGGCGAGCTGGCGTCGGCGTGGCGCAACATGCTCTTGGGAGTAAATACGACCAGCGGCTTGCGCCAGTGGCGCAGAGCCTGGCGGCGCAGGAGATGGAAATACTGTGCGGCGTTGGAAGGCTGCGCGATCTGTATATTGTGCTTGGCGGCCAGTTGGATGAAGCGCTCGATGCGGGCGCTGGAGTGTTCCGGTCCCTGGCCCTCGTAGCCGTGAGGCAGCAGCATCACAACGCCGGAGAGCAGATTCCACTTGGCTTCGCCGGCGCTGATGAACTGATCGATGATGGCTTGCGCAACGTTGACGAAGTCCCCGAACTGGGCTTCCCAGAGAACGAGTGATTCGGGATAGTCGCGGCTATACCCGTATTCGAAGCCGAGGACGCCAGCTTCGGAAAGCGTGGAGTTGTAGATTTCGCAGCGGGCCTGATCGGGCACGATGTTTTCCAGCGGAACGTATTCGTCTTCGTTCTCGATGTCGATGAGCACGGAGTGCCGCTGGTTGAAAGTGCCGCGACGCGTATCCTGACCCGACATGCGTACGTGAATGCCGTTCTTGACAAGGCTGGCGAAGGCCAGGCCTTCGGCCATGCCGTAATCAACGGGGCGCTTGCCACGGCCCATTTCTGCCCGCTGCTCCAGCAGCTTCTTCACTTTCGGATGGATGTGAAAACCGTCAGGGTAGGTGGTGAGCCGAGTGCTGAGCGCCGAGATTTCTTCCGGTGAAAGTCCGGTTTCGACCTCATACTCCGGTCGGTAGGCACCGCCGAAATAGTTGTTCCAATATTTCGGCAGTTCGCGCATCAGCGGTTTTTGCTTGATGCTGCCGGCTTGTTTCTGGGCGGCTTCGAACTCGGCGCGGATGGCCGCGGCCTGAGCCTGCGCGCCGGTGGCGCCAATGTCGTCGGCGTAGATTTCCCAGAGCGCAGGATGCTCTTTGATCTTCCTATAAAGAAGCGGCTGCGTGATGGTAGGATCGTCGACCTCGCTGTGGCCGTGACGGCGGTAGCCGATCAGATCGATGACCACGTCGGTGCCGAACGTGTAGCGGTACTCGGTAGCCATACGGGCAACGCGCACGACGGCATCAACGTCTTCGCCGTTGACGTGAAAAATCGGGATCGACTGGCGGCGCGCGATGCAAGCGGCGAAACGGGTCGAATGCTCTTCGGTGTAGCTGGTGGTGAAGCCGAGAAGATTATTGACAACAACATGAATGGTGCCCCCGACGGTGTATCCCGGGAGGTCGGCGTAGTTCATGGTCTCAGCGAGGACGCCCTGTCCGGCAAACGCTGCGTCGCCGTGGACGAGCAACGGAAGATATTTCTCGCGACCACCTTCGCCAGTGCGGTCCTGCTTGGCGCGGGTGCGGCCGACGGTCACCGGATCGACGGCTTCCAGATGACTGGGGTTCGACACCAGGTGAATGTGAACTTTGCCGCCGCTGCGAGTCTTATATTCGCCGGTGGCGCCCATGTGGTATTTCACGTCACCCGAGCCGAGAACGCTGCGCGGGTCAACGTCTTCGAATCCGGCGAAAATTTCCTGAGGAGGACGCTGCGCCACGTGGGCGATGACGTTCAGGCGGCCGCGGTGACTCATGCCCATGACGAGCTCGACCGCCCCGCGTTGGACCGCGGTGTCGAGGACTTCGTCGATCAGCGGAATCAGCGCAGTCGTGCCTTCGAGCGAGAAGCGCTTGCTGCCCAGATAGCGCTGCTGCATGACTTGCTCGAAGATGTCGGCGCGAATGAGCAGGTCCAAGATGCGTTGCTGGTCTTCCTGCGGCGGATCGGACTCCATGCCCTCGAAAATCCAGCGGCGGCGCTCGGGCGCGTAGATGTGATTGATTTCGACACCGATGGTGCTCGAATAGATGGATCGGGCTGCACGGGCGTATTCGCCTTCCCGCTCCAGTTCGGGCGCCTCTCGGGGGCGGAGAAAGCCGAGCGGATCAAGGTCGCCTTCGAGGTATCCGAACTGGCGGTAAGCCTGGAATACTCGCTCACGCTCGAGGTTGGAGCCGTTTGAGGTTTCAATGACAGCGGCGCCGGCGCCGCCGTTCGAAGCTTTGGATTTCGGGGTCATAAGTATGCAGGTACTAGGATAAAGGATGCGGGGCAGGACGTGGTGGATTCGCTGCGAAAACCAAGGGCTTAACCGTTGAGGACGCTAGGCGCGGCCCGTCCAAAGCCCCACCCCTGTCGCGGAAACCGCGACCGGGTGGGGCACCCGGGGTGTTCACTCGTGTAAAGCCGGGGCGAGGTACGGATCCTTCGACTGCGCTCAGGACGACAGTCATCCATTATTTCGCTGAAGAGGTTTTAGGCCACGATTTTGTAGGGGCGCATCATTTCGTTGTCTTCGTGTTCCAGGACGTGACAGTGCCAGACGTAACGGAATTCCTGGCCGGGCGAAGTCGCGGCTCCGACGGGGAGATCGAATCTGGCGATAACGCGAGTCACGTATCCGGCGTAGGTCTTGACCGTATCTTTCCAAGCTGGGCGTTCGTTGGATTCGGGCGGCATGGGCATGCCTACGAAGTTCAACTTTCCGGTCTCGATGTAGGATTTCACGTCGAAGGGCTGGCGATTGAGAACCTGGAACTGCACCAGATGCAGGTGGATGGGATGGACGTCGCCGGTAGCGTTGGCGAAGGACCAGATTTCTGTGGAACCAGCTTTGGGATCCTCAGTGATGGGGTCATCCCAGTGCCTTTGGCCGAGCAGTCCGATCAAGGTGTAGCCGTCGGAGGGACGATCCATCTCGGTGAGCGCGAGGATTCGTTCGCGGACGGCGTGAGTCGGATTGAGCGGGGCCCAGGGAGAGAGGGCGTCGGGAAGCGAACTGGTGTCTTTGCCGGCAAGCAGCTTGGTCACTTTGAAAAGCATCACGTCTTTGGGAACGATTTCTCCGCCGCGCGCGTAGGGAGCGGGAGCGTCGTTGAGGAGCGCGAAATTTTCCCCCTTGTGCTCGGAGAAATCGATGACCAAATCGAAGCGCTCACCGGGAGAAAAAATCAAGTAGTGCGATTGCAGGGGCGCGGGTAGCAGGCCGCCGTCGCTGCCGACCTGACGAAAGGGTGGGGCGCCGGCGGGTGCGCCAGTCGGCTTACCCTTGGCGTCGGCGGGAAGGAGCGTGAGGTGATAGAAGCGGGAGTTGGAGGCGTTGACCAGGCGGAAGCGGTATTTGCGCGGCTCAACTTCGAGGAATGGCGCGGCCTTTCCGTTGACGCAGATAGTGTCGCCGAAAAATTCCTGCATCCACATGGGATGTGTACCGTCCTGCGGCGGAGGATAGAGCAGCGAGCCATCGACACCAAATTTTCGATCCTGAATCATGAGCGGGATTTCGTAGGGGCCGTTGGGCAAGTTGAGGGCGTCTTCTTCATCATCGCGAATCAGATAAAAGCCAGCCAGACCGGCATAGACGTTGAGCCGAGTAATGCCCAGGGCGTGATCGTGATACCAAAGCGTGGTCGCGGCCTGCTCGTTGGGGTAGTGGCAGGGATCAGCAGCGGAGACGACTCCCGCCTTCCCCTCGGAGGTAACCCATGCGTCGGGATAGCCGTCGCTGTCGGGCATGACCCGCGCGCCATGCAGGTGTGTGACAGTGCGAACTTCCGGCACACCTTCGCCGGCGCCGTGGATAGTAGGGTCGACGGGAAGAAAGTGTTTCGGAGGAAGATGGTTCGACCACTTCACAAAAAGTGGCTCGCCCCGGCGGACTTCGAACGTTGGGCCCGGCCATTTGGCGTTGTATCCCCAGACCATAGCTGCCGGGAGGTCGCGATGGGATCTGTGCTGAAACGGAACCATGCGGACTTCGACGGGGGCATTTGACGCCGAACCCGGCTTCGCCCGGATAACGGGCGGAATTGACAACGGGGTCACGTAACTGGCGAGCGGACCTGCCGGTGGCGCTTGCGGAACCGCCTTGAGCAGGGCGCGGACGTTGCCCGGGCTCATTTTCATGGCCGGGTTCATAACCGCGTGGCTGGCGCCGGCTTGCTGAGCCAGGATGCGACGCGGAGCGGCGAGCATGCCGGCGCCCGCGCAAAGCCCCATTCGTAACAAGTCGCGCCTGGTAAAGTGCAAGGGATGTCCTTGATGTCGTCTGGAATTCACGTAAGAGGCTGCTGAAAACATTGGGAAGGCCGCGACTTCCCTCCCGAGCTAGAACCTCGGTTTACCTGGTACGAATTGACAGTGCACTCGTCGCACCATTCAAAACAAATCCAGCATGGACTTCCGGCAGATTCTCTCGCTTGCGTTCAACGATTTTCGCATTCTCTTCAACGCTAGTCGCTGAATGATTACAGGGAGGTGACTCGGCGATGAATTCCATGTGAAAAGAAATCCACAGGCGCTCTTTGGTCGGCCCTTTGGGTTGCCGACGGCCTAAACCTCAACTTGGAATCTTAGGGCCGGGATTGTTCCGGGTAGCGGCGCTGATTCTGCTGGCTAATATCTGATTGCGCTTGATCGGTCCGGTGAGTCGCGGTCCAGGAATAATTACTTGGGCGAACATTCTCTCCGTGCCCGTCATAGCCGCCCTCGACGCCTTGTATCTCGAACTTTCCGCTCATTCTGTCGCCGTCGACCGTGCCGGTAAGAACCAGAGCAAAAGGATAAGCGCCCTGAAAATCCAGCTTCAGGCTGATGTTTTTGCCCTCCACATTGCCGGAGATCTTGGGCGAACCCAATCTGCCCTGATAGGTGCCCACCAGTTTTGAGTCTGCCTGGTCGATCTGTACGATGCAACGCTCGGTTCCGATCCGGGCCTCCCAACTCAGCTGCCATTTCCCAGAAACGTTGGCAGCCTGGTTCTCGCCTGCGAACGCCAGGCTGCACACCAGCATAAAAAGCGACAAGGTCCCTCCTCGGGTTATCTTCACCGCGGTCATATCTCCTCCACAAATTGCTTCATTCAGGGGTTACGCCTTACCTATGAGCACCGGCCAAAGGTAAATTGAACCCCTGGCCGGTGTAGGAATCGCACTTGTCGCTCGATGGAGACTTCTACTTTGACCCGAAATTGAACAGATCAAACAGATCGTCAAGCGCGGGGCTGTTGATAGGCACGTACGGGTTGCCCTTTTTGACCTTCGGATTCGGAAAATTATCCCGGCTCTGGCTGGTGATGGGTTTGAGTTTCCAGTTTCGCTCAATGAACTTGATGATCGAAACATGGTCGCCATAGCTGTGGTTCACGATGCCGCCGGTCGAGTAGGGAGAGATGACAACCAGCGGGATGCGCGTGCCGTCACCGAAGAAATCGACAGGCTGGATGTAGCCGGAGTCATAGTAGCCGCCGCCCTCGTCAAAGGTGACGAACACGGCAGTGCTGGCCCAGAGAGTCGGATTCTTCTGCAATTGGTTTACGATTTTCTTGACGAAGCCTTCAAACAGATTCAATTTCGACGACGATGGGTGACCGTCGGTAAATCCGCTGGGCTTCACGATCGAAACCGCGGGCAGGTTGCCATCGATCAGGTCCTCGTAGAGCGAAGTTGTGTCCTGGATGTGGGCTTCGCGCTCGGCCGGGACGGTCATGATGTCGGTCGCGTATTGGAATGGGTTGCAGATATTGCAATAGCGATCGTAGGGGTTGGCGCCGCTCGGATCGCTGCTGTAAAGATCCCAGCCTTCCCCGAAATAGGTGTAGGACAAACCCGCCGCCGACAAGGAGTCTCCAATATGCTTTTGAGACGTGGGAGGAATGGTGAACGGCGTGTAGACGCTGTCCAGAGTTCCGTCGCCAACGAAGCCGGGATTGTAGTTGTTCAGCAGGTAGTAAGCGTTGGGAGTGCAGCGAGGTTCGATGGGAGGATTCAGCGACTGGAGATAATTGACGACCGCGGGCACGCCCGGCTGGCTAATGTCGCTGCAATTGCTGTAACTGCCGCCGGAGTAGCCGTCCTGATCGTAGTAGTTGTTGGTTCCACCCTGTGGATTGGGATTTTCAATCTGGTTGGCCGGGGGAGTGGCGAGGTGCCCTTTGCCGTCGCTGAAGGCAAGCGCATCGGCGTAACCAAACATGATGTGGTTGGCTCCCGTACCTCCCATCACCGATTGATGGAAGTTGTCGCTAATGGTGTATTGCTCCGCCAGTTCCTCGAAGTAGGAAGCGTCCCCTTTGGCGACGTTGAAAAACTCCATTGAGGTCGCGCCCTCGCCGGTGTTGAGCTTCGCCGGCGGTGCGGCTCCATTGCTTCCAGCTCCAATCGTTACTTCGACCCAGGGGAAGAGATCGTTCAGGCAACCGCTGGGATTTTCCGAGATGGCAGTGGCCGCGCTGCAATCGGTCTGCTGCCACATCTGGTAGAACCGATGTACTGGGCTGGCCGCATAGGCATCGTAGGGAAGAGTTCTGGAGGTGAGTTGGAATGCGCCGGAGCCCAAGGTCTCGACGTTGGGAATGCGCGTATCGGGCACGGCATGCGGCAGTCCTGTCGCACCGGTTAGAAGATATTTATTGTAGGCAGGGGCCAGATCTGGTTCCGCAAGCTTGGCCAGCGATAAGGTTACGAAGGGAGCCGGATTGGTGTCGCTGGGAGCGGTCGGAGCCCCTCCCGTTTCGGGCGTCGGGATGTTGAAGTAAACGAATTTGCTGCCGGGAGAGATTTCATAAAGCCCGCTGTCGACGGCGCTGAACTGGGTCGAAAGCTCGTAGTTGAGGCCCGGCGAACCGTCCGCCTTGACGATGCGTTTTGAGAGCAGGTTATCCACGGACTGTCCGTGCTTAGGTTTGAAAGTACCGTACACGTGATCGAAAGTTCGGTTTTCACCAATGATCACAATCACGTGCTTGATGGGAGTGACGGGAGTGCTCTGGGCGCTGGCCTGGAGCGGCGCACCGAGGTTGGCAATAAGCGCGACGAGGCTGGTGGCGACGGCTAAATGCTGCCTGGCCTGTGCCAGGAAGCCTGATGACGACATGAATTTCCTCCTCACTGAACTACCGTTGGGAACGGTAGCTGGAGAGGGGTTATGAAAAGGTGACACGGCGATGAATTCCAGATGAAAAAAAATCCACAGGGTCGATCGCTTTGAGGGGGCGACGAGATCGCGGCTGCCGAATCAAGACTAAGACTGTGATGTGAATCAAGTTAGACTGGCTCAGATTCGGCGAGAGATTTGAATGGCTTCCTTTGAATCGGGATTTGATCAGGTGTAACAGTCATTTGACATGTGCCAACCCGGGGGGCGTGAAGTTGCGCCGGAAGGGAATCGTGTGACTTGAACCATCCGTTGGCCGCCCGACACCTGTAAGTGCTCTATTGCTGTCGGCCGCCAGCAGTTCTCCAGTTTGAACCACCATTTGGCCAAAAGTGCAGATCGACACTGGTGGGAAGCAGCTGAACAATGCCTTGGGTTTTGTGTGCATTGCGTGAGGGCATTTGCAACGAGGTGCAAGGAAAATTTTCGAATTCCGTTCTTTCGGCCTAACGATAGTTCAAGGCCACGGATCAGAGTTCCTTCTTGCGTCGGAATTAAAGGACTTATGGGTGTGATCAGCGGCCAAACGATGGTTCAAGTCACAAATCGGGATAGAGCTTTCGCCGTCCTATTTCACAGACGCCGGCTTCTACTGCGAAGCGGCAGATGGCCACGCCAACGCTGTTTGATCTACTTGGCGTGACTGAAGCCGAACCAGTCGAACCAGCACCACAGGGCCGTTCCATTCTTCACGATTCGTCACGGGAAGTGCTACCATTTCTCCGGTTTGAGTGCGAATATGTTGGGTGAGGGTGATTGCAATGAACGCCGGTTCGTCGTCATTCCGCAATGGGGCCGAGGTTGAGCGCAGCGCCGCAGAGGCCCACAAGACTCACCTTGGGCTTATCCCGGGAATCCCCAAGCGAGTCTTCGAATTGGGGTGCGGATCGGGGCGGGATTTGGCTCCATGGGGAGTCACCGCGTCGGATGAGATTACTGGACTTGACGTCGAGAACAACTGTCTCTCGATTGCCAAGGCGCGATTTTGCACCCGAGCCTATGTGCGAGGCGCCGGTGAATGCTTGCCGTTCGCGAATGAGAGTTTCGATCGCGTAATTTCCGCCGTTGCCCTTCCGTACATGAATATTCAGAAGACATTAGCAGAGGTTCACAGAATCCTCGTTCCCGGCGGCAGTTTATCCCTTAGCCTGCATCTCCCGAGTTTCACGATAACGGAGCTTCTCCACAATGCGATCCCGAAACCAATCCCCACGCTATTTCGGCTATACGTCATCGCCAATGGGTTATTCTTCCACTCGACCGGCAGGACCGTTGGATTCCTAGGGAGGATGGAATCATTTCAGACTGAGCGCGGGATGCGGGTTGCGCTAAGTCGTGCTGGGTTCGTCAATTCTTCATTCCGCCGTGGAACTGGGCCGTTCGGCGAGAAACTTATCGGCGAAAAACTTATCGTGGAAGCCAGAAAGTCGGATTCTAAGAAGTGGGCTTAATCGAGCAGCCACCATAGAAGAGCGAGCCCGCCGAGGATGGCTGCGGGGATGAGGTAGTCGGAACTGCCAACGTCGGCTAAGGGCGCCGAAGGGTCAAGACTCGATAGATCGAAGCTTGCTAGCCATCTGATCCATCCTTCGGCCTCTCGGCCACCTCCTCGAACCTCACACCATAAATTTATTTCTTATAGTAATCATATAAGTTTATTCGTATTCTTCATGCTACAGCAAAACAGGCAGCAGGCAGTTAGTGCGGATAGATGTCCTTTTTTTGTATGGGCTTACGGGAGCTCGTACCTCAAAAAATAAAAGATGGCTGGTCTTCTCTGGGCAGGGATCATTCGATTACTTATCCCATTGTGGAGACATTTGCGCGGTTTTGTCCCGAGTTGACGATCTTTCATTTTGACGCTCATTCCGATTTCTGTGAGGAGTTCGGGGGAAGCCGATTGTCCCATGCGGGTCCGTTTGCGCGGATCATGGAATCGGGACTGGCGAGGCGGTTGGTGCAGGTCGGGGTTCGCACCCGAACCGGCACCAACGGGAGCAGTTGCAGAGGTTTGGAGTGGAAGCGGTGGAGATGCAGCCGCTGCCCGCTTACGAAAAGCTGAAGTCCGCGGAGCCGGTCTATCTCACGTTCGATATGGACGTGCTGGATCCAGCGTTTGCTCCCGGGGTCTGGCATCGCGAGGCGGGGGAATGTTGGTGCGAGAGGCGATCGCGCATTTATATGCGATTGAGGGAGAGATCGTGAGAGTGGATTTGGTCGAGTTCAACCCGGGACAGGATATTACGGGCGTGACCGCGACGGTGGCGGCAAAAATTCTGCAGGAGATTTTGGGGAAGATGATTCAGGGAAGAGTGTAAACCACTGAGGGCACAGGGGAACACAGAGAACTGCCCCCGATTGGCGTAGAATCGCCGGTTATGAAATTTGCGGTTTTTGAGTTGATGTTTGCGCCGCTCGTAGTCGCGCTGGGATGCAGCGGAGGCGGAATGGGATCGAACAGTGGCGGAGGGGGCGGTGGCCCGAATCCTGCTCAGGAATCGGTCGTGATTTCCAAAGGGGCGAATGAGACGTTCAGCGTGGCGATGTCGACGTCGTTCCAGCCCGCGGAGTGGGACGATCAATTTTTCACGCTGAATCCAACTGCGCCCATTGCGCTGGGCACGTTGGCGCCGCACCACATTCGCATTCAAGGAGTTTCCCAGGCAGTTCCGCAGACCACCGCGTCGACATGGGATTTCAATATGCTTGACGCCATCACGCAGCCGGTGCTGAACGTTGCGGATCACAGTCCGGAGTTTCAGATCGCAGTCGCTCCCACATTCATGTACGACTCCAATCACAATTTTCTCGATCCTGCATACCAGCAGTTCGCGGCTTATACTCAGGACCTGGTGAAGTATTACAACGTTGCCGGCGGATTCTCGGCCGCCGACGGACAGCACGCCTCACCGAGCGGGACACCGATTACCTGGTGGGGAATTTATAACGAACCGAACTTCAATAATCTGGATTCGACGCAGTACACCCAACTTTACAACGTGGTCGTGCCCGCCATGCAGGCGGTCGATCCTTCGCTGAAATATGCGGCGGTTGAACTGGGCGACTATGCCGAACTCGCGAACCAATTCCTTCCCGCATTTGTCAGCGGCGTGACCGCGCACGTAGACGTGCTGGCAACTCATTTCTATTCGACATGCAACCAGAAAGACAGCGACGCCACACTATTCGCAACCGTGCCTGGGTTCGCCAACGAAGTGGGAGATATTTACGCCCAACTGAACACGAATCCGGCATTGCGCACGGTACCGGTGTGGGTGACCGAAAATAACGTGAACGCCGATTATGACAAGGGCGGTGGCATCAGCGCCTGCAATAACACGACGTTTGTGACGGACGAGCGGGGATCGAGTCCATTTTTTGCGGCGTGGCGGCCGTTTGTTTTCTCGCAACTGGGAAAGGCGGGGGTGCAGGCGCTTTACCACTGGGACTACGGGGCTGATCAGCAGTACGGCGAGGCTGACTACAATACAGGCACACCGCAGCTCAGCTATTGGGTGGACTACTGGCTGGGACAGATATTCCCGCCGGCCGCCGGCGCCCAATTGCTGCGCTATCAATCCACCGACGATCGGGAGTTGGAAACGCTCGCTGTGATCAACGGCGACCGCAGTGTGGTGATCATGGTGGCGAATCACGCGGTGAATGCAAGCGGCGACAATAACGGACCAGGAGTGCGCCGAACAGTCCAGGTGGATGTTTCGGCACTGGGGACGTTCTCCAGTGGCAGTCTCCTGCTGATCGATAAGAATACGAGCGCGAGCGCGGGTCCGATTGAGGGGTCGATAACTCCGGCCGCGAAGGTGACGATCACGCTGGACGGGTACGCTGTTGCTTTTCTGACACTGAAACCCTGAACCGGCGAAGACCCAACGATCTAACCCCAGAGGATCCGTCCGCGATCGACTCAGAAAGCCGTGGAATCGACGTTTAGGGCTGCACGGATTAATTTGCGTCCGCAATCATGGTGGGGGAATCTTTCAATCAACAGGTAGCGTGCTCGCCCTCTTGCGGCGGGGTTCACAATCCGGTCGGGTTTCCTGCTCCATGCCAGTTGGGGTACAGTAGCTAGGCAGCGACTTTCAACTTATGGCAAAGAACTTTCGGGAATACGTGGCAAACGGCTGTCTGACGGCAGTCTTGGCGGCAAGCGCGGTGACGGTGGCTTGCTCAGGGAACGGCACACAGAATCCGCAGGCCAGTGGACCGGGCGCGATGCCGGTCAAAGTGCTGGAGGCGAAGGCAGTCCCGGTCGCCGATGCGTCGGAGTACGTGGCCACGATGAAATCCCGAGACTCGGCCGTGATCATGCCGCAAGTCGAAGGGCAAGTCACCCAAATCTTTGTCCACTCCGGCGAACGAGTTGAGGCGGGCAGCCCGCTGGTCGGGATCGATCCACTCAAGCAGCAGGCCACGGTCAAGAGCCAGGAGAGTGCGCGCGCGGCGCAACAAGCGAACCTGATCTGGGCGAAGAAGCAATATGATCGTTCTCAGGGACTCGCGTCGGCGGGCGTTGTAAGTAAACAGGATCTGGAGCAGGCAAAGTCGACTTACGACGCGGCTCAAGCCCAAATGGATTCACTCGATGCGCAGGTCAGCGAGCAACAGGTGCAACTCCATTACTACAAAGTGGCCGCGCAGCGCGGCGGCATCGTGGGAGATGTTCCGGTGCACGTGGGCGACCGAGTGACGACCGCGACCGTGTTAACCACGGTCGACCAGCCGGGCAGTCTTGAGGCCTACGTGTATGTTCCGATCGAGCGGTCGGCGAAACTGAAGATGAATCTGCCGGTACAAGTGGTCGACAGTGACGGCAAAGTGCTGGCGCAATCGCGCATCAGCTTTATTTCTCCGCAGGTGGATAACACGACCCAGACCGTTCTCGTGAAGGCACGCATTACGAATGGAAACGACGCGCTGCGGCAGTCGCAATTCATTCGGGCGCGCGTGGTGTGGGGAACCCACAGCAACCCGGAGGTGCCCATCCTCGCGGTTTCGCGATTGGGTGGGCAGTATTTTGCATTTGTGGCGGAACCGCAGAACGGCGGCGCGTTCGTGGCCCGCCAAAAACCACTGACGATCGGACTGACTGTGGGCAACGATTATGAAGTCCAGGATGGCATCAAGGCCGGGGACAAAGTGATTGTGTCAGGAACTCAGTTTCTGCGAGACGGTATGCCGGTGATTCCGCAGGGCTGAAAAGCCGGCTTCTCAGGTTCAAGCTTCGATTTTCAGTTTTCCAAGTCTCCATACAAGCATTTAGCACTTGCAGTTGGCATTTAGCCCTGCACTGTCCCGCTGAGATTGCGGCGGGTTTCGAGCTGGCAAACGCTGAGTGCTAATGGCTGAGGGCCGATTCTTCATGTTTGTCAACTTCTTTATTCAACGTCCGGTCTTTGCCACGGTGTGCGCGCTGCTGATTGTTCTGGCGGGAGCCGCCGTGTTGCCCACGCTGCCGATCGCGCAGTTTCCCAATCTTGCTCCGCCGCAGGTGGGCGTCACCAGCACTTACATCGGAGCGAGCGCGCAGACCGTTGAAAGCGCGGTCACAATTCCTCTCGAGCAGCAGATCAACGGCGCGGAAGGAATGAAGTACATCACTTCCACGAGTGGCAACGATGGAACCAGCAGCATTACTGCCACATTTGATATCAACCGCGATCCCGATCTGGCCACCGTCGATATTCAGAACCGCGTGAACACGGCCCAGGGACGGCTTCCCGCGTCCGTCAAAGCCGTGGGCGTTACGACGGTGAAGACTTCGCAGAACTTTGTTTTTGGCGCCGCGATCATCTCCGACAATAACATTTATCCCACCCTGTTCACGAGCAACTATCTCGACGTGTATGTGCGCGACGCGTTAAAGCGCATTCCGGGAGTGGCGGATGTAATCATTTTCGGCGAGCGGAAGTTCTCGATGCGGCTGTGGCTGGACCCGGTGCGGATGGCGGGACGGCAGCTGACAGCGCCCGACGTGGTGAATGCGCTTTCCGAGCAGAATGTCGAGGTCGCAGCCGGTCAGGTGGGGCAGCAGCCCTCTATCGCGGGACAACAGTATCAGGTCAGCGTGCGGGCGGTGGGAAGGCTAAGCGAGCCGGCGCAGTTCGACAACATCATTTTGAAAACGAACGCCGACGGCACTCTGGTCCGGTTGAAGGACGTCGGGCATGCTGAACTCGGCGCGGAGAGCTACAGCAACGATCTGCAATTCAACGGACAAGACGCGGTGGGACTTGGCGTCACCCAGCTCTCGACCGCCAACGCGCTCGACGTGGACCGCCGGGCGATTGCTGAACTGGACCGTCTGTCGAAAAGCTTTCCTCCGGGCATGCACTACAAAGTCGCGTTCGACACGACGGACGCGGTCGGGGAGTCGATTCGCGACGTGACCTTTACGGTCGGTGGGGCGATCGCGCTGGTCATCCTGGTGATTTTCATCTTTTTAGGCGACTGGAGAACCACGATGATTCACTTCATCGCGACTCCGGTGTCCCTGATCGGCACGTTCGTGTTCGTGAAGTTGCTGGGCTTCTCGATTAACACGCTGACGCTGTTTGGCATTACGCTGGCGACGGGACTGGTGGTGGACGACGCAATTGTGGTGATCGAGAACATCGAGCGCCACATTCAAGAAGGAGAGCACGACTCGCGCAAAGCGGCGGCGGCTGCGACTGGGGAAATTACAGGCGCGGTCATCGCCACCTCGCTGGTGCTGGTTGCCGTGTTTGTGCCAGTTGCGTTCTTTCCCGGGACGACGGGCATTCTGTTCCGCCAGTTTGCGCTGACCATCGCCTTCTCGATCGCCATTTCGGCGTTCAATGCGCTCAGCCTGGCGCCGGTGCTGGCGTCGATTCTGTTGCGCGATTCCCACGGAAGGCAGAAGTGGCTGTGGCTGCGAAAGTTTGACGCGGGCATCCAGGCCCTGACCAATGGGTACCGCCGCCTGCTGGGGCACATATTGCAATACAAGCTGGCGGCCGCGCTCGTCTTTCTAGCGGGACTGGGGCTTACTTATTTTGTATTCACGCGCGTGCCAACGGGATTCGTGCCGGACGAAGACCAGGGGTATTTCATTATCGTGATCCAGGCGCCATCCGGAGCTTCGCTGGAATACACGAAAAATGTGGGAAAGCAGGTTGCGTCCCTGCTGGCCGGCGAACCGGAACTGGAAGGAACATTTTCGATCGCCGGGTTCAGCTTTTCGGGGGCAGCCTCAAATCAGGCACTGATCTTTGTTCCTTTGAAGCCGTACTCGCAACGCAAAGGGGATGCGCATAGCGCAATTGCCATTCTGAACCGCATCCGTCCTCGACTATTTGGGGTTTCGGGAGCGATCGTGTTTCCAACTTTGCCACCGCCGATTCAGGGATTGGGACAGTTCGGCGGGTTCCAGTTTGTGGTGCAGGATCAGGCTGCGCATCCGCTGGCAGAGCTGGCCGCGACTGCGCAAGCGTTGCTGCAGCAAGCGTCGCAGCGGAAAGATCTGACACGCCTGTTCACCTCGTTTACCGCGAACGACCCGCAATATCTGGTGACCATCGACCGCGAGAAGGCGAAGAGCCTGCATGTGCCCTTGTCGCAAATCACAGATACGCTGGGCATTTACATGGGCTCCTCCTATGTCAACGATTTCGACTTCAACAACCGGTCTTACCGGGTTTACGTTCAGGCGGACAAGCAATTCCGGGGGCAGGCACAGGACATGAAGCGGTTTTACGTGCGCTCCGACAGCGGAGCAATGGTGCCGCTGGAGAATTTGATCAGCGTCACGCAGACGACAACGCCGCAGGTCATCAGTCACTACAACCTGTTCCGTTCTGCGGAGATTGATGGGTCGCCCGCGCCTGGATACAGCTCTGGGCAGGCGATTGCCGCGATGGAGCAACTGGCCGCGAAGATGTCTCGGGGCTTTGCTTACAGCTGGACCGGATTGTCGCTCGAGGAACTGCAGGCGGGCGGGACATCGCTGATTCTGTTTGGGCTGGGCACGCTGGTCGTCTATCTCACCCTTTCGGCGCAGTATGAGAGTTTCGTTCTGCCGTTCATTGTGTTGCTGGCGGTGCCGATGGCGCTGCTGGGAGCACTAGGGGCGCAATCGATTCGCGGGCTGCAGAACGATGTGTTCTGCCAGGTTGGTCTCGTCATGCTGGTGGGTCTGTCGAGCAAAAACGCGATTCTGATCGTGGAATTCGCGGAGCAGTTGCGCGGGCGCGGGATGCCGCTGGTCGAATCGGCGATACAGGCGGCGACGATTCGATTGCGGCCGATTCTGATGACGTCACTGGCGTTCATTCTCGGTGTCGTACCGCTCGTGATCGCTACGGGCGCCGGAGAGAATGGTCGGCATTCGGTAGGCACGACCGTCTTTGGCGGGATGATTATGTCGACCATCCTCAACCTGTTTTTCATTCCTGTGTTGTATTTGATTATTGAGGGATGGCGGGAGCACGGGAAGAAGGCGCCGGAACGGGCTACCGTGCTCTCGGAAAACAAGGCATAGTGTTTCTTTTGCCCTTCCGGGGCTTGTTCAATTCATTGCCTATGCCACGGCTTGCGCCGTGGGCGGCATTCTTTCGCGACTGATTTTCCTCTCCCAAATCCGCGGCTGGCATTTCTTGAGACTGTTGCGCTGGGGAGCACTTATGCCGCGGTTACGCGACTGAGCTTGGTCTTCCGAGCAGTCCTGCGTTTCTGCGCAGCTTCGGATTTCCTCTTCTTCTTGCGCGCTTGCTGGCGGCGCATCTTGGCCATCCACTCGCGGGAGTACATGGTGCCGCGGCACTTGGGGGAGCCGCAGTAGCAGGGGGCGGGGTCATCGTCGTCGTAGAGGTTATAGTCCCAGACGAGTTCCTCGCCGGCGGCGATGTCACGGATGGCGAAGAGCCAGACGCGGCCTTTGATTTCGTCAACTTCGCAATTTGGATCGCAGGAATGATTCAGGTATGCGCCCAATCCGTGGCCGTCAATCACGGTCTTGCCATCGTCCAGTCCATAGAGATAAGTGCGAGAAACGCCATCGTAGCGGCGGTCAGCTTCCTCCGCGGTGATCCGTTCGCCGTCATATTCGACCACGCGAGTTCCCTTGCGGATCGGCTTCGAGGTGTAGACACCGACGGAATGAATCGGAGAAGGACGGACAACTAGAGACATGAACTAATTTCGCATGAAAGAGCAGTTTTGGGGATGTGAAAAATGGATTCGTCGTAATTCTTCATTGAGTCCCCGGATCCTGGGACAGTTCGACTCTACGCTGGCGAAGTTGCTTTATGGATCGTAGACAGCGCTTCCCAGGCCTTGCCTACGGGCAGCTTCCTGGAGGTCTTCCAACTGCTTTTGCATTTGATCCAGTTGGCCCTGGAGAATCTCGACTTGATTTTGCTTCTCTTTCTGCCTTTCGTTGCGCTGGACACAGTTGGTAAGACAAGCTATGGGATAGTGGATCGACTGACTGAGATTCTCCATTTGGGCCTGCATCGAGGTGATGGCAGCCTTCTCGCCCTGGATCATGGTCCTCCATTCTTCCGCAGTCGCTTTTCGCGGTGCGTAGCTTCTCGGCGTGTAGGGATTGTTCCGATTCGTCGAATTGCTTGCCGAGGTCAGGGTTGATCCGACGTGCTCGGGAATGTCTTCGTTGGTAACGACTCTCTTGGGCGCTTTGACGGGTTGAGCATCGTTCGAGTTTGCCGGTAAGTTTTTGGATTTGGCATCCTTCCGCTGCTTTTGGAAACGGGCCTGGCGAGCTGCGTCCCCAAGAGATTGCTCATCCTGACCGTGGGCCGTGGCGGCACACACGATTGCGCTAGCTGCAAGCAAAACGAAGAGTCGACGCATATGCATACCAGGGCTCGAAGACGTGTTCGCAATTATGGTATTGCCTGTGTTGGACGATTGGAAGTTACCGCCGTTTTAAATGGTCGCTTCCCCCCGGGTGTGGCGGTTGCAAATAGTGCATTTCTCCGTAAAAATTTTTGGTCGATCTGCGTAAATCCATGATTTCATGTTGTTTAGGTGGTTTGAGATATTCTCTCCATCCTGCCAAGATATTGGATTTAAAGAACTTACAAGCAAGATATTCTGGAATTAAGGAGTCCGCTGGGGCTTTTGTTGACGGCAACACAGACGCCGAGATTGCCAGTGCACTTCGATTCCCAGTGACGCAGGAACTTCCGAGAACTCAGCAGTCGAGACGTTAGACAGGCCGCAGGGAGTAGGCGTCCCAATGGCGTCCGCGATTTTGCGGACCATCCGTCCTGAAAATTACACCGTCATTGATGTCCGCGGCTTGGAGTCTCTCAGTGTGAGCAAAACGGACGGCTCCGTTAACGACTATCTTTCTTTCTATTTGCGGGCTATTTGCGGGCGTGCTGTGAGCTGGCGAGCAAGCGCAATGTTGGTTTAGGAACTCTTGACCGCCCCCTGTGGCAGTGGTCAAAGGAAAATGGTGGCAGTCAGCAAGTCATGCGCCTGACTTAAATGCTTGCATTTCCTATTTTCGCCTCGTCGGTTGGAACCTGGGGCCGCACGCCAGACAGAGCATGTCCTCAAAGTTGAGGCGCTTGACCTCGGACGGTTGAATCACTCTCGCGCACTTCGGACAAGTTGTTGTGAGCACCTCACACACTTTGCTGAGGTCGATTTTCCGGGTGCGCGACAAAGCTAAAACTTTTTTGCTGTCCGCAATCGAAAAGACCCTCTCGCGAGGTCGGCTTGGAGAGCATGTAGGCGCACGACGTTAGACCTGTGATTGCGTCCTATATGCACATCCGGCTAAATGCTGTGCAACCAAGTGGTTGTAGGATTGCTCCCAGAACAACCACCAAGGACTGGATCAACTCGGCGAGAATGCATGTCAGCCAGAATGAGCTAGCTTGGCAGTCCACAGCGCAGACAGCATCAGGTTCCCACTTCACCATAGAACTGTTTCCAGACAGTCAGGTCCCCTGCGATCCGTTGAGGTGCCGGTGGCGGGGAACTCTCCTGGGTGGCTTGTGCTTTGGATACTGGGGTAGCAGGAAGTTGTTGTGGTGGCTCGAAGCGAAAGGTCGAATCCTGGGATTCGTACAATTGGCCTTTCTTGGTGACGCCAATCGATGACTGGCAAGCGAAACCCAGGACAATCGTGTTAACAAGTGCTGGAGGCTTGTTCCCGCATCGCCTTTGTCAACTCTACCGTGTTGATTTGGGTGGCGAGACCGAGCATCTTAAGCATCCAAATCCCGTACCAGTTGACATCAACTTCGTACCACTTCAGGCCGTGACGAGACGACGTTGGGTGGGCATGATGGTTGTTGTGCCACCCTTCGCCGAATGTCAGTAGCGCGACCAACCAGTTGTTCGTAGACATGTCATGCGTAGAGAATCGACGTGAACCCCACTTGTGCGTAACAGAGTTCACCAGCCAAGTGGCATGCAGGCCAATCGCGGTGCGTACGAAAATGCCCCACATCAGGAACGGCAACCCACCGATTGCCAGTAGCGCGACACCCAGTATGATGATCGGCACGTAATGATATTTCGTAATCCAGACGTGGAATCTGTCTTTGGCGAGATCAGGGACATAGCGCGCCAATATCGTTGTGTCGTGGTGCATGGACGCCCCCGTCAAGATCCAGCCCATATGCGCCCACCAGGTGCCGTCCACCGGAGAATGCGGATCACCTGGTTTGTCCGAATACTGATGGTGAATGCGATGGGTCGCCACCCAGAAAATCGGCCCGCCCTCAAGTGTCAAGGTTGCGCATACCGTGAGGAAGTGCTCCACCCATTTGGGGGTCTTGTACCCACGATGCGTGAGCAGTCGGTGATACCCCATCCCAATACCCAGGCTTCCTGATACCCACCACAAGAAAGCCGCAAGCAAAAATGCCTTCCATGTAAAAAAGAATAGCGCCGCAATCGCTCCGATGTGAAAAACGGCCATGAAGAAAGCGGTGACCCAGTTGACTTGACTCTCGGTGGACGCTTTCTTGCCGAGCTTCTCGATGTTGTGCATGATTTCCTTCCCCTAGTCCAATCCGGTGTCGCGGCCTTGGGAAGAGCGCTCGGTCTGCTGTAATTGGATCGTGATGGCGAAACTGCAGTGAAGGATTCGCGGATCCGTCAATCAAGACGCCGGACATGACGAGACCAGGCTCGTTTTCAGTGGAAAACCCCCAACATGAAGGCTATGAGGACGATCAATAATATGGTGCCCAACCCTACGCCCGCACCGCCACCGTAACCCCAGCGGCTATGCCCGTAGTAGCCTCCGCCGCCACCAAAAACCAACACCAAGATGATAATCAGTATCAACATATGAATCTTCCTTTCTCGTGAAGTTAAGACCGACGACCGGGCTCGGCGGTGCGGAGTCCTTGCTGCCTGCCCGCCGCGAAGCGCATGATGCTGCCGATGCGCTAACTCATTACTCTTTATTTTTCCAATACCTTTTCAATCTGACCGACTTTCTTTTGGACTTTGCCTGTGAGTTTTTCATTTTGGCCTTCGGCCGTCGGATTGGGGTTGTGGGTGACTTGGCCCACCTTCCTTGACTGTGCCCTTAAATTCATGCAGATTTCCGCTGATTTCATCCTTAATGCGCTCTGTGTCATGAGGTTTCTCGTTTATTCGCTTTCGACGTTATGCAAATTTCAGCAAGAGACCCTCTGAGAGATTCGCCCAGCGGAAGTTAAGAGGCGTGACTCGCTGACATCGTTCCGCTTCGAATCCAAGCCAGGTAACGACAAAAAACTGGTCCGCGCTTCACTGCAAGCTGGAATCCCGCTAGAAAGATAGTAAAGAATTTCTCGGGGTCTGCATGCTCACAATTGCTCACTGTGATCGGAGAGCACCAAGAACCAGAATCGGCCATCCTCAATAGACGATATCGCGTCGACTCTATGACATTGATTCACGAACACGGTCAATTCTGATCAGTTTTCCGAAGTCCGGAGTCCGATACTGGCCATTCACGGAGTTCTGATCGCGGAGCGAGCTTCGTGAGCAAATCTCGTTTTGCGGGAATTCTTGGTGGTCGGGGGTTTTAAATGAATCTGAGTCTGATGGACCCTAAGCTGATCGTGCTCGCCGGCGCTGTGCTTGTCATCATCGTCGTGGCGATTGGGTTATACCTGCGAAAACGCAGGAACACGACTGCAAACCTGCGGCAAAAGTTTGGGCCCGAGTACGAGCGCGCGGTGCTAGCGCATGGCTCAGAACGAAAGGCAAAAGCGAAATTAGCGGACCGCCAGGATCGGGTTGAAAAGCTCAATCTTCGCGAGCTTGATCCCCTGGAACGAGAGCGTTTCGCCAAACAGTGGGTGTCGATACAGTCTCGCTTTGTCGATTCGCCAAAGGGAGCGGTAGCAGAAGCGGATGACTTGGTGTCTTCTTTGATGAAGACTCGAGGCTATCCCGTTTCCGATTTCGATCAGCGTGCGGCTGATATCTCGGTCGACCATCCCCGAGTGGTAGAGAATTACCGGTCGGCACACGAGATCGCGTTGCGAGTGGGGAAAGACGCAGCAACTACGGAGGATTTGAGAACGGCGATGATTCACTACCGCTCACTATTTGAGGAACTGGTGCAGGGGCCCCTGATTGCTGAAAGGAAAGAGGTCGCGTAGATACAAGAGGAGCCTGTAGACAAAACAAGAGGGACCCAACTCTGGGTACTGGGTCAGCTTCGCACTCCCCAACCGGACCGTTTCCAAGAAAAAGATCCGTTCCATTTACGATTTTCAACGTATGCACTCAATGCTGATGCTTGAACATTAGCTCGCTGATTGGCGGCATGCAGCCCTGCCGGCAGGGTGCGCGCTCTGGGGTCAACACGCCCCGACACCAGCCCATAAGGGCTGAGGATTTTTGTGCACAGGCGCAATCCCCGCAGATCGCCTGCCTTGCCGGTATCCGTCAGTCCGGATGATGGCCGTCTGCAAATCCTCGGGCGATGAAAATCCCTGCCGAAAAACGCGCTTTCCCAGATCTAAACCCCCTTCCGAAAATCCCCTTGGAGTTGATCCGGTTGCATGCCCTGACGGCACGAGGGCAGTGAGAGAACATCTGTTCCGGTTTCTCGTCGGCCCGTTATTTCCGCAGCGCGAGAATGGTATCCATGCAGGACGGTACCCGGCGGGAACTAACGTCAAACCATACTGGCAACCGGTCAAAGTGGCAATCGGCGAGGAAATGCCAATGAGGCCGATACGGTAAAAAGCCGCGAAGGAATCTCGCTGACCGGATCTTCGCCGCTTCGGCTAGCGGGCGAACCAGCGGATGCGCGCACTCGAAACAGCGGGAGGACTCTCGGCGCAAAGGTGCACAACTATTC
>Ga0210406_10001363_pt1 | contig 29944 bp, 29 predicted proteins | sample IncBWC30MmetaG_FD_155454 | JGI IMG/M metagenome (GOLD analysis project Ga0210406, IMG submission 155454) | Forest soil microbial communities from Barre Woods Harvard Forest LTER site, Petersham, Massachusetts, United States - Inc-BW-C-30-M | ecosystem: Environmental > Terrestrial > Soil >... | reverse complement strand
TGTGCAACAGACTCGGGCTGCCGACGACCACGCAGTCATCGATCACCGTAGCCACAACTTCGCAATGACGGTTTTGGGCTTCGAACGCGGCGTCCCGGGCAATTTCGTGGACAATCTGCGCGAGGTGCACCGGAACCTTCTCGACGGATTCGCCTCCCGCTTCAAGGCGCGCAATGGTCAGCAGCTTCTGGATGAGTTCGTTGAGCCGGTTGGTTTCGCGATCGATGCGATCGAGCGCACTGCGCGCTTCGGACCCGCTGCGCTGGCGGGCCAACTCCAGAGCGACATTCAATCGCGCCAGCGGAGATCGCAGTTCGTGCGAGATATCGGTCAGCAACCGGCTCTGCGCGTTCACCAGATTTTCCAGCCGCTCCGCCATGCGATCGAAGTCGCGCATCAACTCGGCCATCTCGTCGTGCCGTCGTGACCCCGGCACCCCGGCGCGCGCCGTGAGATCCCCGGAGGCCAGCTTCTGAGTCGCGCCGCGCAGGCTGACGATGGGTGAGGTTAGATATCGAGCCAGGATGTAACAAACCAAGCCCGAAGAAATAATGGCAATCAGAATTCCCAGGTGAGGCAAACCGTGCGGTCCAAAAAATGGATGCTCTTCCGGAGGCAAGTCGACGATCAGCATGTAGCGGCGTCCATCCTCGGCGGTAAGAGTTTGCCGCAGAAACTGACCCGGGCCGAAATGTCCGAGGAAGGTGTCGGCAGTGTGAACTTGGCCGCGCCGTACGCGTTCGATCCACTCCGGCGCCTTGCGGCCCAGCAGGTCGCGGCCCTCATCATCGAAGATGAAAAGCCGGACGTGCTGATTGTCGTGGACGCTCCTCAGGTACTTTCGCGCCCCGTCGTCGCCGCCCGCTTGATAAGCTTGCAGAGTTTCGTTGAGAAACTTAGGTTCCTGCGCCTGCAGATTGGAGATTTCCCCGGATGGCCGTGTCGTGAGAGTCACGATAATCGTCAAGACCAGGAAGAGCGCAAACGCTATCCAGTAGGAGAGAAAGATCTTGAGAAACAGGCTTCTCATGCTTCCTCAAGCTTGGCCGCTTTGGCGTGGTCGCGCGGATGAGCAAAGATGTAACCCACGCCGCGCACCGTTTTGATGTGGTCGCTGCCGTTGTCGGAGTCGCCCAGCTTCTTGCGGACTTTGCTGACGTGCATATCGATGCTGCGGTCGAAGGGAGAAAACTTGCGGCTGAGCACCGCATCGACCAGGTGTTCGCGGGTGACGACGCGTCCGGCCTCGCGCAGCAGGACATGCAGCAGATTGAATTCGACTGAGGTCAGCTCAACCGGCTTGCCATTCTGACGCACGATTCGAGTCGCGGGATCCAGCTCAATATCACCGACGCGCACGACTTCGGGAATTTGGTCGTCGAATTTTTCTGCGCTCTTTTCTCCGGCTTGGGTGCGCCGCAGAATCGCACGGATGCGGGCAACCAGTTCTCGAGGATTAAAAGGCTTGGGAAGATAATCGTCGGCGCCGATTTCAAGACCCACGATTCTGTCCACATCTTCCCCCCGCGCGGTCAGCAGCAGAACAGGAATCCGTGACGTGTTTCGTATTCGCCGCAGTACGTCGAAGCCATTCATGCCGGGTAACATTACGTCCAGCACGACCAGCAAGTAATCCCCGTTCAGGGCGCGATCCAAGCCGCGGGTGCCGTCGTGCACCGCTTCGATCTGAAAACCCTCGGGCTCAAGGTACTCGCCTACAAGGCTACACAACTCAACGTCGTCGTCGATGACCAGAATGCGATCCACTTTACTCATTTTAGTTAGGCTCGCTGATTAAGGTGGTAAAGAATTGTCAACCCAGCGGTTATCGCGCTTTACAAAACTTTACTCCGGTTGACCGACTCTTTACCACTACGGCGCGAGAAAAGTGTTTCTATGGTCAGAGGCAATTTGAGGTTTTCCGGCCTACGGGGAATGCTCACAGGAGAGGTTATGAAATTTCGCAGCATGATGTCGATTACAGCATTGGCTGTCGTGTTAGCGGCGGGAATTGCGATGGCACAACCGCATGGCGGGCCGCACGGTGGCGGTGATTTCTTTGGCGGGGGGATGATGGGTTTCTTCTCCGATTATCTGGATCTGACCGATGCGCAACAAGCACAGATCAAGCAGATTATCACCAAAGAGAAGCCGGCGCTGGAGCCTTTGTTCAAACAGGAAATGCAGACTCATGAGCAAATGATGCAACTCATCCAGAGCGGCAGCTTTGATGAGGCGAAGGCGCAAGCCATTGCAACCCAGGGAGCGCAGATCCACTCGCAGCTAGAGGTGCAACACGCGCGCATCGCAAACGAAGCGTACCAGGTGTTAACCGCGGACCAGAAAACCAAGCTGGCTCAGTACATCACCAGGCGCGAGCAGCGCTTCGAGCAACACATGGAGAAGCAGGGATCTCAGTCGGAGCAAGCACCCAATTGACAACCGACTGAGGCTGACGGGGAGGGACTGAGGGGGTTCCCTCCCCTGGTGTGCGGCTCAACTACAATTTAGGAAAGGCGGGTACTTTCTTGGCTACTACAGCAATCCCAACCGATCTGGTAGAAGTTATCGCGAGTGAGATGTCGGTCGGCGTGGAGCGGGCCGTGGAATGCTGGATGTCGGAGATTGAGCAAGCGCTAACGAATATACATTTAACGTCGCTCGGCCGGCTCAATGCCGTCTGCGAGATTGTGGAGGAGTACAAGCAGCTGACCGGCAAAACGCAACTGAAGGACCGAAGCGTATGCTGACGGGTCGGCCAATAGAAGTCTGTTGAGTCGATGGTCCTGTGAGAGGTGACCCATGAATGTTGATCTCGTTTACTCCTACCTCATCGATTCCACCTGGTTGTTTCTCGGTAGCTGGGTCGTGTTGCTACTGATGGCCGGGGCCGTCGCATTCGCCGATTGGTCATGGCCACGAAGTTCGCCGCTGATGGGGACGATGGGGCGAAACTGAAGCTGGTACTGGTAGAATCGCATCTAACGACCGATGCTGCCGAAAAGCCTGCGTCCTCTAATCCCCTATTTTAAGAAGTACCGCCGCAGCTATGTGGTGGGGACGCTGTGCGTATTCCTGACGAATGGAATCTGGATTCTTTTTCCGCTGGTAATCCGGCGAGCCATAGATGACCTCCATCTCGGCGTCACTGAACAAAAGCTGGGCAAGTACGCGCTGTACCTATTGGCGGTAGCGGCGCTCAAGGGAATCTTCCAGTTTCTGACCCGTTCGATCGTGATCGGGGTCTCGCGCGAGATCGAATTTGATTTGCGCAATGACCTCTTCCGGCACCTGGAAAGCCTTTCCTATTCCTACTATCAGCGGACGCGAACCGGCGACATTATGGCTCGCGCGACCAACGACCTGAACGCGGTTCGCATGTTGCTAGGGCCGGCGATCATGTATTCGGCGAACACGATCGTGTTTACTGCCGGGGCGCTGGCGTTCATGCTCTCCATCAGCCCGAGGCTGACTCTCTACGCTTTCCTGCCTCTGCCGATTGTCAGCATCACCATTCAATACTTCGGCCGCAAGATTCACGAACGCTTCGAGCGCATCCAGGCAATGTTTTCCGACATCTCGGCCCGAGCTCAGGAAAATTTCTCGGGGGCGCGGGTCATTCGCGCTTACGTGCAGGAAGAGGCGGAAATCGCCGCCTTCGAGACTGCGAATCAGGAATACATCAAGCGCAGCCTGAAGCTGGTTCGTTTGATGGGCATGTTGTGGCCTACCCTTGAAACCATGCTGGGACTGGCCATTGTTCTAGTGTTGTGGCTGGGCGGACGCGAGGTAATTTCCGGCCGGATCACTGTGGGTGGTTTTGCCGCCTTCAACACCTACATGGTGCAGCTTACCTGGCCCATCATTGCGCTAGGCTGGGTCATCAATATTTTCCAACGGGGCACGGCGTCGATGGGACGCATTAATGAGATTCTGGTGGAGAAGCCGGAGATTGAGGACAGCCAAGAGGTCCTCGCGAAAAGCGGAACCGGCGAGGCGCCCGTTCCCACGCGCTCAGAGATACGGGGGGAGATTGAGTTTCGGCATTTGAACTTTTCCTACGGCTCCACCTCAGTTTTGCATGACATTAATCTCCGCATTCCGGCTGGTAGCAGCCTGGCGATTGTGGGGCCTACCGGTTCCGGTAAGACCACGCTGGTCAGCTTGATCCCGCGTATTTACGATGCTGAGCCGGGAAGCGTGCTCATAGATGGCGTTCCCATTCGCGAATATTCGATGGCGACCTTGCGGCGCAATCTCGGCTTTGTGCCTCAGGAAACTTTCTTGTTCAGCGAAACTGTCCGGGAGAACATCGCTTTTGGAAAAGAAGACGCCACGGACGAACAGGTTGGTTCGGCGGCGCGGGCGGCCAGCATTGCCGAGGAGATCGAAGGTTTCCCTGAAAAATATCGGACCCTGGTCGGTGAGCGTGGCATTACCTTATCTGGCGGCCAGAAGCAGCGTACCGCCATTGCGCGCGCCATTATTCGTAATCCACGAATTTTGATTCTTGACGACGCGCTCTCGAGCGTCGACACGCATACCGAAGACAAGATTCTCAATCATCTGCGCGAAATTATGCTGGGCCGCACGACGATTTTCATTTCCCATCGGGTTTCCACTGTGCGCAACGCCGACCGCATCGCCGTCCTTCACGCGGGACGAATCGTGGAGTTGGGCAGCCATGACGAACTGGTGGCCAAGGACGGTTACTATACCGATCTGTATAACAAGCAATTGCTCGAAGAAGAGTTGGCGGAAGTTTAGACGGTCTTTAGGCAATGGCGTCGACTAGACGCGGTGCCTTTCCAAGCGAAACCAGGGATCCAGGTTCTTGCCAGCGCCAGCAGTATCGCGCCACTAGGCGAAACCTAGATTCCTCGCTTCGCTCGGAGTGACAGAATCGTAGTGTTGAGCGACCGTGTCTCAGTTTCCGATATATGAAGCGCGTGGTCATTCCCGAATGGCTTGACACTGATTCCGGCACGCCCGCGGAGATCGCCACTGCCCTGTCCGACTTGCGCCACATCAATCAGTGGTTCGGGGGCATCTCCGTCACGCAGTCGATGATCGCGACGATAGCGGCGAAAATTGGCGCCAGCGCGCTGTCGTTGTTAGAGGTTGCGGCCGGCGCAGGATTTGTTCCTCAGGCCGGAGCCATACGCCTATTGAAGTTGGGAGTCCATCTTCAAGTCACGCTGCTCGACCGTGCCCCTTCTCATCTGAAAGACAGTCATAGAAATGGAACCTCGGCGGTGGCCGGAGATGCGCTGGCGCTTCCCTTCGCGGACCGAAGTTTTGATTTAGTGAGTTGCTGCCTGTTTGCTCATCATCTGGAGCCGCGGGAGATCGTGGGGTTTGTGAACGAGGGCTTACGGGTGTGCCGCACGGCTGTGATCATCAATGATCTGGTCCGCAGTCCAATTCACCTCGGTCTGGTTTATCTCAGCCTGCCGCTTTATCGCAGTCACTTGACTCATCACGACGCCCCGGCTTCGGTGCGCCGGGCATATACCGTGGAGGAAATGGATGAAATGTTGCGGCAGACCGCGGCCGCGACGGTGGAAATTGAGCGCTATCCCCTCTTCCGTATGGGGGCGATCGCGTGGAAAAGATAGAACTAATGTATGACTTGATTGTGATCGGGGGAGGGCCGGCGGGATCTTGCGCGGCGATTACTTGTGCTCGCAGTGGCGCTCGGGTGCTGTTGCTCGAACGCGGGCGATTTCCCCGCCATAAAGTCTGCGGCGAATTCGTTTCCGCAGAATCGCTTGATCTGCTTCTCAACCTGCTCGCTCCGCAACCTGCGCGGTCATTCTCCGATTCGGTGCGCATTCCTCGCGCGCGCATATTTATTGATGGGGTTACGCTCCCTACGCCCATCGACCCGCCCGCGGCCAGCATTTCCCGCTTGGACCTCGATGTTGCTCTGTGGGATTCAGCCGGGCAATGCGGAGTAGACAGGCGACCGGAAATTGCGGTGAAGAGCGTTTCCGGGACGGGCCCATTTCTCGTCAAGACACCGGTGGGACAATTTGAAAGTCATGCGCTTATCAATGCATCCGGCCGTTGGTCAAACCTGAACTCGGCGGCCTCCGATATGCAAGGCTCACGAGTGAAATGGGTGGGTCTTAAAGGACACTTTGCGGAGACTTCCCCGCCGGCTTCTGTGGATCTTTATTTTTTCGAAGGCGGCTACTGCGGAGTCCAACCGGTGGCTCTCACCGACGAAGTTGAACCATCCGGAAGAGTCAATGTCTGTGCCATGGTGCGGACCGATGTCGGGCTTGCATTGCCAGATGTGTTCGGCCGCCATTCCGCCTTACTGGAGCGTAGTCGCGGATGGAAGCCGCTCAGCACTCCGGTGAGCACGTCTCCACTGCTGTTTCGCGAACCCCAGCCGGACCGAGACGGAATTTTAATGGTTGGCGACGCTGCCGGGTTTGTGGATCCTTTCGTTGGCGACGGTATTTCTCTCGCCCTGCGCAGCGGCAGTCTGGCGGGTGAGTCTCTGATTCCATTTTTGGGGGGCAGCATTTCGTTAACGGAAGCGGTGCGCGATTATCGCTCGACCTACGAACGCCGCCTCACGCCGCTCTTCCGGACGTCTTCGAAACTTCGGCGAATGTTGAGTTTGCCAAAGACAGTACGGATTCCGATCCTCCGGTTGCTGGAGAGGACTCCCGCGATAACGCGCTATTTAGTAATCAAGACCAGGGAAGCGGCGTGAATGGCGAGTCGCGGCTATCGAACGACCAGTACCTCGCGGATGTTGTCGCGAGTCAAGAAAAACTTGATCGAACCGAAGTCGCGGAACAGGTTTTCTACGTGACGATTGTTAAAGACCCGCTGCAAGCGAAAACTCTTTTCGATCGAAGTATGAAGAATGCCTGTCGGGCCTCTTCGCAAATCTCTTCGCGCTTCGACATGCTGCATCTCCAGGATGTCATTATCCACGATGTGGTAGCGGTAACAGGGAGCGTCCGGTCCGGCTTCGTGAGTATGAAAGAACGCCAGCAGCATGCCTCCGGGTTTAATGGTTGACCAGAGACGGGCAACCACCGGTTTGACCAGGCTCTCGTGCATGTAATCGGCCAAGTTCCAGCACAGAACGATATCAAACTGCGCCGCCGGGTAGACCAGGTTGTCAGCAAGAAAGCGTCTGCTGTCGAGGATCGGCTGGCCCTGCTCGTCCTTCATGATCAACGCCGGATCGGCCGAGGCCTCGAGCAAATCTTCGCTGTAAATCTTATGTCCGCGTTCGGTCAAATAGCGGATATTGGTGGCCGAAGTGGAACCGATATCCAGAACACAGATCGGCTCCTCGGATTGCATCGTCCGCGAAACGGCGCCTAACCCGCTGGAACGGCGGGTGAGCCGCTGCGACGTGGACGCCGATCTGGCCGGTTGGCCGGGGATAGTGGATGAACCGCGAAAGAGTTTCATGAAGCTATGAGTAACCGATGCCATGTCAAATTCCCGGGTGTCCGGTTTCCGGGAGTTCCGCAATCTAAATATATCGCGGCTCGCCCGGTTGAACCGGTGAAAAGGTCTTATTGCTTGGTTACGACAGTACCTCCGGCCGCCGCACTCCTGGCCTCGACTTGGGGTTCCGGCTTGGTCGCAGCGGTGTTTGGCTTGGCGGATTCCCGCTGGATCTCCACCTTGCCTTTGAAGTAAGCGCCGTCTTCGATGGCAATTCGCTGGGTGACAATATCACCCAGGATTACCGCAGATTTCTGCATTTCGACTCGATCACTGGCCCGAATATTTCCTTCGAGCTTGCCCTGAACCACCAAGCCCTTGGCGTTGACATCGGCATGAACATGGCCGTTCGGTCCAATCGTCAGGTTGTTGCCCTGCAATTGGATAGTGCCCTCGACTTTGCCGTCGATGTACAAATCCTCACTTCCGGAAAGTTCTCCCTTGATGACGACGGATTTGCCGAGGTGTGCAAACTCTCCGGTCTTTGCCATGTCCATAGCTACAGTCTCCTTTGCCACACGATCGCGGGTACGAGCGGAATACCGGATTCTAACCCATTTGGAGGATTACAGGGAGATGGAGAAGGTCGATCCGGAGAAATAGTTTGGCCAGCCGCCAGACTTTAAAAAATGCTTAAATCGATCTCTACGGGCCGCCTGTGGCGGTGTACAATGCCGTCGGTCTGGAATTCAAAAACTGCAGTCCCAGTTTAAAGAAAGAGTGAGCGTATGAAACCTTCCATCGTGGTTGCCACAATTGCCGGCGTCGCCTTATCGCTTGGCGCGTATCTTTTGCCTCGCCCTGTCCACGCAGCGGACGAAGCCAAGGTAGACGGAACGATTAACGGAACAATCATCAACGGATTTCGGGTGGTTGTTCCGGAATCCAGCATTCCGCGTCCTGGCCGCATACATACCAACTATTTTCTGGCGGTTCCCGAAGTCCCGAATAACACAGGTGGGCCTCCTCCCGGCGCCGAGACCCCGGGGTCGCTCGCATGCGTCTACCAACTGGTCAAGGGACCAAAAGGTTGCCCAATCGCCACCAGCAAGGTGGTCCCGACCGGCGGCTGGGGAGCCATTGCGATTATAGATGCTGGATATTACCCGACTGCGAAAGCTGATCTACACGCTTTTTCGAGTCAATTCGGCATTCCCGATGCCGACTTCCAAGTTGTTTATGCGGACGGTCACCGGCCTCCCATCTACGGAAATTGGCTGGTTGAGGAGGCTCTGGATATCGAGTGGGCCCATGCCATGGCACCTAAAGCGAAGCTTTTCCTGGTGGAGTCCAAGCTTTGCATGGCCGGCACTTGCAACACCGATCCCTACTGGAATTCGGTGACGGTGGCAAGTAAGTTGGTGGCCCAGAATGGTGGCGGCGTGATCAGCATGAGTTGGGGCGATCCCGAGGCTTCCTACGATTTAAAGTACGACAAACTTTTCACCGAGCCTGGAGTTGTCTACTTTGCCTCGAGTGGAGATTCGGGGATAGGAGTGACCCTTTATCCCACAGCCTCCCCGAATATCGTATCGGTAGGGGGCACGGTATTCAACCGCAACTCCCAGGGGGATTTCGTCAGCGAGACGTACGCCACGGGTGGCGGGGGTGGCGATATAAGCCCTTACGAGGCCCGACCAAGCTACCAGGACGTTATCAAGAATATCGTTGGCAGCAAGCGTGGGTATCCAGATGTTGCTTCGAACTTCTGCTGCGCCGCCATCTACTTACAGGGCCAATGGGGCTCGGTCGGCGGCACTAGCTGGTCCTCACCCACGTTTGCCGGGATCGTGAACGCAGCGGGTGGTAAGATGAAGTCGACTCACGATGAGCTGACAGCGATCTATAAGGAGTACACCATCAAGAAGCAGTACAAAGCCGATTTCCACGACATCACGCAGGGAGATTCGCGCTGCAAGGTGGGCTGGGACCTTTGTGCCGGGGTCGGCTCTCCACTCACGTACAAAGGAAAGTAGCTCTTCCTCACGCCGCTTTTTCTGAGGCCCTGTCGATGACGGGGCCTTTGTTCTTTATCCTTTACAATCAATTTTAGTTCTGCTTTCAGATTTGCAAACCCGGCAGATCTAGCATATACAACGGCCAAAGCGCTGGTATCGTCTAAACAAACGGGGGCGCGCATGCAGGCGATTCGATCCAAAGCGAAGCTGGTGATCCCGATAGCGGTGGTGCTGGTTGTAACCGCGGCCTCTGCATTCTGCGCGGACCGGCCAGCGGAATCGCCGGCCGACCTCGTACGCCGAACGGTCCAGCGGGAGATTGCTCCAGGCAACGGCGGCGCGAAAGTGATGTTCACGGACCGCAAGCAATCCCCGCATGGTTCACAGACCAAGCTGATCGTCGACACCGGCGAAGGAATGGCGGGAATCCTGGTCGGGGTCAATGATAAACCGTTGACAGCGGAAGAGCGGCAGGCCGAACAGGCTCGCCTGTCGGGACTGGTCAGCAATCCTGAACAGCTTAAGAAAAAACAAAAGTCGGAGAAAGAGGATGAGGAACGCATGACGAGGATCATGAAGGCCCTCCCGGAAGCGTTCCTCTACGAATCCGATGGTATGGCGGCCGGGAGCCAGGAGGTTGGGAAAGTCGGCGATCAGTTGGTCCGGCTCAAGTTTCGTCCCAATCCAAGATACAGTCCGCCCAGCCACGTGGAACAAGTGCTTACCGGCATGCAGGGATATATATTGATCGACGCCGAACAGTGTCACATAGCAAAGATCGACGGAACGCTGGTCAAGGACGTCGGCTTCGGCTGGGGAATCCTGGGCCGTCTGGACCGGGGTGGACATTTCCTGGTAGAGCAGGCGGAAGTGCTCAAAGGCGAGTGGGAGGTCACCCACATGAGCCTGAGCTTTAACGGCAGAGAACTCCTGTTCAAGAGCTTCAATATCAAGTCGGATGAAGTGTTCAACGATTTTCGCCCCGTGCCTTCGAGCCTATCCTTTGCGCAGGGTGTGGAAATGCTGAAGAGGCAGGAAGCGGAACTGGCACAAAACTGGCAAAAGCCTTGATTCCACAGACGCTCCAGTCTAGTCATCCCGAGCGAAGCGAGGGATCTGGGTTCTTCGCGTGGCGAGAAGTCCCAGATCCCTCTGCTCGCTTTCGCTCCTCAGAATGCAAGCGACGATGAGGTGTTTCAGAAACCAAGAGACGCTGCAAGCAACGTTTCTACAACCCTGCTCGGATCGTTTCTTTGCGGACAGTGAGCTTCTCGATCAAATTCTCCCGTACTCGATAGCCGGTTCCGGGTTCGTCGCGAATTAGAATCGTGCCTTGCAGGGTAACCTCAACTTCAGGCTCGATGATGTCCTCTTTCCAGTAGCGTTTGGACGCCGAAACATCTCCCGGCAAGCGAAAATTGCGCAGCGTGGAAAGCGCGATGTTATGAGCTCGTCCCACGCCCGACTCGAGCATGCCGCCGCACCACACGGGAATGTTTCGCGAAGCGCAGACGTCATGGATTTTGCTGGCCTCGCTAAACCCGCCCACTCGTCCGACTTTAATGTTGAGGATGCGGCATGCGTTAAGATCGAGCGCTTTGGCTGCGTCCCGCGCGTGACGAATCGATTCGTCGAGACAAATCGCTGTACGCAACTCTTGTTGGAGGCGGGAGTGGTAGTAAATGTCGTCGTGCCACAACGGTTGCTCGATCATTAGTAGATTGAACTGGTCGAACTTGCGGAGATGCTCAAGGTCCTTCAGAGTGTAGGCGGAGTTTGCATCGCAACTGAGGACGATGTCGGGCCAGCGCGAGCGAATGCGCTCGAGCACATTTACATCCCAGCCTGGCTTCACTTTTACCTTGATGCGGCGATATCCGGCGGCCAGTTCGATCTGAATTTTCTCCAGCAATTGCTCGATAGAATCCTGAATGCCGATGGACACGCCGCAGGAAATTTCACGCAGGCTACCGCCGAGCAGCTTCCACAGAGGCATTTGCTTCTCTTGCGCCTCCGCAGCCCACAACGCGTTCTCGACGGCGGCCTTGGCCATGTCGTGGCCCCGCACTCTCGCCATTAGGGGCACGCTTTCCCGTGCCGTCGATAACGTCCGTCCCAGCACCGCTGGGGCAAGGTAGTCTTTGATCGTAGGCCAGGCGCTTTCCGTCCACTCACTGCTATAGTATGGGTCCTCCCCGGCCACGCACTCTCCCCAGCCATCGATGCCGTCGCAGTGGACGGTCAGCAGAAGGATTCGGCGGCTGAACGTGCGCTTGAAGCTCGTCTCGAAAAAATGGACGAGTGGCATCTGAATTTCGCGAAGAGTGATGGCTTCAATTTTCATTAATGTCCAATGCACCACGTTCGCCGGCAGCTAGACGTAGCAAGCTACGTCTCTACAGGAAACGTTCTGTACAGACGTTGCTCGCAACGTCTCGTTCGACCAACCTATGTCGCGGGGTACAGCCACTTCTCCTCCCACCGGCCCAGCAGAAATTTGCCGCTCCCCTCCGGGTGGCGCTCATAGCCTAGCACCGCCAAGCCCTCGGCAAATGCTTTCGCAAATTGTTCCCGATTGCGATCCTGCACTTCTTTCGCCTGACTACGTGTTGTGAGCGAGGCCTTCCAATCGTAAATCTGAGCCGGAACGGAAATCTTGGTCAACGGTTCGACACGCGGAATCTTTCCCCCTTCCAGCAAGCTTTCGACTCGCTTCGACTTCAGCCACCACTCGGCTACCAAACGGTCTGTCGGCAGACCACCCTGCAGCGGTGAAGAGCTGATTCCGTACTGGTTCACGGTGTAGCGGCGGGCGATGGCGCCCAGTTTCTCGATATTAAGGTATGCATTCTTGATTTCCAGCGGATCAAAGGTCCACTCGATCAACTCGAATCCGCGGGCTAGGGCGTCGTCGCGCTGAAACAGTTTGATGCGGCGGCCTAGTCCCGCATTCTGATGCTCATTGCGCACGGCCAACATATGCGAATGCAGGTAGGAGTGCCCGCCGCGAAAGCCCGGTACGGAGAGCACGAAGCCCGCCATCTCATTGCCGGCAAACGCCCCAACCACCTGCCCTCCGATTTTCTCCGCCACAACGAACACTCGCAGCGGCACCAGATCGGCATCGGAGAAATTCCAGACCTCCTTTTGCAGGGCGATGCACGCTCGCATTTCATCGAGCAGACGGCATTTGCGAATATTGATCGAATCTCCGTTCACGTAGCTTCCTGCTCCTGTTGTTTCGCCTGCTGCCACAAAGATTCGAACTCGTCCATGGACGCCTGCTCGGGAGTTCGTCCCAACGCTCGCAACTGATCCTCCATCCAGCGAAAACGCCGTTTGAATTTGCGGTTGGTTTTCTTTAGCGCCGACTCGGGATCAAGCGAAAGATAACGCGCGATGTTTACCAGCACGAAGAAAAGGTCGCCCACTTCGCCTTCCAGCCGCTGGCGCAAATCTTCACTGATCTGTGGACGGCCGGCTCCGGCGACGCCTCGTCCTTGGGGCTGTGGGCCAGGCGCAGGAAATTCTTCGAGGTGCTCTTGCAGCTCTCCCGTTTCCTCGCGCAGCTTTTCGAAAAGACCATGAATGTTCGGCCAATCGAAGCCCACGTGAGCCGCACGCGAACTTAGCTTATGAGCCTCGAGTAGCGCAGGCATCGCGGAAGAAACTCCCGCCAGGATGGATCCTGTCGTGGCTTCCGTCGGCGCGGATTTTCCGCCACCCGCTTCCAGCCGTTTCTTCTTTTCCTCGGCCTTGAGCGCCTCCCAGTTGCGCACCACCTCAGACGAAGTCTCCGCCTTCACGTCCCCGAAGACATGGGGATGACGATCGACAAGTTTCTTGGAAAGCCGGTCGATGACTTCGTCAATGGAAAATGTGTTTTGTTCTTTCGCCATCTGCGCGTAGAACAGAACCTGGAGCAGGAGATCGCCGAGTTCGCCGGTCAGTTCGTCCCAGTCGCGATTGTCTATGGCCTCGAGGACTTCATAGGTCTCTTCGAGCGTGTAGGGTTTGATGGAATCGAAGGTCTGCTCGCGATCCCAAGGACATCCTCCCGGACCCCGCAGGCGGGCCATAATGGAAACTGCGCGTTCGAAATGCTCTCCAGTAGTCGGCATAGGGCGCAATCACTGTAAATGACACGCGCGTGCGCGGGCAATGAGCTGCATCACTGCAATCTGGTAGCCCCGACGCCTCGTCCGGCCCAAGCAAAGCGAGACGAGGCGTCCGGGGCTACGTGATTCTTGTTCCAACGCCTCGAAACTAACGTTATCTTTCGTATGCACAAGAAAATGGACAAGACTAGAAGTGCTTCTGCCACTTTCCAGAACCCATGGGTACGCATCTAAACCCGCGCATGAGCTTGCGGCCTTCTCTGGAGAACGAGCATTTCCATGTGATCGTGATTGGCGGCGGAATTAACGGAGTCGCCATCGCGCGGGAATGCGCGCGCGCAGGACGCCGGACGCTTCTGGTCGAGCAACTCGATTTTGCCGCGGGTACAACCAGCCGTTCGACTCGCATCATTCATGGTGGCTTGCGCTATCTCGAACATGGCGACATTGGGCAGGTGCGCGAATCGTTGAGCGAGCGGCAGGGCTTGCTGCAGCGGTACCCGCATTTGGTCCATCCCCTCCAGTTCCTGCTGGCGCTGGATCATACGAGCCGCCGCAGTGCGCTCGCTGTGCGGACAGGTTTATGGCTTTATCGGAAGATGGGAAATGCGAGCCTGCGAGCTGGTGACGGCCGCAGCCAACAAGACAAACTGGAACGTTTGCTGGATGCCGGAAAGCACTTTTCTGTCTTCAGCTTTGACGACGCGCAATGCGAGTTCCCAGAGCGGTTGGTTGCGGAATGGCTGGTGGAGGCGGCTGAGGCCGGCGCGGTCGTACGCAACCACACCCAGGTTCTAGCCGTGCAGATTCACAATGGACGCGCCGGCGGAGTGTTGCTACGGGATCAATTGAGTAAGAAAGAAGCGCGTGTTGAAGGCACCTGGATCATCAATGCAACCGGCCCTTGGGCGGACGGCATCTGCCAGACTTCCAGCATTCAAACCGGAAACCCTATGGTTGGCGGGGTCCGCGGTTCCCACATCGTGTTGCCAAAGTTCACAGGTGCGCCCGACGCCGCCGTCTACACCGAGGCCATCGATGGGCGTCCGATATTCGTGATCCCATGGAATGAACAAGTGCTGGTCGGAACCACGGAGGTTCCGGACGGCAACAATCCGGACCGGGTTCAGCCTTCGGCGGATGAAGTTCAGTATCTGCTGGGGTCTGTACTCCATTTGTTTCCGGAAGTGCGAGTATCGCAGGACGACATACATTATGCGTTCGCCGGTGTGCGGCCACTTCCTTTTTCACCGAAGAAAAACCCATCGGCCGTCACCCGGAAACACTATCTCCACGACCATGGCGCAGACGGCGTCGCGCAGATGGTCTCAGTCATCGGAGGGAAATTGACCACGGCGGGCAGCCTGGCGCGCGAGTGTGCGGCGAAGATTGGAGCAAAAACCACCTCGCCAACACTTGCCATTGCTGCAGAAGATGGCATTGATCCGATGCTCGAGCAGTGGACATTCGATGTCGCTGAGAGGGGCGAGCTTACGGCTGACGTGGCCCGCGGCATTGTGGAATGGTACGGAAAGCGAGCTCTGAGTGTCGCGAGTATGGCCCGCGGCCGCCCGGAGCTGCGAGCTCATCTGTGTCCTCACACTCGGCACATCGTAGCCGAGGCCGTGGCTGCATTCAGCCGAGAATATGCAGGCACACTGGCGGATGTGCTGCTACGGCGAGTGCCGGTGGCGTTGGGCCCGTGCTGGTCATCGTCATGCAGCCGGGAAGCTGCAACGGGCATTGGCGCGGTGATGGGTTGGAATGAGGAGCGCGTGGCGCTTGAGCTAGAAGCATTCGAGGCAGAACGAGACGGGTTTCTGAAGAAGGCCTCTCCGACAGGGACCACGCTGCAAGCAAAAGCGTAGATCGTGCCCAAGGCATTCCTGTGCCAAGTCGGCGTATATCGCTATTTGGATGACGTGAGGGTCTGCGCCAGCAACTCGGTATCGTCGGAAATGATCCCGTCAACTCCCCAATCCGCCAGGAGCAGCATTGCCTTGCGCTTATTTACAGTCCATGCAAGCAGTTTGCCGCCCGCATTATGTACTTCGTTCACCAATGCTTGTGAGACCAGCGAGTAATGGGGAATCACATATTCGACGTTAAACTCGCGCCAGCATGCGAGCCGCCCCGGCTTGTCGCAGATGATTCCCGTCCTGACCTTGGCGCTGCGGGCCTTCAATTCCATCACAACCTCAGGCAGAAAGGATGAGACTACGTAGTCTTCTTCCATTCTGTATTCGCGCAATGAGTCGAGCACTTTCGATTCCAAGTCCGGAACTTTTAGTTCAATATCCAAAAATGCTCTCTGACAATACCGCTGCAGCACATCTTCGAGAAGCGGGAGATGAAGTAATTGATCGGCAGTTGCCTCGCAGATAGCAATGCCATCCACTTTGGGATCGTGACAAACGACGCCGCGTCCGCAACTGGTCAGGCGTACATCGAATTCAAAACCGTCACATCCGTGTTCGAGAGCAAGATCGAAACAGGCCACGGTGTTTTCGGGAACCTGGGTAGAGGCGCGAGCGCCGCGATGACCGAGTAGTAGGGGAAGGTCGGACACCGCGCTGATTCTACGCTCGACTCCGGAGCAGTGCGACACAAAATGTACAGGCCCCGGAGAAATCCAAGAATCGGAGATGATTTTTTTGCAACACTTCCCGAATGCCGTTAGTCCAGATCGAAATCGCGAATGGGTTTGCCGGTGTCGGGGGACTCCTTGGCTTTCTTGACCGCTTCCTGAAACTTCTTTTCCAGGAGATCTCCGGCATGTTTCTGGGCTTCTACGGATTGGCGAAAGATCGATTCGCGACGGCTGTCCTGCTCTTTCATGGCCTTGGCCGCCGCCTCGAAATCATTGAACATTTTGGGCTTGACGGCGGCGGTATGGGCGATGACTCCTTTGGCCGTGGGATCGACCTTCAGCACCGCGCTGCAGCATGGGCAAGTTATGTCGAAAGCCGAAGGGTTCTCCGCCATAAGCAAATCATAGCGCAAATGTGTGCCCTTGAATCGGGAAACTCAATGGGGGGGCTGTATCTTGATCGGAAGAATATGGAAGATGGAGAGCATCTCCCAACCTAGCAGAACCACCGAAACCACCGTCACCGTGATCGCCAGGATTTCACCAAAGTTAAGACTGCTTCGACGAGGCTCGAATCGCCTTGCGACTAAGCCAAGAATATTCAGGGTCGCGAAGCCGAACACCAGCACCCAGAGGATGTTGTAGACGTTATCCTTCTTACTGGAAGACTGTAACGCGAAGAGCAGCAATGACTGCAGGCTGACAAGGCTGGGTCCTAACCAGGTGCGTGAAGTAATGCCTGCGAGAGCAGCGGTAAGGGTCGATACCATCTGTATTTGCGTGGCGCCAGCGAATCTTCGCTTCGCGCTGAAAAGCTATGATATTACCCTGTTTGCGCCGTGAAAGTCAGCTTGAAAGCTAGGTAGGCGTCTGCGTCGAGCTAAGCCCTGCCTTATAATAAAAAGATTCCGTACCCCTCTCCGAAGCCGCTAGAGACCCCGGCGGCAAGGAGACCAGGCAAGTCAGGCTCCCGGAGCGGGTGCGGTAGTCGCTTTAGGTGCCCTTTTATCGATGTCCACAGAAACTATAGTTGTTCGCGGTGCGCGAGTTCACAACCTCAAGAACATAGATTTTGAGATTCCCCACAACTCGTTGACGGTTGTGACCGGAGTATCAGGATCGGGCAAGTCGTCGCTGGCTTTCGACACCATTTATGCCGAGGGCCAGCGCCGCTATGTGGAATCGCTTTCCGCCTACGCCCGCCAGTTTCTGGAGCGAATTGAGAAGCCAGATGCCGACGTAATTGATGGCATCGCCCCCGCCGTAGCTATCCGGCAGAAAAATACCACCCGAAACCCTCGTTCTACCGTCGGCACCGCGACTGAAATCTACGATTATCTACGCCTGCTCTTCGCCCGGATCGGTCGGACCTACTGTTTGCAGTGTGGCAGGGAGGTTAAGAAAGACACGGTGGACGAAGTGGCAGAAGCCATCTTGCAACTGGGCGAGGGAACAAGGCTAAATGTGTTGTTCCCACTGCAATCTGCGACGACCCAGGCCGCGAGCGCAACCCCCGCCCCCGTTAAGCGTAGAGGCAAGAAGAAGAGCAAGGCAGATGCCAGCAATCTACTGTCTGATCAACTCAAGAGCCGCCTGCTCGATCTCCGCACCCGCGGCTTCAACCGGCTCTACCAGGGTGGCCAGATTTTCGAGTTCTCCACGCCGGAGTCGCTGCTGAATATTAATTTCGCGGAGCCAGTTTTTCTGCTGGTGGATCGCCTCGTGGTTTCGGTGGACTCCCGCCCCCGTATCGTGGATGGGGTTGAGATCAGTTATCGCGAGTCGGGTGAAGTCATCTTCGAAACCGCTCCTGGCGAGGGACAAGCCTCGAACCGATTGCGCTTCTCCCAACGCTTCGAATGCAAGATCTGCAACCTGCGCTACGAGGAACCGGAGCCACGACTGTTCTCGTTCAATAATCCCTACGGGGCCTGCCCGCGGTGTCAGGGATTCGGAAATACGATCGATTTCGATCTGAACCTTGTAATTCCCGACCAATCCCTGACCCTGAATCAAGGCGCTATCGAGCCGTGGACCAAGCCCAAATACCGCTCGCTGTTTACCGACCTGAAGCGCTATGCTCGCGAAGCGAACATCCCTCTGGATGTGCCCTGGAACGAATTGGATCACGAGCATCAACAACTCATTATTGATGGCGAAGGCCGTTTTCTGGGAGTGCGGGGATTTTTCAGTTACTTGGAGCGGAAGAAATACAAACTTCATGTCCGCGTGTTCCTCAGCCGCTATCGAGGATATTCGGTCTGCTCCGCTTGCAGCGGAGCCCGCCTGCGCGTGGAGGCGCGGCAGGTAAGAATCAATGGCAAGAACATCTGCGAAGCCTGCTGTATGACTGTCGAAGCCGCGTCGAAGTTCTTCGAGTCGCTGGAATTGACGGAGCAGGAAGCCGGTATCGCCGAGCGCTTGCGGCAGGAGATCCGCGAGCGCTTGCGCTTCCTCAATGAAGTTGGGCTCGAATATCTCACTCTTGACCGGCTCGCGTCCACGCTCTCGGGCGGAGAAGCGCAGCGCATTCAGCTGGCCACGTCACTGGGCTCGCGTCTGGTGGGAACGCTTTATGTGTTGGACGAGCCGTCTATCGGGCTGCACACTCGCGACACTCATCGTCTGATCAAGATCCTGCACAGCCTGCGCGACTTGGGCAACACCATTCTGGTGGTCGAACATGATCGCGATGTCATGGCGGCTTCCGACACAATTCTCGACCTCGGCCCGGGCGCCGGCGAAAACGGCGGCAATGTGATCGCTGCGGGGACCTACGACGAGATTCAGAAAATGCCGGGTTCTTTGACCGGCCGCTATCTCTCGCATCAGTTGCAGATACAAATTCCGAGTGCTCGTCGCAAGCCGGGACAGCAACAGATCAAGATCTACGGCGCTCGCGCCCACAACTTGAAGAGGATCGACCTGGAGGTCCCGCTGCGGATGCTGGTGGCGATCACCGGCGTTTCCGGCTCCGGAAAATCCACGCTGCTGCACGACGTCCTCTATGGGGCTTTGTCAGCCGCGAAGCGACAGCCTAACAGCGATCTGGGCGTTGCTTCCTCCTGGGACCGGGTGGAAGGCGCGGAGTTCATTGACGAAGGTGTGCTGGTCGATCAATCTCCCATAGGACGTACACCACGGTCCAACCCGGTCACTTATATCAAAGCATTCGACGGCATCCGCGATCTGTTTGCTTCTCTGCCCGAAGCTAAGAAGCGCGGATTCACCGCCGGCCATTTTTCCTTCAACATTCCTGGCGGACGCTGCGAAACCTGCCAGGGCGACGGAACCGTCACGGTAGAAATGCAGTTCTTGGCCGACGTGGAACTTATCTGCGAAGAGTGCAAAGGTGCGCGTTACAAACCACAAGTGTTAGAGGTACGTTATCGTGGAAAGAATATCCACGAGGCATTGAATCTCACGGTAAAGGAAGCGTTGCAGTTCTTCGCCAGCGTGCCCAAGATTGTGGAGAAGCTGCGCGTGCTGGAAGAAGTAGGCCTCGGCTATCTGCGTCTCGGGCAGTCGGCCACGACGCTCTCCGGCGGTGAAGCGCAACGGATGAAATTAGCGGCACATCTCCAACCTGCGGCACGGGAGGCGAGCCGCCCGCGAAGCTCGGACGGCCAACTCCGGCGGAGACAGCACATCTTGTATATTTTCGATGAGCCTACGACAGGGTTGCACTTTGACGATATCAGCAAACTACTCTCAGCCTTCCGCCGTCTAATTGATGCAGGAGGCTCGATCCTGGTAATCGAGCATAACCTGGAAGTAATCAAGACCGCGGATTGGGTGATCGATCTCGGTCCTGAAGGCGGCGAGTGTGGCGGCTACATTGTGGGTTCGGGTCCGCCGGAAGCAATCGCAAAGTTGCCGACGTCGTACACGGGAAAATTTCTGGCGGGTGTGTTGAACGGAAATGGATTCTCGAGGAATGGGGCCAAATAAGTTAACCTGGGTTACGGTCCTTGCGCTGGGGATCTACCTCAGTGCAATGGTCTTCGCGCAAAGCACCGGCCAGACGGTGCGCCATCACAAAGTTGCCGAGCAGGATTCGTGCGTCCCCCCTGACCTCACACAAGCCGAGAGCGCAATCGACAAACACGACTACGCTTCTGCTGAGCCACTTCTAAAAAAGGTGATCGCTGCCGATCCGGAAAACTTTCAAGCCTGGTTTGACTTGGGATTTGTCTACAACGGGCTGGGAAACATTCAGGAGTCTATCGCCGCCTATCGCAACTCGGTGGCCGCCAAACCCGATGTCTTCGAATCCAACCTGAATCTCGGACTCATGCTTGCCAAGACCGGGCAACCCGACGCAGCGCAATTTCTACGTGCTGCGACGACGCTGAAGCCTACCGCTAATGTGGACGAGGGCCATGCGCGAGCCTGGTTATCGCTGGCACACGTGGTTGAGAACACAAAACCTGAAGAAGCCATCGAAGCCTATAAGCAGGCCGCCACCCTCGAACCCAAGGATCCGGAACCTCCTCTCGCGGCCGGGTTGCTGCTGGAGAAGGAAAATCATTTTGCCGACGCGGAACAGGAATACAAACAAGCCTTGGCCATCGATCCCGGTTCCAGCGATGCCATGACTGGCATCACCAATATCTACATGCATGGACAGCGCTTTGCGGAAGCCGATCCGATTTTGCGTAAACTCATTACGATGCATCCTGAGGATGTTCCAGCCCGGATCCAACTCGCTCGCATTCTAGTTATTATCGGAAAGAACGATGACGCAATCGCTGAACTGCAGGCGGCACTGAAAGTTGATTCTGGAAACTCCAACGTGCAGCGCGATCTCGCGGACCTGTACGCCAGCACTAAAAAATACGATCTGGCCGAAACTCAGTACCGCTCATTGCTCGGTGCAAATCCGAGTGACGCTGAGTTGCACCACGGACTGGGCGCAGTATTTCTGAGGGAGCGAAAGTTTCCTGAGGCGCAACAGGAACTGCTAACTGCGGTGAAACTGAAGCCGGACTTCGGCGCCGCCTATGGCGATCTAGCTGCCGCAGCCGTTGAAAATAAGAACTACGAACTCGCGATCAAGGCGGCAGACGCGCGCGCGAAGTTTCTACCGGAAATTCCCGTCAGCTATTTTCTTCGCGCCAGCGCTTATGATCACTTGCGCAACTATAAAATGGCTGCGCAGAACTATCATCAGTTTCTAGAGGTCGCAAACGGGGAGTATCCCGATCAGGAGTGGCAAGCTCGGCATCGGCTGATTGCGATCGAGCCCAAGAAATAAATGCTATGCGTCCGCGGATCACAATTGCCGCGCTTCTTTTGGGGGCTTCGTTCCTTGCATTGGCCTCGAAGGCAGAGACTTTGCAGGAACTGATTGCCCGGGCAGAGTCGGCCCGAGTTGAGGATCGCCCCGCCTTGTACGTCGAAATCGCCGAGCACCAACTAAAATCGGCTGATGAACTGTACATGGCCGGTAAGGTTGATGAAGCTCGAACCGCCGTTCAGGGCGTGGTGACTTATTCGGAAAAGGCGCACGATGCCGCCATCCAATCGGGCAAACGAGTTAAGAATACAGAGATCGGCTTCAGAAAGATGGCGGTCAAGCTGCGGGACATCAAACGCAGCCTCAACTTTGACGATCAAGCGCCGGTGGAAGCCGCTGCGGATCGCCTGGAGAGCTTGCGCACCGAACTTCTATCCCACATGTTTGGCAAGGGAAAATGATTTCCGCCTCGCATAAGGTCGCAATCCTGGCGTTGACGATGTTGCTGCTCTCGACCGCGTGGGCCCAGCGTCGCGATCCGCTCAATCCCCTGGAACAAGATCAACTGCGTGACGCTGCCCAGGAACCCAGTGAGCGCCTTAAGCTATACATGCAATTTTCCCGCGCCCGACTGACCTCGTTAGAACAGACTCGCACCGATCCCAAGGTCACCGACCGTGGTCAACAAACCCGCGACCGGCTGCAGGACTTTCTCGATGTCTACGATGAGCTAAACGACAACCTGGATACCTTTGTAGAACGGAAGGCCGATTTGCGAAAGCCTCTGAAGACGCTCATCGATGCCGACACCGAGTTTCAAGCCAGGCTCCGGGCGTTGAAAAGCTCAGCCGACGCCAACAAAGGCGAGATCAAGCAATATGATTTCCTGCTAACCAGTGTGTTGGAGACCATCGACAGCAGCGTACTGGATCACCGGCAATTGCTGACGCAGCAGGAAGAAGCATTCAAGCACAAGAAAAAGTAAAAGGTTGATGCTCCGCCTTGCCCGAATTCTTAGATTCGCCATGCTAATCTAACCGCACAGTGAAAGACAGGATCCTCCACATCTTCCAGGAAACCTATCGTGAGCTGCGTCCCCGCGCGCCTATGCCGGAGCTTGGCGTGGAATTCTTCGCCTTCGTAAACATCAACAACACCATCCGGCTGCGAGAGGGAAGACTGTTTGTTCGTCTTTCTGACTTGCTGGAAGGCGCGCCAGACTTGGTGTTGCGGGCGATCGCTCATATTCTTCTGGCCAAGATGTACCGGAAGCCCATCGAGCGAGCGCAAGCGAACCGGTATCGCCGCTATATCTCCAGGCAGGATATTTCTCAGAAAGCTCACCTGGTCCGCCAGATGCGCGGCCGCAAGCGAATCGAAAGTGCCCAGGGCCGAGCCTACAATCTGGAAAGTATCTTTGAGGATCTGAACCAGCGATTCTTTTACGGCTTGCTGGCTCGACCGCAGATAACCTGGAGCCGCGACCATGCCCGCAACCGTCTCGGCCACTACGACCCGGCCCACAATGCCATCGTTGTGAGCCGCGTCTTTGACCACCCGCGAGTTCCCTCCTACGCGGTGGAGTACATCGTTTACCACGAGATGCTGCACCTCAAGCATCCGGTGAAACTGCGGGGGAGTCGTCGGTGCGTGCATTCCACCGAATTCCAAGCGGAAGAGAGACTATTTCCTCAGCTGGATGAAGCCAAAGCGTTTCTTAAGCATCTATAACCCAGCCGAACGGGTGCAGCTCTGATAGGGATTGAGTGATTCAAGTCACAATCGCCCGTGATTTGACGCGTTGACGCAACCGAAGCCAAGCGACTATCCTTTAGATAATGAAATTGAAATTCATTTTCAATATCGTGGTTCACAGCAGGGGCTGATTTCCTAATGTTAGAAGCATTCATTGTAACCTTGCGGGAAGGCGTCGAAGCGGCTCTTATCGTCGGCATTGCACTGGCGTATTTATCCAAAATCAATCGCCCGGAGCTGCGCAAATCCGTCTATGCCGCCCTGGGCGCCGCGTTTGTCGGCAGTCTGGGAGTCGCAGCCTTGCTGTCCCGGACCCGCTGGAATGAGGACATTTTTGAGGGCTGGGTCATGCTCGCCGCCGCCTTCTTCGTCGTCACCATGATTGTTTTCATGATGAAGACAGGACGCAAGCTCAAGGGCGAGATCGAGGGCAAAGTTGGGCTGCTCGCAGGGAAAAACGCGTCATTCGGCCTCTTCGCTTTCATATTTTTGATGGTGCTGCGCGAGGGCGTGGAAACCGTTCTGATTCTGTCTGCGGTCTCACTGAACTCGACCGAACTACTCAGCTTCATGGGGACGTTTCTGGGAGTGATTGCCGCGGTTGCGTTCGGGGTGATGTTCGTCAAAGGCAGCGTTCGCATTAATCTGCAGAAATTCTTCCGCGTGACCACGGTAATTTTGTTTTTCGTCGCTGCGCAACTGGTGATCACCGGCCTGCATGAGCTGTCCGAAAATGGTGTCCTTCCCTCTTCGAAAACGGAGATGGCGATCATCGGACCGATCGTAAGTAACGATCGCTTCTTTTTCATCACGATTCTAGCCCTGGCCGCGCTCATGGTGCTGTTCGAGGTCAAGCGGCGCGAACCAGGAACGCTGCCCGCCTCCGCCGCTGAAAGGCGAAAAGCGGTCTGGAGCGCCCGCCGAGAGCACCTCTGGATGGCCTCCGTCTATGCCAGTTCATTTGTGTTTATCGTTCTCGTCACCGCCGAGTTCATCTACACCAAAAGCGTGAGCGCGTTGTCGCCCGCGACCGAAGTCACCTTTGTGAACGGCCAAGTCAGTATTCTTCTTACCCAGGTTCAGGACGGCGACCTGCACCGCTTCTCTGCGCAGGAAAATGGCAGCACGGTGCGCTTCTGGCTGTATCAGAAGCCGGATGGAAAGATTGCAACGGTTCTGGACGCCTGCGAAATTTGCGGGGCCGTCGGCTTTTACAGAGGGCCAAACGGAGTAGTCTGCAAGAACTGCGCTGCGCCCATCAATCCGCAATCAGTCGGAATGCCCGGCGGATGCAATCCGGTGCCCCTAAGGGCCCAGGTTACTACCGATGCAGTCATCATTCAGGAAGCAGACATTTCGGCGAAAAGCCACATGTTCCAGCAATAGCTATGTTCGGACGCCTGGTCTACGAATCGTTTCGTCGGTGAAAGCGCGTCAAGCTGCTGGCGGGTGTCGCGATCACTCTAGGCGTGGGCGTTGCCACTGCGATGATCGCCGTCGCCACCGACATTGGCGACAAGATCAGTCGCGAACTGCGCACTTATGGCGCGAACCTGGTCGTGACTCCGCAGGAAGATACTTTGGATGTTCAGATCGGCGGCGTAGATCTCAAGCCGCCGAGCGACGGCGCCTATCTCAACGAAGCCGACCTGCCTAAGATCAGAGGCACATTCTGGCATCACAACATCATAGGATTTGCTCCCATGCTCCCCGTGAGCGTTCGTGTGAACGATGCTGATGCGAAAAACGCGAACCTGCTTGGAACCTACTTCTCGAAGCGGCTCACTTTCGGCAAAGAAGATTTCGCAACCGGCGTCCGCATCACCCACCCCTGGTGGAAGGTGCAGGGTGCGTGGCCCGATGACAACTCGACCGACGTGCTGCTAGGCGAAAGCCTTGCCGCGAGACTCGGTCGCAAAGCGGGAGATGAGATCGAAATCTCCGGTCAACCACATCGCATCGTGGGAATTCTTTCTACAGGCGGAGTGGAAGACAATGAAATCATCGCTCCGCTCGCGCTGGCGCAGCAAAGTCTTGGCAAGCCCGGAGCCGTGCGACGTCTTTATGTGAGCGCTCTTACCAAACCCGAAGATGCGTTCGCCCGTCGTGATCCGCAAACCCTGCGAGGGGCAGAGTACGATCGGTGGTACTGCTCGCCGTATGCGGCTTCGATCGCTTTTCAGTTACAGGAAGCGATTCCGCACTCCCACGCTGAACAAATTCGCCAGATCGCGCAGAATGAAGGGACGGTGCTTTCCCGCATTAAAGGCCTGATGCTGTTGGTGACACTGGCAGCACTGTTCGCCTCCGCGCTCGCCGTTTCGGCGGCCATGGCGACAGCCATTTTTGAGCGACGCACTGAAGTAGGCCTGATGAAGGCTTTAGGTGCAGGCAGTATTTCGGTGGCAGCTTTGTTCTTCGCTGAAGCGTTGCTCCTGGCGCTGATCGGAGGGGTCGTAGGTTTCGCCGGTGGATCGCTGCTGGCCCGTCAGATCGGCCGCTCCATTTTTGACTCGCAAATCACGATTGAGCCAGTTCTCTTCCCCGTGATCCTCGCTATAGCCGTGATCGTGACCTTCGCGGGCAGCGCGATGGCTATTCGTCGCGCTGTGAAGTTGGATCCCGTCTACGCGTTGCGAGGTGAAGCTTGAGCTCACGGCGAAATTCGGCTCTGATCAACCGCCGCGCCGGCAAGCCTCACACCTCGATGTTTCTGCGCATGCTGATGCGCGCCGCCGTGCTCCGTCGAGGACGAGCCGCTTCTGCTCTATTGGCTATGGTGGTCGCCGCCGCCGTTGCCACCGCCATGCTCAATCTTTATGTGGACGTGCAAGCCAAGCTGCGCAAGGAGTTCCGCAACTACGGCGCCAACATCGTGGTCGTTGCAAAGGATGGCCAGGCTTTGCCGGCCGACGCCTTCGATAAAGTTAACTCCGTACTCGCCGGACACGGTCTCGCCGTGCCCTTCGCCTATGTTGTGGCCCGCACTTCCGACGGCCAATCGGTCGTCGTTTCGGGGACCGATCTCGATCAGGTCCGCAAGCTGGACAGTTGGTGGTCGGTAACGGCCTGGCCTAACACCACGCAAGATGCGCTGGTCGGTGTCCGCGCATCTTTAGTAGTCAGCCCAGAAGGAAAGCCGTTCGATCTCAGTTTTCAAGAACGCACCATTCGCCTCAATCCGGCCGGAACTTTGCGAACCGGCGCGTCGGAAGACAGCCGTATCTATCTTTCGTTGAAAGACTTGAAAAGCTGGACGGGCGTGCAACCTTCGACGATAGAAATTGCCTCCTCCGGTTCATCCGAAGAAATTGAAGCTTTGATTCAGAAACTGTCACAAGCTCTTCCGGCGGTCGAGGTCCGTCCTATTCGCCAGATCATGGAAGGTGAAGCGCGTGTGCTGGGAAAAACGCGCGCCACTATAGCAGCCGCAGCGATCTTGATCATCGCGACCGCGGCTCTGTGCGTCCTCTCCACCTTGATCGGATGGGTCTTTGATCGCCGCCGCGACTTTGCCATCATGAAGGCTTTGGGCGCATCCGAAAGGCTGATCAGCGGATTCTTCGCCGCGGAAGCCGCCGCTTTGGGAGCCGTCGGAGCGATCGTCGGATTCGGCATCGGCGTAGGCGTCGCCGCGTGGATCGGCCGGGTGAACTTTCATGCCCCGGTGGTGCCCCGCTTCAGTGTCCTGCCTATCGTCGTCGTGGGCAGCATCGCAGTAGCCCTGATTTCGGCCGTGCTTCCGATTTTTCTGCTGCGGCGCGTGCAACCCGCTATGATCTTGAGAGGGGAGTGAGATGATCAAGCTGAAAAGCGTCAGCCGCGTGTATGCTGCCAAGGCCGAGGCCAACGGCGGCGTCATCCGCGCCCTCGACGATTTCTCGCTCAACGTCGATCCCGGCGAGTGGATCGCAATTATGGGCCCGTCGGGGTCCGGCAAGTCGACGCTCGTGAACCTGATTGGCTGCCTGGATCGTCCGAGTTCTGGCGAGATTTGGCTCGACGGCGAAAATGTGGCCAACATTTCTGCTGGTGAACTGAACCGGGTGCGCGCGGAAAAAATCGGTTTTATCTTTCAACAGTTCCACTTGATTCCCTATCTCACATCTTTGGAAAATGTCATGCTGGCCCAGTACTTCCATAGCATGACAGATGAACAGGAAGCCCTCGAAGCCTTGCAGCGTGTGGGATTGAAGGAGCGCGCGCATCACGTACCTTCGCAACTCTCAGGCGGCGAGCAGCAACGCGTCTGCATCGCGCGCGCCTTGATCAACGATCCCAAGATCGTGCTTGCCGACGAACCCACGGGTAACCTCGACGCCGCGAACGAAGAGATCGTCCTGCGCCTGCTGCGCGAACTGCATCAGCAGGGGCGCACCATCGTCATGGTAACGCACGACCCGGTCGTCGCCCGCCTAGCCGACCGCCGCATCGAATTGCACCATGGCAAGATCGCGGTTCAGGAAGTCTTCGCCATGGCGGACGAAGAACAGTTCGACGAAGTGCTGGAAGAACTCTGGGCACTGGCCGAACACGGCGAAATCGCCGAACTCGAGCGCATGGAAGTCCATGGCGCACTCCCGGTGAGCATCGCGGTGGAAAAAATGATCGACTTGGGCCTGGTCACGGCAAAGCCACACCCACCCGAGCCCCATGACCACAAACCATTCGTCAACCCCTGTCACGATGCCCTGAAGCCGACCGGAGTCTCGACCGGTGACGGCACCATGATTGTCGAACTTACCCCCCGTGGCCGTCAGCGCGCGGCCGACATCATCCGCCGCCACCGCCTTGCCGAGCGCCTTTTCACCGACAGCCTCGCCATGGACAGCGAAACCGAAATCGAACAGCAGGCCTGCAAGTTCGAGCACATCCTCTCTCCCGAAGCTACCGACAAGATATGCGCATTCCTGGGCCACCCGCGCACCTGCCCACACGGCGCGCTCATTCCTCCCGGGCCATGCTGCGGAACGTCTAGAGAGTTCGTCAGCGTTTCCGTAGCAAACTCCAAGCGGCCCGCCTGAACTTTCATGATCGCCCGCAGAACCTGCATCGGCGTTTTCGACTCCGGCTTCGGTGGCCTGACTGTCCTCAAGGCCTTGCTTCGACTGATCCCGGAGGCCGACTACCTCTACTTTGGAGATACCGCGCGACTGCCCTACGGCTCGAAGTCGGCAGAAACCGTGGCCAGATACGCCGTGGGCGCTGCGCATTATCTCGAGCAGCAGGGCGCACAAATGCTGGTTATCGCCTGCAACACAGCCACGGCCCTGGCGCTGGATGAGATCACACAAGCCGCCAGTGTTCCAGTCGTAGGCGTGATCGAACCTGGAGCGGATCGTGCTGCCGGTGAGAGTACAAACAAGAAAATCGTGGTCATCGGCACCGAAGCGACCGTCAGCAGCCACGCTTATCTGAAAGCCCTGGAAGCTCGCGGCCTCCATGCGAAAGAAAAGGCCTGCCCCTTACTGGTACCTCTAGTGGAAGAGGGATGGGTAGAACATCCCGTGACTGAAGAGGTAGCTCAAATTTACCTCAAAGAGGCTTTCGCCGATGACTTCAAATCGGCCGACGTGCTTCTGCTCGGCTGCACTCACTATCCGCTGATTCAGCCGGTATTGCGCCGGGTCGCTCTTAAGCACGTCAAGGTTGTCGACTCCGCCGACGCCACTGCGGATGCCGTCGGCCGCCTGCTGCGACGCACTCCCCTCCCCACCACGCCGGAAACAGAGCGCCGCAGACTACCTCGGCTGAAATATTTCGCCACCGACTCGGCAGAGAAGTTCCGCCGTCTCGGCGCTCAGTTTCTCGGACAACCGATCGATGATGTACGGCACGTCGACCTGGCCGAGTAATCGACGAACCGTTGTGGGTCCGTTGCCTGGATTCGAATTCAGCCGCAAGACTCGGATAGACAGCAATGTCTCAGCGAAATTAGTCTACTTGCGGGCAATGCATCCACTCGATAATCCGATTTGGCAAGCGCTTATCACCACCCATGCGGGCTTCGCCGAAAGTTCCAACGCCGCACGCAAGTTCCCTCGCGAAGTCAGTGTCCTCGCAGGCTTTCCTGAGCCTACGCCCGAGAACTATGCTGCTCTCGCAACCCTGCTGAGGCCGGACGAATCTGTCGGACTGTTTCTACAGCAGCCCCCTAGCCCGCCCGCTCCGTGGATTATCGTCAGCTCAGGACCGCTACTCCAGATGCTTTGCGAAAGCTTCAGCGCGCCTTTCCCCGTACCTCACTCGAACCCGGAATTCATCCCGCTGACCCAGTCCGACGTGCCGGAAATGCTGGCTCTCACCAAATTCACAAAGCCGGGGCCCTTTGGCTCGAGAACCCACGAGATGGGGGACTATTTTGGCATCCGCAATGCCGGGGCACTTGCGGCGATGGCTGGCGAGCGGCTGCGGCTGCCGGGTTACACGGAAATCAGCGCGGTGTGCACCCATCCTGATCATGTGAGTCAAGGTTACGCAAGCGCTCTGATGGGCATGCTCATGGCCCGCATTTGCCGCCGCGGCGATTTGCCTTTCCTCCACGTCCGTCCGGAAAACCTCCGTGCAGTTCAAGTTTATGAACGCCTTGGATTCACAAAACGCGCCTCGTTACACTACGCAGTCCTCCGCGTTTCTCAAGAATAAGCGAAATTCCGCAAACCCCACCCGATCTTTGACAACTCGGGTTGCCGGCTGCCCTATAATTCCGTTTCGCCAATACCAAACTTGCTGAACCGGAGAACGCCTCTTGAGCCATGAAGAAGATGCGGACAATGACTGCAGTTCCCTTCACCGCCGA
>Ga0210406_10001362_pt1 | contig 29959 bp, 26 predicted proteins | sample IncBWC30MmetaG_FD_155454 | JGI IMG/M metagenome (GOLD analysis project Ga0210406, IMG submission 155454) | Forest soil microbial communities from Barre Woods Harvard Forest LTER site, Petersham, Massachusetts, United States - Inc-BW-C-30-M | ecosystem: Environmental > Terrestrial > Soil >... | reverse complement strand
CTGATCGAGTTTCAGCGAATATAAATCGGCGACGTCCTTCACCATTCCTTGATCTACCAACTGGTCCACGATCTTTTCACCGAGGCCGTCAATGTCCATCGCATGGCGCCCCGCAAAATGCAGCAGCGATTCCTTGCGTTTCGCCGGGCAGGCGGCATTCACGCACCGATAGGCAACCTCGCCTTCGGCTTTGTGAATCGCGCTGCCGCACTCTGGGCACTTCGTGGGCATCTTGAACGCGCGGCGATTCTTCCCTTCCTTCACCACTTTCAGGACGTGGGGAATCACTTCGCCGGCACGCTCGATCAAAACCGTGTCGCCAATGTGCAGGCCCAGGCGCTCGATCTCGTCCATATTGTGCAGCGTCGAGCGGCTGACAGTTACGCCCCCAACCTGCACGGGCTCCAGCACCGCGACAGGCGTAAGCGTTCCCGTGCGGCCCACCTGCACAATAATGTCGTTCACCACCGTCGTTTCCTGGCGCGCGGGATATTTGAACGCGATCGCCCAGCGCGGCGCCTTGGCCGTGAAGCCGAGTTCGTTCTGCAGCGCCGTGGAATTGACCTTAATCACCACGCCATCAATTTCGTATGCAAGTTTTTCGCGTTTGGCGTCCCACGCCTCGCAATACTTGACGACCACCTCGATGCCGTCGCAGCATTTCCAGTCGTCGCTGGCGCGGAAATGCAGCCTCTTCAGCGCCTCCAGCGAATCGGAGTGTTTCGCAAACGGCACCTTGCCGTCCACATAAAGGTAGTACGCAAAAAAATCCAGCTTGCGCTGCCTTGTAATCGCCGGGTCCAGCACGCGCAACGATCCGGCCGCAGAATTCCGCGCGTTTACAAAAATCTTCCCGCCAGCTTCTTCCTGCTGGCGGTTCAGCGCCTCAAACGCTTTGCGGGTCATCAGGATCTCGCCGCGCACCTCGAAGCTTTTCGGAAGCTTCAACTTTTTCGCGGCGGCATCGTCCATGCGCAGCGGAATCGAGCGAACCGTCTTCACATTCGGAGTAACGTCTTCGCCGGTTGTGCCATCGCCCCGCGTGACTCCTCGCACCAGCACGCCGTCTTCGTATTGCAGCGAAATGCTAAGGCCATCGAACTTATGTTCAGCAATGTACTCGATATCTTCCCTGCCACTGCCCTCGCGCACCCGGCGATCCCAATCACGCAAAGCGTCATAAGAAAAAGCGTTGTCGAGGCTGAGCATCGGCCGTGCGTGGCGCACGGTCGTAAAACCTTCGCGCGGTGTGCCGCCAACACGCACCGTCGGCGAATCGGGCGTGGCCAGTTCCGGATGCGCCGCCTCTATCTCCTTCAAGCGATTCATCAGGCGGTCAAACCCTGCATCCGAAATCTCCGGCGCATCTTCCACGTAGTAGAGATACTCGTGTCGCCGGATTTTCTCGCGCAGCTCTTCCGCTTCTTTTCGCAGCGCCGGGATCGATGTTTTCGCCATTTCCGCCTTTACCATCAAAGCCTCGCCAAAAGAGGACCAAGAGCTTCGTATTATATAGTCAGGTGGTGGCGAGGCTGAAGCCTCGTATGCCGGACCGCGCGGACCTGAATGACCGGGGGAGTCTCACCGACCAGACACTTCGCGCATCTGTAAGGCATGAGAATTGTTCCGGCTGTCCATTCGAATAACGATTGCGAATGACAAGGGGGATCCTGATGACAAGCGGAAGCGCTGGTGGGGCAATTGCGTCGGCCGGTCTGGCCTGCGGGGTGCTGGACATCACGGCCGCGCTGGTGGTTTACGGCTCCATGGGATTAAAGCCTCTGCGCTTGTTACAAGGAGTTGCCGCGGGCGCGCTGGGTCCGAAATCGTTCCAGGGAGGAATCGGAACCGCAATCCTGGGATTGGCATTGCATTTTGTAATCGCGTTTGGAGCAGCCACGATTTATTTCGCGGCCAGCCGCGGCATGCGGGTCCTTGTGGAGCAGGCCGCGTTGTTCGGCCCGCTTTACGGCATCGCGGTGTACTTCTTCATGAACCGCATCGTCGTGCCGCTCTCGGGAGCGACGAAATTCCCTTTCTCTCTCAAGATGATGGTCATCGGCGTGGTGATCCACATCTTCTGCGTCGGCTTGCCGATTGCACTCTGCGTACGGCGGTTTGGAAACTAGGGCTCTGGCCAAAGATTGGCGGCTCGCGTGCATCGTCTTTCCAGTTAGAATGATTTGACTGAAGCTTACTCTTGCCGGTGCGCACACTGGCCGCGACACGGTGCCGGAACCATGGATATGCGATTTCACAACGCGCTGCTGATTCACAATCCCAATGCGGGCAGCGGCGGCAACGCGCGCAGGCGCCTGATTGACGAGGCGCGGCAATTTCTTTCGGAGAACGGCATCCAGGCAGAGCTCGCGGAAACCACCGGCCCTGGCCACGCTACGGAAATCGCGCAGAAAGCGACCCGCGACGGTCGCGAACTTGTAATCGCGTGCGGCGGCGACGGCACGCTGAATGAAGTCGTAAACGGCCTCGCAACTGCACAGAACGGCCATCGCGTCCCGCTGGCGCTCTTGCCCGGCGGCACGGCGAATATTCTCGCGAAAGAACTGAACCTTCCCTGGGATATTCCCGGCGCGGCAAAGCATCTTCTGAATGCCGATGTGCGGGAAATTGCGCTGGGTCTGGCGAAGCCGTTGGAGCAGCCGGAGAAAGCGCGCTATTTTTTAAGCGTCTCCGGCTGCGGCCCGGACGGGATGATCGTCTACTCCGTGGATCTTGGGCTGAAAGCGCGCGTCGGCATTCTGGCCTACTGGTGGCAGGGCGCGCGCGAAGTGCTCCGTTACACCTTCCCCAGATTTCGCGTGCGCACCGGCGACCGCCAGATGGAGGCCACACTCGTCGTGGTTGGCCGCACAAAAAATTACGGCGGGCCATTCAAGATTACCGACCAGGCTGACCTCTTTGAAGATCAATTCGAAGTGATGGCGCTGACCACGCAGAGCGGCCTGAAATATCTGAGCTACCTTCCGACCCTGTGGATGGGCAACCTTCGCAAGGAAGAAGACGTGCATTTCTGGAAAGCGGATACGCTGCTGTGCGAACCGCTGGATGCAAATCCGGTCTACGCACAAGTGGATGGCGAATCACTGGCGCGGCTGCCGGTGGAATTCTCGATCGTGCCCCGGGCGCTGAAATTGTTGGTGCCCCGCGGCCAAGTCAGCAGCACAATTGTTTCACCCATGAACTCCTGACCGTGGATCCTGTCACACACGCATTAATATCGTTTGCTTTGGCAAGGGGATTTTTCCCACGGCGGCCGTGGTGGTTCGTTGTGAGCGTAGTGCTGGCGGGAACGATCGCGGATTTGGATCTGGCGTCGGTGCTCGTTGGCCCGGGCGCATATCTGAACGCGAGACACACCTTCACGCATTCGATTGCAGGCACCCTGGTGGTTATTTGTGTCGCGGTTGGGGTTGCGCTCCTGGTTCGACCCAGGAACGGCCCGCCTCAGAAGGCGGGCCCTACAGGTGACGCGAGTATCGCATGGTTGCTGATTGCGGCCGCGCTGGCGGCAGTTGCGCATGTGCTGATGGACCTGGGCGCCTCGGCGGGAGTGGCTTTGCTGTGGCCGTGGCGGCAGACACGATTTGCATGGGATTGGCTGCCGCGCGTCGACCCATGGATCCTGACGCTGCTGCTGGCGGGAATTTTGCTGCCTGAACTGTTTGGACTGATCGGCTCGGAAATCGGGACGAAAGCCAGTGCCCCACGCGGTCGAAACGGCGCGATCGCCGCATTGGCGCTGGTGCTGTTCTACGTCGGCGCGCGCACGGCGCTGCATGGGAATGCCTTCGCACAACTCGACGCACACACCTACCGGGGCGAGTCGCCGCAACGCTTGGCGGCGTTCGCTGATCCTGTTTCGTTGGTGAACTGGCACGGCGTTGTGGAGACAACAACCCAAATATGCGCGGTAAACGTTCCGGCGACGGAAAGCGCGCGATTCGATCCGGAGAGCGGATTGTGCACGCACAAGCCCGAAGATTCCTCTCTACTGCAAGCCGCTGAGCAAACGGCTGACGTGAAGAAGTTCCTGCGAGCGTCACGTTTCCCCAAGGCAAGCGTGGGAACCACGGACGATGGAACAGAAATCGTCCTGCGCGATGCACGAGACTCCGCGGAAGACGAAAAACGCTTTGCGATTGCGGTGAGAGTTTTGCTGAATCGAAAAGGACAAGTGACCAGCCAGGAAGTTCTCTGGGCGAGCGAAACGCGCCTGCGGTAACCCGGCGCCGCGATTCCCACTTAAGTAGATTGTTCTGGCTTATAGCGAAGGATGAGCCGGGATACTAGATAGCTGAGCAGGACAAACAGAACGATCACTACGGTCGCCTCGAGCCTGTGGCCCTTCAAGTAGGGTAGAGCGTCATTGCCATACCGCACCGCGAGATACCCAATGCCGAAATAGCGGATCAGGCGGGCCAAAGTAATTGCAGAGGTATAGCTCCACAGCGGGACCTCAAAAACTCCCGCGGCAAATACAAAAAACTTGAATGGCGTCGGCGGCGGCAGCAGCGCGGCGACCAGCATGCCGACGAATCCATTCTCCTCGACCCAGTGGCGAATCGCCGCGGCGCGCTGGCCGGCCTTTTTGTGAAAGAACGCTTCCCCTCCCTTGCGCGCGATGAAATACAAAAGCACGCATCCAAGGACCGAGCCGGTTGCAGCCATAAGCGCGTAGAGCGGCATCCGTGCGGGATGCTCGATGGACAGTTCTATCAAAAGAAGGTCGTTGATTACCGGAAAGGTCAGCACGGAGGAATCGAGAAAGGAAATGAGAAAAAGCCCCGGCGCGCCAAGCGCTCCCGCAAAGCCGACAATTTTTTGTTTCCAGGTATTGAGCTGGAACTGCAAGAAAACCTCCGAAAAGTGGAAATCAGTTTAACAGAGCTGCACCGCCGGTCAGAGCAGGGTTTGGATGGCTTCCGTGATGACATCGTAGACGCGGTGGAGCTGGTCGGGCGAAATGATGTAAGGTGGAAGCACGTAGACGACGTTGCCGAGCGGCCGCAACAATACACTGCGTTCCAGGAAAAAATTGTAAAGCTTGGGGCGAAGGCCCGAAAGATAGCCAGGATCGTCCACGCAGAGCTCGAGCGCTCCGAGGCCGCCCAACTGTCGCGTGTCGCCGACCTGGTGGAAGTCGCGCAATTGTCCAAGCCGCTCGGCATGAATTTTGGCGATGCCGCGAATCCGATCGAAAACCGGCTCATCGTCGAAAATCTGCAAGTTCGCGTTGGCCGCCGCGCAGGCCAGCGCGTTCCCCGTGTAGGAATGCCCGTGATAGAAAGAGTGCAGCCGGTTCTGGCTGCGGAACGCGGATTCCACGCGATCCGTGCAAAGCGTGACGCCCATCGTCAGGAAGCCGCCGGTTATCCCCTTGGACACACACATAATGTCCGGCGAAATGTTGGCTAGGTTACAGGCAAACATTTTTCCCGTGCGCCCGAATCCCGTCAGGACTTCATCGGTGATCAGAAAAACATCGTGCTTCGTGCAGAGCGCGCGAATCTTCTGCAGGAACTCGACCGGATGAACGATCATGCCGCCCGCGCCCTGCAGCAGCGGTTCAACAATAATCGCCGCGATTTTGTCAGCGCGCTCCGCCAAAAGGTGTTCCAGCTTCTGGACGCATTCGATGTGGCAGGATTCGCGCTTCAGCCCAACCGGGCATCGGTAGCAATACGCTGAATGCACTCGATGTACCGGGTACCGCATGGACTGGAACGGCTGTGTAAACGGCGATTCATCGCTGACCGACATCGCCCCGGCAGTATCGCCATGATAGCCGTGCTCAAGCGCGACGATTTCCCGCTTTTCAGGCCGTGAAAGATTCTGAAAATGCTGCACGGCAAGTTTCAATCCAACTTCCACCGCCGTCGAACCATCATCGGAAAAAAACAGATGCGTGAGCTCGCCGGGAACCCATTTGCGTAGCCGCGCGACAAGTTCCTCGGCGGCATCATGTGTGAAGCCCGCAAGAATCACATGTTCGAGCTTACGGCCCTGCTCGACAATCGCCGCCGCAATCCGCGGATTCGCATGCCCGTGTAGATTCACCCACCACGAAGAGATGGCGTCAATGATTTGCCGCCCGTCGGAGGTATACAGGAGCGCGCCTTCCGCTTTCGCGACATGCAGCGGCGGAGGATCCAGAACAGAGTTGGAGAACGGGTGCCAGATTTGCAGCGGCGAGCTCATTGCGCGAACGCTGAGCGGTCGAAGTGATTCAGGAAAACCTGCATGAGCGCGGTACGGTGAAGATTCGGCAACTTGGGAATTTCGCCGATAACACGCACGTGGCCGAATTTCTCAATCGTCTCGCGGTTCTCGCGATTCTGATCGCCGATCAGCACCACGCCATGCACAGGCAACTCGGCGGCATGCAGCGCAGCGAGAGTTAGAAGCGTGTGATTGATAGTGCCCAACCCGCTGCGCGCGGCGAGAATAACCGGCAGCTTGAACTTCACCATCATGTCCAGCATGAACTGCTTTGGATTGATCGGAACCAGAACACCACCCGCGCCCTCTACAACCAGCCAATCGTTCATGAGGCTCGCCGGCGGCGTAATGCGATTCAAATCGATTTCAACGCCGGCCCACCGGGCGGCAAGATCCGGCGAAACCGGCGGAACAAATTTGTAAACTTCATCCAGCGTGCGGTCGGTGCCAATGCCGGCAAGCCGCATCACCGTCACGCGGTCAGAGCCTTCCAGCGTACCGGTCTGAATCGGCTTCCAGTAAATGGCATCAAGCGCCGCACACAGCAAAGCCGCAAGCGTCGTCTTGCCCACGCCCGTGTCCGTGCCCGTAATGAAAAAATGCCGCCTCATGCGTGCCTCGCCTGCACAAGCGAAGTCTGGCGAGACCGCCACGCAACCAGCGACTGTACGACTCGCGAAAGTTCTCCCTCTGAGATTCGCGCGGTCAGCGAAAGCCTCAACCTCGAGCCGCCTTCAGGAACGGTCGGCGGCCGAATGCCGCGAACCGCAAATCCGTCGCGCTGAAGATGTTCGGCGGCATCGAGCGAGGCGTCATTGTGCCCAAGAACCACCGGCACAATCTGGCTGGCCGTTCTTGCGGTATCGAATCCCTCCGATTGCAGCGCCGCGCGAAACCAGGCAGCCCGGTGGAGAAGCAAGGCGCGGTCATCGTTCATCCCTTCGGCGAGGCGCAGAGCCGCTCTGATCTGCGCGCTGAAATACGGCGGCAGTGCCGTCGAGAAAATAAATGTGCGCGCTTGATTCACAAGATATTCTTTCAAAACTGCCGGACCGCAAACAAATGCCCCAGCCGAGGCCAACGCTTTCCCGCAAGTGTGAACGATGGCGAGCACTTTGGAAGTGATCCCGGCGGCCGCGGCCAGTCCGTGGCCCGCGGGTCCATGAACGCCCGTGGCGTGCGCTTCGTCCAGAATCAGGGCGGCGTTATATTTTTCGGCAAGAGTGGCAAGTTCGACCAAGGGCGCGATGTCTCCATCCATGCTGAAAACGCTTTCGCTGACGATCACCTTGCGCCAGGAAGCGCCGCCTTCCTCGCGAAGCGCGTCCTCGAGTGCATTCAGGTTCAGATGAGGATAGATGACTTTGCGCGCGCGGGACAAGCGCATGCCGTCAATCAAGCTGGCATGATTGCGCTCGTCAGAGAAGACGACGTCATCCTCACCCACAAGCGAAGAAAGCAGGCCCACATTCGCGGCATAACCCGTGGTGAAAAAAAGCGCGGATTCCGTGCCGGCAAAGTTCGCAAATTCGTCTTCCAGATCCCGCCACTCTTCAGTCTGTCCCGAAAGCAAGCGCGACCCAGTGCCGCCAACTTTTTCGGAGTGGCGCACGGCTTCGGCCACTTCGGCGCGCAATCCGGAATGCTCCGCAAGGCCCAGATAGTCGTTCGAGCAAAAATTCACGCCATGAATTTCAGCCAGGCTCCGGCGCAGGCTGCGGGCTTCGAGTCCTCGCAACCCCTGGTGCAACCGATCTTTCCACGCGGATAGGGCGTCAGACGGCATGCGGCTCAAGTGGCTTCATGCCCAGGCTTTGAAGCAACATCTCGTCTTCATCAGCTCCGGGATTGGGCGTAGTCAGAAGTTTTTCACCAACAAAAATCGAATTGGCTCCCGCAAGGAAGCAAAGCGTGACCGCTTCGGGCGAGAGCTGCTTGCGGCCGGCGGCCAGGCGCACGCGCGACGCGGGCATCAGAATGCGCGCCGTAGCGATGGCGCGAACCATTTCGAGCGGATCCAGCGCCGGCACATTCGCCAGCGGAGTGCCTTCCACGCGCACCAGCATGTTGATCGGCACACTCTCCGGATGCGGCTGCAGCGTCGCCAACTGGTGAAGCAGCCCAACGCGATCGGTGTCTTTCTCGCCCATCCCCAGAATCCCGCCGCAGCAAACCGTGATCCCCGCTTTGCGAACCGCGGCCAGGGTGCGCAGGCGCTCATCGTAAACCCGCGTCGTAATGATCGAGCCGTAGAATTCCGGCGAAGTATCCAGATTGTGGTTGTAAGCCGTGAGGCCAGCATCTTTCAGGCGCACAGCCTGGCTTTCGCTCAGCATGCCCAAGGTGCAGCACACTTCCATTCCAAGAGAAGAAACGCCGCGGACCATTTCCAGCACTTTGTCGAACTCGCGGCCGTTCGGGGCCTCACGCCAAGCCGCTCCCATGCAAAACCGCGTGACCCCGCGCCCGGCTGCATCCCGTGCCACGGAAATCACGTGTTCGGGATCCAGCAGGCCCTGGCGCTCCACATCGGAGTCGTAATGCGCGCTTTGCGGGCAGTAGGCGCAGTCTTCCGGACACCCGCCGGTCTTGATTGAAATCAATTGGCAAGTCTGCACGCGATCCGGTGGGTGAAATTCCCGGTGAACCGTCTGCGCCCGAAAAAGCAGGTCCGGCAAAGGCGTGCGATAGATGGACTGGACTTCGGATTTCGTCCAATCAAACCGCAAAGCGGTCTCAGAATGGAGTGCCGTGGAGGTCCGGGTCGATTCGCGTGTCATTAGCTCGTTGTTCGCCTGGTCAGAATCAAATTGCAATGGCTGAGTAAGCTCCACATGTTACCACTGGTACCCGTCGCAAGCCATTTCGGATCGGTGGGGTGTTGCAAAAACGGCTTCAATCCCGTTGAGAGGATACGATGTGAGTAAGCTTCCCAAGCATGTCAAAAAATTTGACCCGCTATTAGCGAAATGTTATAAAACATCGTTTCCATCTTCCCTACTTTCGCGGCTCAAAGGGTATTGCCGGGGTGGTCTTGACCCGCCCAGGGTCTGAGGGGCCGCCGCGACTGGGTGGAAGAGTTCCCGTCTTGCTTGAATCGCGGGCTTTCCTTGGAAATCAGGGAGAACGCTCGCGCCGACGCTGGTTCGCTCCCGGGATTGGACAGGTGTGCGAAGTTTTGCGGCAAAGAGGGCGCAGGCCGGCAGCGGCAGGGGTAAAGCGCCACAAGAATAACGAAGGTTTGGAGGAAAGTTCATGAGCGTTTCGTTGGACACGGCCAGGTCCACGGGTCTTGGAATCACCAATAAGTTTGCGGCGGCGGCGATCGCGCTGCTGCTCGGCGGCGGATTGCTGCCGGCGCAAGAGGCGGGCGGAGAAGCCAATCTGAAGCTGCCCGACTTATCGCAAGTAAATTTTTTAGGCGTCAATGGACATCAATTACTACTGTACGGGATTGTGATCTGTATCTTCGGACTGCTGTTCGGGTTGATGATTTTCACGCGGCTGAAGAATATGCCGGTGCACCGCTCGATGCGGGAAATTTCTGAATTGATCTACGAGACCTGCAAGACGTATCTGATCACGCAGGGAAAATTCCTGATGCTGCTGGAAATTTTCATTGCCGCGGTGATCATCCTCTATTTCGGCGTGTTGCTGAAATTTGAAGCGATGCGCGTGGGGATCATCATTCTTTTCTCACTCGTTGGCATCGCAGGCAGCTACGGCGTGGCGTGGTTCGGCATTCGCGTGAACACGTTCGCCAACTCGCGCACTGCTTTTGCCAGCTTGCGCGGCAAGCCCTATCCCATTTACCACACGCCGCTCGAAGCCGGCATGAGCATCGGCATGATGCTCATCAGCGTGGAACTTCTGATGATGCTTTTCATTCTGCTCTTTATTCCCGGCGACTACGCCGGCCCGTGCTTCATCGGTTTCGCCATCGGCGAATCCCTTGGTGCCGCGGCGCTGCGCATCGCCGGCGGAATCTTCACCAAAATCGCCGACATCGGCTCCGACCTGATGAAAATCGTCTTTAAGATCAAGGAAGACGACGCGCGCAACCCCGGCGTGATTGCCGATTGCACGGGCGACAACGCCGGCGACTCCGTCGGCCCCAGCGCAGACGGCTTCGAAACCTACGGCGTCACCGGCGTCGCGCTGATCACCTTTATTCTGCTAGCCATTAGCCCGGTGCACTTTTTGCCGGCCGGCGTGACCATGTCGACGGCTTCGGCCGACGCGCTAGCGAGAGCCACTTCCCTTGCGAGCACCATTCAAGTGCAGCTGCTGGTCTGGATCTTCGTGATGCGCATCGTAATGCTAATTGCCAGCGCCGGCGCGTATTTCATCAACAGCATCATCGCCAAGGCGAAATACGGCAATGTGGACAAGATGAATTATGAGGCGCCGCTGACTTCGCTGGTGTGGATCACGTCGTTTGTTTCCATCGCTCTAACCTACGTGGTTTCCTCGCTGATTGTGCCTTCGCTGAACGGCGATACTTCGCTTTGGTGGAAGCTGGCGACGATTATTTCATGTGGAACGTTAGCGGGAGCGATCATTCCGGAGCTCGTGAAAGTGTTCACCTCGACGGAATCTCGGCATGTGAAAGAGGTCGTCAGCTCCGCGGAAGAAGGCGGAGCATCGCTCGGAATTTTGTCGGGGTTCGTCGCCGGCAATTTTTCGGCGTATTACATTGGGCTGGCCATGGTGCTGCTGATGTCGATGGGCTATCTCATCAGCAATTTGGGACTGGGAGCCTTGATGCTGGCGCCGGCGGTGTTCGCGTTCGGACTCGTAGCCTTCGGGTTCCTCGGCATGGGTCCGGTGACGATCGCCGTCGACTCCTATGGCCCGGTGACCGACAACGCCCAATCCGTGTACGAACTTTCGCTAATCGAGCAAGTCCCGAACATCAAAGCCGAACTGAAAAAAGACTACAACATCGACGTGAACTTTGAGTACGCCAAGGAAATGCTCGAAGCGAACGACGGAGCGGGGAACACGTTCAAGGCCACGGCCAAACCGGTGCTCATCGGCACGGCAGTGGTGGGCGCGACGACGATGATTTTTTCCATCATCATGGCCCTGACCAACGGGCTGACCACGAACGTCAATCACCTTTCATTGCTGCACGCTCCCTTTGTGCTCGGCCTGATCACCGGCGGCGCAATGATCTACTGGTTTACTGGCGCCTCAACCCAGGCAGTGACGACGGGCGCCTATCGTGCCGTGGAATTCATCAAGGCCAACATCAAACTCGAAGGCGTAACCAAGGCCAGCGTCGAAGACAGCAAGAAAGTAGTCGAAATCTGCACCAAGTACGCGCAGAAAGGCATGCTGAACATCTTCATCGCCGTGTTCTTCGCCACACTGGCCTTTGCGTTCCTCGAGCCCTTTTTCTTCATCGGCTACCTTTTCTCCATCGCCATCTTCGGCTTGTACCAGGCGATTTTCATGGCCAACGCCGGCGGGGCGTGGGACAACGCCAAAAAGATCGTCGAAGTGGAAATGAAACAGAAAGGCACGCCGCTGCACGACGCAACGGTGATCGGCGACACGGTTGGCGACCCATTCAAAGACACGTCTTCGGTGGCGCTGAACCCTGTCATAAAGTTCACCACGTTGTTTGGTTTGCTGGCGGTGGAGCTTGCGGTACGCCTAACGTCGACGCAGGGAAGCACGCTAACCCACATTTTGTCGGCTGCATTCTTCGTCGTGTCTTTCACATTCGTCTACCGCTCCTTCTACAGCATGCGCATCCGCGGCACCGCGGCGTAGTTACACCGCGTTAAGTTCTAAGTTGTTAGTCAAAGCAAAAGGGGGCGGCCTTAGGCCGCCCCCCTTTTGAGTTGAGGATCGAAAATATCCACATCGCAGACCGAAAGACAGTGGTTCCGAATGTCAGCTGCGGATGAGGCCTGGGAAATGGTTCGAGTTGTTGTCGAAGCTGGGGAAGACTGGCGCGAGATTCTGAACGCTCAGGTGCTTTGCCAGGATTTCGCCAACCACGGAGCGGAAATCGGTGGTCAAGGCCAAATCGCGGCCATCGTTCAGCTGATGATCATTCAGTCCGGGCCACTTGCCATACACGCGCCCGCCCTTCACATCGCCGCCCATCACGAACATGCAGTTGGCGTGGCCGTGGTCGGTGCCGCGGTTGCCATTTTCGCGTGCGGTGCGCCCAAACTCACTCATCGTCACGACGACCACGTCACCCATGCGATCTCCCATGTCCTGATAAAACGCGGCCAGCGATTGGCTTAAATCGCGCAGCAGGTTTGCAAGTTGCCCCTGAGTGCTCCCTTCGTTGACGTGATTGTCCCATCCGCCGCAATCCAGAAACATCACTTCCAGCCCGATATTCGCCTTAATCATCAGCGCAATCTGTTGCAGGCGCTGGCCCACGGGAGATTTCGGGTACTCCGCGCCATTTTCCGGCGGATATTTGGACGTGTCGATTTTGCGCAGCATGTCGATGGCTTCAAATGTTTCCGTGCCCGTGCCGTGCAGCGCGTGATCGACCGTCTGCGCGTACATCGCTTCAAAGCCGCCCTCCGCCACGTTGGCCATCGCCGCGGATTGCGGCTGAACCTTGAATTGCCGCAGATCCGGAATGGCGATGGCGCCGGTGCTGCCCTGCAGCATGCGCGGCAGATTCGGCCCCATAGCGACCGCCCGGAATGGCGAAGCGTTTTCTTCGGGGATTGTGCCGATCGCGCGGTCCAGCCAGCCGTCTTGCGTGGCTTTCACCCCCGGCGTGCCGGACTCCATGTAGTCCTGCGCGTCAAAGTGCGAGCGTGTGGGGTCGGGCGAGCCGGCGGCGTGCACAATAGCGAGCTGATTTTTCTGAAACAACGGCGCGAACGAAGCAAGAGCAGGGTGCAGCCCAAAGAAGCCGTCGAGATCGATCGCTGCCTCTCCACCGCCGTGCTTTGGCTGCGGAATGGCGATGCTCGGACGCAGCCGGTAGTAGTTCGGCTCGCCGAAGGGAACCACGATGTTGAGCCCGTCGGCCGCGCCGCGCTGGAAGAGCACGACGAGTTGCTTTTTCCCAGCGGAAGGAGTCGACGCAATGGCGCGCTGCAGAAATGCGGGCATTGTGCTCAGTCCGGCAAGGGCGATGCCGCCTTGCTTCATAAAGAACCTGCGCGAGAATTTTGCGGGGCGAATCCCTTCGCAGCATTTGTAATCCATAGCGTCACCTCTATAAGCGCCCAACGGTTTTCTCAGGCCCTACACGGTAAAAGCGGGAGCTTTGCTCCCGCACTCAAAATTAACGGCGCTGGAATTCAGGAGCGCCGAGCACCAACCCCGTAACCACGCCCAGGTCCACTTGTTTGACAGGATCGTCCAATTTCGCCTGGACCACTTGTGGATTCTCAAGCTGCCTCTGCAGCGTATCCACTGTGTTGGGCGCCACCTGGCCTCCCAGAAAAACCTGCACCGCCCGATCGAGTGCGGATTTCGGATCACTCGAAGACTCGGTGCCGAGCAGCGCGTTGACATCGCTCCGCGAGCCGCGCACCTTATTGCCGGCAAGCGCCAGCGAAAAATTCAGCCGATTCAGCAGCGATCCCGTATTCACCCAGGCCTCCGCCTTGTCGGAATAACCGGTCGGCGGCTGGCACTGGTAAAGAGGTTCGCCAATGCGGCCGACCCACCCGACAAGCGGCATCGGAGTGTCCACGTCGGTCCCCAGCGTGCGCACGGAGCTGACCACCAGTTCGAAAGGCGTCTTCACCTTGGCGCGAACCGCATCCCGCGACCAGAATTCCGGCGAGTAAATCATCGTGTGTATCACTTCCCGGATGTCGCCGTCGGATTTCTGGAACGTTTTCGCCATGCGGTCCACCATCGCGGCCGGCGGCGTATCGGAAACAAAGCGGCGCGCCAGCTTGGTGGAAATAAATCGCGCGGTGTTGGGATTTTTCGAAAGCAACGTGATCACTTCCTCGCCGTCCTTCATGCCTCCGGCGTGAATCTTCTTGCCCAGGACAATCTTCGGATCGGGGTCGTGCAGGCGTTCGTCAAATTTGAACTGCGGATACTCGCGCGGCTTCTCGATCGTCCAGCCGGTGAACGCCCGGGCCACTTCCGTAACGTCTTTCTGCGTATAACCGCCATCCACTCCCAGCGTGTGCAGCTCCATCAGTTCCCTGCCGTAGTTTTCGTTCAGCCCCCGCTGCTGCGGTTTTTTGTTCTGCCCCTGCTGCGGCGCGCGAGGCGGATAGCCGTACGGCCCGCGGCGCGTCTGCTGGCGCATGGCGCGTTGAGCCGTAAGCCGCTGCGCGGCATTCGGGTCGGCGCTCAAAAAATTATCCAGATAAAAAAGCATCGCCGGACTCTGCGCCGTGGCAGTCACGAGGTCCTTGAACTTCCCAAACGCATGCGGCTGAATCACATCGCGTTCGTACGAGGTGAGATACCACTTCACTTCGCCCTTACCCGCAAAAACGCTGAAGTGGTTGAACCAGAAATCGTCCAGCACCTGCTGCAACTGGCGCTCGCTGTAAATGGCGCGCAACGTCTTGGCCATTGCAAGTTCCTCGACCACCCTCTGCGGCCGCTTGCTGTCGTCCGAAATCGCTCGCGGCACGGCGTTCGGATCCATCCCCAGCGGGTCCCGCTGCGAAGCCCCACGCGTGGGCGGATTCAGCTTCATCGGCGAAGGCAAATCCACGGCGGAAGCGGACATGTTCGAGCCGGAAGAATCGGCGGATTTCGCGGCAGTGGAAGCAGAATCCATTTCCTGCGCGATCGCGGTGATGGCGGCGTCAGCCCCCAGCGCGGGTTGCTGCGCGGGATCCTGCGCCGCCGATTTCGACTGCATGTCACGGGCAATCACTTCCGCGGCAGCGGCGCCCGGTTGCTGGTTCGCATTCTGCCCCTTCAATTCCTGCTTTGCCGCCTGCTTGGGATTCGGATACTCAGCCAGAAGTTGCGGTGTGTGCATCCTCAGCGTCGGGTAAATGTCCAAACGCGCCTCAACCGCGGAATCATTAATCGAATTGGGGTTCAGTTGCTGGTCGATCCACTTCGCCAACCCAATCTGCTTGATGCGTTCAATGTCACCCGGGCGCGGCCCATAAGCCAGGCGATTGAGCGCATGAAGGATGGCTTCATCGGCAGTGAGATCAGTAATCGGAAGTCCCTTGAGGACAGGGTCCTGCTTGGGCCTTTTCTCGGCTGCGGCAGCCGCGGGAACATCGATTCCCAAAGAGATGAATGTGGTGAAGGAGAGGAAGCACGCCAGAACCGCGCGAGGCGTAAGGCGGAGACGCAGGCGGCCGCTAGGCGGAAGCGTTTTGGAGAAATGGCGCGGAGACTCGTCCATATCGAGTAGATTAACCCATGGGAAAGGCAAAAGTTGCTGGGCCTAAGGGCTGGTGTGGCTTAAGGATAGCGGAGACTTGCTGGCTGCAACCTCGCCGCTGTTGCGAAAATTCAGTGGTGGGATTGGCCCCGCAAAACCGGCCCGCCCTTAAGCGAAGCGGCTAATTGGCGACGGTGAACTGGGCTTCGCGGTTCGGCGCCTGGTTGTGGGCGCCATCGACCGCCTGCAGAACCAGCCGGTAATTTCCCGGCGGAAGGTCCTTCACTTTAACAATCAAGGCAAAAGGAACCACGGCATTGCCGTTCTGAACAAAATCCTCCAGCGGAATCGCTCCCGAAGAAAACACATTTTTGTTGGCGGAATCGAAAATGGTGTATCCCGCGGCAATTTTCGGCGGCGCATCGGACTTGAGCAGCGGTTCATAAACCTGCGAATAAATCACCACCTTGTCCGACTGCTTGAATGCGTAATTTGCCGCCGGAGTGACCTGCATGCCCTTGATGATCATCGGCGTGCGATCCTCCAGCAGCGTGGCGTCCACATCCGTGGGTATCTGGTCCACGGACTGTATGGTCTTAGAGAGAACAACCCCGCCCAGCGTAAATTTCTTTCCATCGTAAGCGTCAATCTTCAGCGGCGTTTCAAACTTCGCAAAGTTATCCCCGCCGGAACTCAGCACCACGGAAAGTTTGTAGGCTCCGGGCGCAGCGTCGAACTGGTTCTGATACCGGTAAGGCTGCTTGGTGAACTCCTTCCACTCATCCTTTTCGAGATCGAGATTCAGCGTGTCGTTAAACCGCGCGCCGACTGTGCCATCGGGATTGTAGGCAATGCCGAGAACATTCACATTGGCGTGATACTTGCCCTTGTCCTTATTGAAGACCAGGGAGTCGCCGGGAATTTCCATCGCCAGATTCACCTGCGCCACGTTGGGCCCGGAATAAAAGAATGGCGCCTGCAGCGAGCCGTGAATCGCGCCGGCCTGATTCCCCGCGGCTTGCAGTTCCATCTGCTTTTCGATGGGCCGGCCGTCCAAAGGATTTACCGGGCGCACGTTGCAGTATCCGCTGCGTGAACGCACCTGCATCCCGCCACGCTCCATCTTCACTTTCAAAGTGTGGCAACTGCCCTCTGCGCTTGACCCAGGAACGTAGCCCAGCAGATAGAACTCATTTTGATCCCGTGCGATCCGTTGAAGTCCGCCAAGCAGATCGTTCGTGTTGTAGATCGCGAAGCCGCCAGTGCCGTCGGCAAGCGATTGCAAGATCTGTTGGTTGGTGGTGGCCGACGTCGGCATCTGGGGCAGGATGGAGCGCGGCGTGTTGTTCGGATTATTGTAATAGTTGTTGTAATTCGAATTAATGGGCCGCGTTCCGCCGCCGGTTGTTCCACCGGGTGCGCCGCCTTTGCCGCCACCTGTGCCTCCGGTGCCTCCGGGCGCGCCGCCCTTACCGCCCCCTGCGCCGCCTCCGGGTGCGCCACCACCCGTTCCACCACCCGTCCCGCCGCCTGGATGACCGCCTCCTCCTCCGCTCCCTCCGCTGCCTCCACCCGGCTTTTGTGGGTCAGCCAAGCTTGCGGGAGAGAAGCTTGCCATTACCAACCGGGGTTGTTGCGGACCGGTGGAACGCGAAGATGCCGCGAGTGAACGCGGCGCCTGAGGCTGGCGCAGCGATCCGGTCGGACCGGGCAGAGCCGGCGCCATCAGCCCGCGCACGTCGAGCGAGTAAATCGAAACATTCGCTTTGTTGCAAGCATCGATCGTGGCCGTCAGCTCCGAGAGGCGCTCGGTGGTTAGGGGGAAACCAGCCGAAAAAAGTATCAGCATTTTGCGCCCAGGAACGGAGCGCAGATTTTTCGCCAGGCTGCGAATCGCCAGCAGCATGGTGCGTGCCCCATAATCCGCCTCGGCGTTGCTGATGGAGGAAAGGCCCGCAGAGGCGACCACCACGGGATTCGACATCGCCGCGTTCTGCCCGTTGGTTTCAATCTCCGCATGCTTCACCCCGCTGACCGCGGCGGTAAGCAGGTCGGCGTTCGTCGTGAAATTTTGCCGGACAATCAAGCTGCCGCCGAAATCCACCACCGCCATCAGCCGATCGGGTCCCGCCGCATCCGCGATAAATTTCCCGGCGGCGGCGCGTGCCTGAATCTGGTCCGGCGGCGCCATGGAAGAGTTGTCGAAAAACAGAATCATGTAATGCTTCTGCGCGTTGACAGGGCCGGAAGGATCGTTGCCGAAGGAAAAGCTGCTGACCGCCTGTTCCTTGTTGTCTTCGTAGACTTTGAAATCCTTCTGGCTGAGGTCGTGGACGTAGTTCCCTTTCTTGTCGGTCACAACCGCGTCCACCAGCACCACACGCGATTCCGTGCGAATCACCGGAGAAGTCGCAATGGGCTGTTGCTGTGCTTGCGCTTCGGGTTTGGCGGGTTCCGGATTTTGCGCACAAATCGGAGAGGGAGCGGCGAATAGCACGAGCAGTCCGAGCGCAAGCAGCACCTGAAGTTTCGTTCCATTCATCGGTTGCATGGTCATGACTGCCTCCCTAAAACGGTATATCCACGGCGCCGTTGCGCGCCGCCATCTGCGAGCCTTCAGAATCCCGAACCACCTGCCGAACCAGATATCGCCCCGGCTTGACGGCAAAACTCGATTTCACGGTGAAGCCTGTGCGGGTCAGCCGCTCGTAGGTGGTTTCCTTCAAGTACATCTTTACGATCTTTTCGCCGCCCGTAATGTAATTTCCGTTTTCATCGAAAATGGCGGTGGCCAGCGTCAGCTCATCCAGGCTGCGGCCCTCGGCTTTCCGGAAATGCATATTCTTCAGCTCAAGGCGCGAAACAACGCTCAGGCGTGCTCCCTCGGGGTCGCTCTTGAAATATTGTGTCTGCAGGTCCAGTGGAAGCTCGTTGATCTCTTCCTGCGAGTAGATGGCTTCCTGAATTTCCTGCCTCGCCAGTTCGTGGGGATCCTCCACTTTACGAGGAGCGTAGTACCCGCGGCGCGCTTGCACCGAATATTTTGATTTTTTCGCCAACTGCACGCGGAGCAGATGATACTGGCCGTCCATCTTCCGGTTCTGCGGAGAAAACGCAAGTACGTAGGAAACTTCCGGCGCGAGCCCGGCGAGCTGGAAACCGCCCTGCAGATCGTTTGAATTGTGAAAAAAAGTTCCGCCGGTGCCGTACGCCAGGTCGCCCAGCACATATTGATTTTCCAGTTGTGCGGAAACCCGGTACATGGTCTTCGCCCCCGCCGTGCTGAAGCTGTCGGAGGATGGCCGCGAAATGTCGCCCATCACGTCGGGCGTGTAGAGTCCACGGGCGTCGAGCGTGTTGATCACCACATTCGAACGATTGGCCCGGTCGATCACACCGGATTCATCGAGGTAGGTGGTGGTCAGCAGGAAGCCCGGCGAAACCAGCAGCATGATGCGCTCGCCGGGCATACTGGCCAGCCGGCGCAGCGCGTCTTCCAGATGCCGGTAGGTGTACTCGTTCTCGATATCACCGGCGTTAAGTGCGCGGAGGGAGGCGCTCCGAACAATTGACAACGCTTGTCCGCGCTTGGTCTCGTCTCCATTGAATTGGCATTGAATAGTCTCTTCAATCGCGACGTCCTGAGCCTGGGAATCGTGCTTGTTTTCAATCTGGTCAGCCATGTAGTGCGTGACTTCGGGGCATTCGGCACCCAGCGCCTGCGACGTCAGGGGACGCGGCACAATACCGAGGATCGCCCGGTGCAACGCCGCCCGGTCGGAGGTGAACTCAAGCGTATTCTGGCCTGAAGTCGTGTAAATCGCGAGGCGATCGGTGGCCGCGATGGAATCGAGGAAGCGTCCGGCCTGCGCGCGCGCAAAATTGGCGTCCTGCATGGAAAGGTGCGTGTCGTCAAAAACAAGAGCTACGAATCGCTCCGGCAGAACGGGCGGCTTGTGTCCGGACGCGTCGCCGCCGGCGGAGGCGTCCTCCTGCGTCTTTGCGACGGTGGCCGCGCGCTGCAGGCGGGTCTGCGTCGTTTCCACGGAAAAATTGCTGATGTTCTGCAGCTTGCCCTGGTCGTAGAGCAGAAAATCCTGGCGGGTAAGATTGTCGATGGGCTTGCCGGAAGAGTCGCGAACGATCACCCGCACCTGAACCAGGTTGACGCGAACCTTAAACGTGGCCGCTGATTCCACCTGGGAAATTTCCGAACCGCCGTCCGCCTTGGGCTCGGGCGCGGCTTCTTGCGAAGCCGAAGGAGCCGGTTTTTCCGGAGTAGCCGCGGGAACGGAATCCTGGCCGTGCGCTGTTGGTAGGGAAAACGGAAGGACAATTGACAAGGTAATCCATAAAGCGCGACGGCACAATGGGTTCCGGTAAAACAAACGCAGGCTCATCCCTTCCCTTGCCCCCATTCGCGTCCTGAAAAGAAATGCCTACACAGACACACTACAGACCGCCTCGCGCGGGTGGGATGCACTGACTATACGCCCCGCGTTTTAAGGGTGTCAACGCGACGGCTGCGAAAGCCTTCGAGCGTCCAGGTGTCCTGCGCGCTTTGACGTGACGTAACAGATAGCGGTCGCCGGTTTGCGTCAACACGCGGAAAAAAGTTTCGCCGGGGGAATACCAGCGGTCTTCGATTTGCGCGATGGGCAGAAGCGTGTCGCCGATCTTCAGCTGGCGCGGTGATTCGTCGGCCTTGTAACCGGAGTAGCTGATGACCTGGACAAACTTCATAAATTGACCGGATTGCGAGCTAGATCATTTACTCGCATTTCGTCCGCTTCGGCATTCCACGCGGCCCCCAGAAAAACGATAATCGCGGAAATCTGCATCCAGATCAGCAAGCCGATCACAGCGGCAAGCCCTCCGTACACCAGGCTGTATGGCACGCGGCGAACGTAGAAACCGAAGACGACGTTCACCAGCCACCAGAGAAGCGTCGCCAGCATCGCCCCGGGCAGCACCCGCTGCAAACTTTCTTCTTTGGGCCGTGCCACCCAGTACATCACCGTAAGCGCAAGCATGGCCAGAACCATGGCCACCAGCGGAAAAAAGACCAGCCACAGGCCGTTCACGTAATTGTGCGCCCCAAGTACGCCCGTAACCCAGTGGCGCAGCGGGCGGCCGAACACGCCTAAAATTCCCGCGATCAGAATCGGCGCCACCGTGATCAACAGCAGCAGCAGCCCGCGAAGCTGGCGATGCAGAAACCCGCTGCGCTCTTCATCGCCGTATATCAAGTGGATGCCTTCCATCAGCAATTTCATCACCTGCGAACCGCCGATCAAGCTCCCCACCCAACCCAGCAAGGCGAATTTCCACAGGTCGGGACCACGCCGGCTGAGAAAGTCCCCCACGATGCCCTGGCTGCCAGGCGGGAGGAACGATGTAAAGTCACGGATGGCGTCCATAAGCGCTGTGCGACTGCCAATCCAACTTGACGCCATACCCACGGCCAGGAGAAGCGTGGGGAAAAACGCGAGAAAAACGTTGAACGCGATGGCTTGGGAAATCATGCTGCAGCGCGGAAAGACGCGCTTGAAGGTGCCCCAGAGTCGCGTGGAGAGCGGGCGTTGCATAATCATCGCAGGACATTATAGCCGCAGAGGCCAGAATAAAATTTTCCTAATCACCTAAAGTCTGCCGGGTTCCGGCCGATAGAGCAGATGCACGCTCCCCGCGCGCATCAAGGAGGCTGAATGGCCGTCAATGGCATTTCGCAGGCAAATGGAGCGGATCTGCTGCAGAAATTTCTGGAACAGAGCGGGCAAGCCCCGGCCGCGGCCGCACAGAATACCGACGCCAGCTTGAAAATCGCCAAAGCAGAGGCGCAGTTGAGTGAGGCCTCTGTGATTGGTGGCGGGTGGCCGGATACGTCCGGCACGTTGCTGAACAAGTACGCCTAAGACGTGTTCGGCTGAAGTAGGCGACTAGAAGTCAGAGAGTGAATGTCCTGTGCGCCCGCCGTCGCGGGCGCGCGGAAGCTCAGTGCGGAAGATTGCGCCAAAATAGCGGCATGTAGTACGTGTCCAGATACCATCCAAGAACAAAGAAGAGTGTGAAGCCGGCAATCGCCCACAGAAACAGGCGCACCGGCAAAGTGCGCGCCAGCGACACCTGCGGCTGGGAAAGATGGAATAGCAATCCGCTGATCAGGCATACGCAGCCCGCGAACCCGACCCTCGCCAAGGAAGCAATCAGGCGATCTTCCCAACGCGCGGCGGGAACGAAGAAAGCCGAATCCAGCAAAGCGCAGAGCGACAGGATGCTCATCAGAAAAGAACCGACTTTGCCAAGATCGAGAAGCGTGTTCGAGCCTCCTGAATCAAAAGGCGGCCGCGCAAGCAGGCCTGCCGCAAGTCCCTCACGCAGAGTATAACCCCGCATAAACTTCTACGACGTGGCCACAAACCTCAGCCGCTCTTCGCGGGCAATCCTGGTCAGGCACACACGCAAATCTCCCTTGCCTTACCTATCTTGCTAAACCACAGGGGCTAACGAGCATTTTCGGGCGCAGCGGACCTGTCGTACACTTCTTGTACGAGTTTGCGAGTATGCCACAAATGAAAACAGCCCCGGCGAGGATGGGTTTCCACTTGCGAGAGTCTGGCCCGCTGTGGCGGGAAAGCGTTTCCCGAAAGTGAGAATTACCGCGTTAGCCACGCCGCGCCTGCTCGGCGCAGCGCTCGCCTTGCTGTTGTTGCCCTGCCTTGCCGCCGCCCAAACCGCACCACCCCAAAAAGTCACCTGGAAGTCAGTGGAATTCGCGATCGTGCGTTTTAACGATCAGGCGCCGAACTCCTGGAGCATCTACCACTCCGAGAAAAAAGGGATTTTGCTGGTGCGCCTGTGGAAGCGCTACATGCTCGTAAAGATTGCCGACGAAGAGGTGTACGACATCGATCCGCAAAAGATCACGGTGCACGGCGACTCAGCCGAATGGTCCTACGCGGACATTCCCGACAAGCCGGTTGAAATCGTGGAATGGAAAGAGCGCAACATCGGCTCCATGCAACGGGTTACTTTTCGCTTCGGAAAAAACGGTCACACGCTCGAACTGCAAATTCCCCTGGGCCTGAATCGCGAGCCCCTCTATTGAGCCGGCTTCCCCGAACTCTGTTCTGACCGCCGGTACACACCGTAAAACCACGGGATCCCAAGCGCTCCCGGCGCTACGCCAACATTTACCGCATCACCCGGACGGAAGCGGTCATAGTCGTCCGAGTCCACGGCCAGCCGTTCCACGCGATGCCCGGCGCGCCACGAGGGCACAAACAGGCGCCGCGTTCCTCGCACTACACCCTTCATCTGGTAGCGGCTGTCCACCACCGCCGCGTGAAACGTCAGCTTCTTCGGCGAGTCCAGCCGTCCATTCAGCACCAGCGCGGTCAACAGAATAAACGGGATCGGAATCAGTCCGCTAAACAGGTGCCGCAGAACCTCAATCTCTTTCCGCGCTCGGGCCCGGCTCTCCAGTACGATCGCCAACGCAAGCGCCATGAAAAACACCACGCCGAAAAAGACGAGCATCCCGTCGATATCCAGAGGCGGATAGATCTGGCTCACATAGGGAAACAACAACGAGCCGGCAAGAAACACCGTCATCTGGAGGATCAGCCGGCGGCGAAACACGAGTTCCGCTGCGGCGGACGTCAATCCGCAGACCGGGCACTGATCGCTCGCGCGCTCGGAGCCACAATCCAGACAGTGGGTCATGGAAAATAGTATAAAGCCTTAGCCGTTTTCGGCCAGCTTGGCCAGAATTTCCTGATAGGGGTGGGCTTTTTGATCTTCAGGGAACGCAACCGCCACTCCCATGCCCAAGCCGGGCTCCACACGTTTGACGGAGCATTCGAGCCAAACAGGGCGGTCGGTGACCAACTGGGCGCGGAATCCCGCCCCAACCCACAACACATCTTCGGATTCGATGAACATGCCGCCAACACTGATATCGCGCGTTCTGGCCTTCAGGCGTGCTGAACCCCACTCGATTTCCAGGCTGGCTTGATACGGATAGCGAGGCGCCCTGCGGCGTTCGGGACGGCGAGGCCCGAGATCCCCCACTGCCATAGGCGGCGCTCCTCTGAGAGTTGCAAGGCGCGCCAGGTCGAGCCCAAGCAGCGAGCCTATGCCCTGAAGATACGCCGGATTGCCGCACATTGTTTCAGACACCGGGGACGAGTGTTCTGTTCCCGTCATTTTCCAGTTGAGCACAGGACTGACAGTTCGGATGAGACGCTTTACATTCGGCAAAGTCGGCGCTATGTTGCCAAGTTTCTACAGTCTCGGGAGGACTTCGATGCAAGGCAGCGCAACCGACTATCTGGCCGCGGAACGTACGGTGCTGGCATGGATCCGTACCGGCATCGCCCTGATGGGGTTGGGATTTGTGCTGGCCCGCTTTGGCCTCTTTCTCCAGGAATTCAACCACCTCCAGCCCGATTTTCAGGTGAAGCAGTATGGAATTTCCCTGTGGATTGGCATCGGCCTGATCTTGATGGGCGTTTCGATTTGCTTGCTCTCCACCCTTCGCCATATGCGGATGCTCAGGCAATTGGAGGCAGGCGAGTCGTTGTACTCGCATAAGCCACGCATGGTGATAGGCGTGACCGTGGCTCTTGTGATTCTGGGACTGGTGATGGCCGGATACCTGATTTTCGCCAATCCAAAGGCGCTCGTTCATGCATCTATGAGGGAGGAGAATCCCATGGCAACCAGCGCGGGAAACGGAATTGTGCGGATACCCGGCAATCACCCTGTGGACCAGACCGTGGCCAAATTGCAGGGAATCCTTCAGGCGAGGGGCGTGAAATTGTTTGTGGTGGTGGATCACAGCGGCGAGGCGGCAAGCGCAGGCCTCAAAATGCCGAACACCAAGTTGCTGATATTTGGAAACCCGAAAGCCGGCACGCCGCTGATGCTCGCATCCCCGAGCGTCGCGCTGGATTTTCCACTGAAGATTCTTGTCGCGGAAGACGCCGCCGGGAAGACCTGGATTTCCTACAACTCGCCAGCGTATCTACAAGCGAGACACGGCCTCCCAGCGGACTTGTTGCCGAACATCGCCGTGATCGACGCCCTGGCGGCGAAGGCAGCGGAGTAGCGGCGCGCAAAATTCTCGAAAATAACCGTCGAATTCTGGAACGATTGCGGCCAAGTGTGCTTTGCCGCATCGTGACGCGTGTGATAAATTAGATGTTCGGGCCTCCAGTCCAATTTGCAGCTGAGGGAGATTTCATGGGTTTTTTCAGCACGGCTTCGCGCCGGCTCGGCATCGCGGGAGAGTTGCTCTCCTTTTTTGCGCGCAACAAGCGCTGGTGGATGCTGCCGGTCATCCTGGTGGTGCTCTTCACCGCCGTTCTTATCGTTCTCGGACAAAGCTCGGCTCTCGCGCCGTTCGTCTACGCCCTCTTTTAGGCGAATCGCGCATTTATGGCCAATCCTCTTGTCGAAAACCTGAAAACTCTTTGGAACGCGTGGAAGCGTCTGGCCCGCAAGATCGGAAATTTCCAGGCGCGGGTGATTCTGACAATCATCTACGCCATACCGGTCCTGCCTTTCGGCCTGGTGGTCCGCCTGTTTTCCGATCCGCTGCGCATCAAGCATCGCCCGGAAAAATGGCTTGAACATCCCGCCGAAGTCCACGACCTAGACTGGGCCCGCAGGCAATAACTGATGCACATTCTTGGAATTTCCTGTTATTACCACGATGCTGCCGCTGCGATTCTGCGCGACGGCCAACTGGTCGCCGCCGCCGAAGAAGAGCGCTTCTCCCGCGTCAAGCACGACTTTGGCTTCCCCAAACTTGCCATTGAGTTTTGCCTGCGCGAAGCAAAAATCGACGCGAAAGACCTCGACTACGTGGTCTTTTACGAACGGCCTTTCAAAAAGCTCGATCGCCTGCTGATCAGCGTCCTGCAGACCTATCCGCAATCCTGGAAAGTCTTCCGCGAGTCCATGATCGGCTGGATGCTGGACAAGCTCTGGATCGCCAGCACACTGGAATCGGAATTGGGCATCAGCCGCGACCGCGTCCTGTTTTCCGAGCACCACCTTTCCCACGCGGCCAGCGCGTTTTTGTGCTCGCCATTTGAAGAATCCGCGATTCTGACCGTGGACGGCGTCGGCGAATGGCTGACGGCAGCTTCCGGCGTCGGGCGCGGCACCCAAATCCAGTTGACCAAGCAAATCGAGTTCCCGCATTCCATCGGCCTGCTCTACAGCGCGTTCACCGCCTTTCTCGGCTTCGAAGTGAACGAAGGCGAATACAAAGTGATGGGCATGGCCCCTTACGGAACGCCGCGCTATGTGGACAAAGTCTGGAAGACCGTCAAGCAGAACGAAGACGGTTCTTTTTCGCTGGACATGGATTATTTCTGTTTCCACTACGCCACCGACCGCATGTACACGCCGAAACTTGTTGAACTTTTCGGTGAGCCGCGGCCGCGGGAAACTCCCTTCTTTACCGAATCCACGGGTTTCCCGAAATATTTCGGCAAAAAGCCGGCGGACTACATCGCTCAGTGTCGCGTAAACGAACACTACGCCGACATAGCGGCCAGCATCCAGCGTGTCACCGAAGATTTGCTGGTCGGCATGGCCAAGAATCTTCACAAGCAAACCGACCTGAAAAAACTTTGCGTTGCCGGTGGCGTGGGCTTGAACAGCGTGGCGAACGGCAGAATGCTGCGCGAATCAGGTTTCGACGAGCTGTTTATTCAACCGGCAGCGGGAGATTCCGGGGGTGCTTTGGGCGCCGCGCTCTGGGCCTACCATTCCGTGCTCGGCAAGCCGCGGTCATTCCGCATGGAGCATGCTTACTGGGGACAGGAATACGACGCTTCCGAAATTCGCTCCTTCCTCGAAAACGAAAACATTCCTTACCACGAAGCCGCCAACACCGATGAGTTGCTCGACCGCACCACGGATTTTCTGACCAACAGCAAAGTCGTTGGCTGGTATCAGGGACGCTTCGAGTGGGGTCCGCGCGCGCTCGGCCATCGCAGCATCCTGGCCGATCCCCGCGGAGCGGAAATGAAAGACATCGTCAATTCGAAAATTAAATTCCGCGAACCGTATCGCCCCTTCGCGCCCTCAGTCGTTGCCGAAGCCGCACCGAAGTATTTTGAACTGGGTGACGCAGTGAATCAGTATCCGCTGCGCTACATGCTTTACGTGACCCCGGTGAAGCCCGAGCACCACGCTACGCTCCCGGCCATCACCCACGTAGACGGTTCCGCTCGCGTGCAAACGGTCTACCGTGAACAAAGCCCGCTCTATTACGGCCTAATCGAACGCTTCGGCCAGGCTACGGGCGTTCCCGTCGTCCTCAACACTTCCTTCAATCTGCGCGGCGAACCGATCGTAACCACGCCCGCCAACGCCTACAGCACCTTCTCCCGCAGCCAGATGGATTGCCTCGTCCTCGGCAACTTCCTCATCCAAAAACCGTAAGAATACTAGTTTTCAAGACGAGCCATCGGTCCGTCACTGAGACAAACCAAACATAGCTTGTCATCCTGAGTGCATCCGATAAGGATGCGCGAAGGACCTCAACTTAAACTCCAAGCCTAATTCAGACGGTGAGATCCATCGGCTATCCCCATCGGATAGCCGATGGATGGCACTCGCTAGATTCAGTTTTTGGCGGGACTTGCGTCGACCTGTGCCAGCCATGGCTCCAGAATTTCCGCTGCAACTTTGCTCCCCTTCGGCGTCCAGTGGCCATCACAACTCAAAAAATAAGAGTGGAAATTCCCGCTGGAGCGGGCTTCCATTTCCGGCAAAAGATCTTTCACCGGAATTCCCTTCTCCTGCCCCCAAGCGAGCGCGACAGGGCCGAGTCGGTTCGTTCCTGACTTCTCCAGACGCACAAAATCATTTGACGTGGGTATGAGTATTACCGCCATCTTCGCGTGATGCGCTTCCGCAGTCGCGTGGATGTCGTCCAGCGCGTGCCTCAGCCGCGCGATATCCACATCGCTAAAATCGTTGTAGCCGGAATACGGCGGCAACGTCCGCCAGTACATGCTCGAATACAAAAACTGCCCCACGTGGTACGACGCCAGATACGCCCGCAGCACGGATTCGACGCGGTCCCATAATCCCTCGCCGGCCTGCGGCTGCACATGATTCGTATAAACAATGGAAAAATCATCGGCGTAATATGGCCGGTAGCGATCCGCGTGGTGCACCTTGCCCCACTCCAGCGACATGTCGTGAAAATCATTGTCGGGCAGCACGCCGACAACGACCGTGTCGTGGTCAAACTTCGCGGCCAGCGTTTTATACAGCAGTGCATACTGCAGCGGCCCGAAATCGCCGCTCGTGCCGAAGTTCAGATACTCCCGCCCGGTGTCCTTCTCCAGAATGTTCGTCAAACGATCCTCATCAGCCAGGCCCAGGCCCTCAATCATGGAATCGCCCAGCACCACGGTGCGCGGCTTCGAAGAGTGCACGCTACGCTCGACGTCACGCGCGCCATAGCTGTTCGTGGTGTACCGCACGCTGAAACACCCGCCCTGGTGATAGAAATGCCCGTTCGGCCGGTGCCACACGCCGAAATCTGGATTAATATCCGCCCAGAAATTGTTGTAGTTCACGTGATACGTCGGCTTGCTCGAATGCCAATCGGTGACATTGATATAAACCACGCAAACCAGTTCGACCAGCACCGCGAACAGCAGGAAATTGCCCACCAGAAGCTTCAGAAAATATAGAAAAGATTTCAGGCCAGAGCGGTTCGGCGCCGCTTCCGCAGCAACGGAATTTTCGTAACTCATTCTTTCTCCGGATAAATGTTGTAAAGAAAAGAGTACCGCGTTTTGAGGGAGTTCGTCACATCGCGCGGGCTTTTTGTCAGCGTTAGACGCGCTTGCCGATCATGATGAAAAATCCACCGTCGCGTCCGCCGACCAGCGTCTCACCAGCTTGCACCATGAAATGGCTCAACGCGGTGCCGGGCGCGTGTGGCTCGAATAGTTTTTCGTCCGTCGCAAAACTTTCCCCTTGCGCCTTCGGGATGCTGTTCATGAATTCGAAACCGTTTTCCCGGAACCAGCCCTGCACTTCCCCAAACGTGTGCTTCGATTCATGCGGGTTCTTGTACTGGTCCAGGAACCACGCATCCTTGCGGCCCTGATTCGCCGCGCGGTCCCGGATCTGCGGATCCAGAAACTGCATCCGATCCCCGGAAACCCGGAACATCCAGCGCCGGAAATCCGTCGCCAGCCGGCTGTACTTGTTGTAAAGCCCGATCAGAAGGAACCCGCCGCGCTTCACCAGCTTCCCGATCGTCTGAAAGCCAAGATACGGATCGCTGGTGTGGTGCAGCACCCCATTGCAAACCACAAAATCGAAACTTCCCGGCGGAAACACCGGGCGGAACAGGTTCATCTGCAGAAACCGCGTGCCTTTGATTTCGTTTTCGCGGCGGAAATTCTCGGCAAGTTGCAAAGAGTGCAGGCAGCCATCCGCTCCAATCACCGTCCGCCCCCAGGTCATCCCCAGAAAATTGCTCAGTTGCCCCGTTCCGCAGCCGACCTCCAGAATCGAAGAGCCATGGCGAATCTGGTCATCCAGCAACTTGGCGAAAACACCGCGCCGCGCCTTCAGCCGCAGCGCCTCCGCGGAATCAAAATCATCGTAATTCGGGAATGGCGTCTTTTCGTAAAACGCCTGCATCGCGCGCGTGACGTCTGGTTTATCGGCCGGCCAGTCGTTCTGCCAGAAGAGTTGCGGGATGCCACCGTCCTTAGGAAAGACGTGGTGACAGTTTTCACAGTTCATCTGGTCCGGGAGCGAAAAGAGCTTTCCGCCGCAGATCGGACAGGCCAGCGATATTTCCAGTGCTGTACTGGTTTTTGCGTTCACCTTGCCTGAATCCTACCACAGCAAACAGGAACGACGCACATTGGCGGGAACCTCCCCAGCTTCTGTGTTGCGCGGCGCCTTCCGGGATGCTAGCCTAAGCGAACAAAAGGCGAATTATTCGCGGCTTTTCGGGAGACTCTACGATGGCAAGCAACGCATTTTCCCTCGCCAGGGCGGGCGACTCCTCCACCCTCGCCCGCGTCACACAGGTCCTGGACACCTTTGCCGCCCGCGACCGCGACGGCGAAATCCTTACCACCGTGCGCCACTATCCTGCCCGCGAAGCCCAATGGGCGGAATTCCCTGCGTGGGTGCACGCTGATATTCGCGCCGCTTACAACGCCAAAGGCATCCGCCAACTGTACACGCACCAGGCAGCCGCCGCGGAAGCGGTGCATGCAGGCAAGAATGTCGTAATCGTCACGCCGACGGCTTCGGGCAAGACGCTCTGCTACAACCTGCCGGTGCTTGACGCGATTCTCGCCAACGACGACACGCGAGCTTTGTACCTCTTCCCTACCA
>Ga0210406_10001361_pt1 | contig 29971 bp, 29 predicted proteins | sample IncBWC30MmetaG_FD_155454 | JGI IMG/M metagenome (GOLD analysis project Ga0210406, IMG submission 155454) | Forest soil microbial communities from Barre Woods Harvard Forest LTER site, Petersham, Massachusetts, United States - Inc-BW-C-30-M | ecosystem: Environmental > Terrestrial > Soil >... | reverse complement strand
AGAACCTTGAGAAGTGCCTGATATCATTGGTGGGCCTGAGAGGACTCGAACCTCTAACCAGACCGTTATGAGCGGCCGGCTCTAACCATTGAGCTACAGGCCCCGCCGCGGGTCTGCTGCGCGCGCAGCAAAGCAACGGTGCGGGGATCGTTTACAGGCTGATCGGCGATCCGGCAATGCCGTCAGATCGTCATGCCCGGGCCCATCACGCCGGCCGGGGGCGGGCCTAATCGACCGACACGCCGGCGAACTCCACGACCTTGCGCCACTTTTCGGTCTCGTCCGCGACCAGCCTGCCGAATTCGGCCGGCGTCATCGGCTTCGGAATGCCGCCGGTCTCGGCGAGCCGCGCCACCACCTTTGGGTCCTTCAGGGCCTCGCCGACCGCCTTGTTGAGGATGTCGACGATCTCCGGCGGTGTGCCCTTCGGGGCGGAGATGCCGTAGAAGCCGACCACCTCGAAACCCGGCACTGTCTCCGCGACCGCGGGCACGTCGGGCACGCCGGGCCAGCGCCGTGGCGAGGTGACGCCGAGCGCGCGCACGCTGCCGCCGCGCGACTGTTCGAGCGCCGACGGCAGATTGTCGAAGATCAGTTGCACCTTGTTCGAAATAATGTCCGGGAAGGCGATCGCCGATCCGCGATAGGGCACATGCACCATGTCGCATTTGGTCATGGCCTTGAACAGCTCGGCGGACATGTGCACCGAGGTGCCGTTGCCGGAGGACGCAAAGGAGATCTTGCCGGGGTTGGCCTTGCAGTAGTCGATGAACTCTTGGACCGACTTCACAGGCATCGCGTTCGACACCACGAGCATGTTGGTCAGTTGCATGATGCTCGCGATCGGAACCGTATCGCGGATGAAGTCGTAAGGCAGCTTCTTGTAGAGCGAGGTGCTGATCGCGTTGTTGGGCGCGACGAACAGCAGCGTATAGCCGTCCGGTGGCGAACTGATCGCGGCAGCGGCCGCGATGTTGCCGCCGGAGCCGGTGCGGTTTTCCACGATGAACTGCTGGCCGAGACGGTCGGACAGCCATTGCGCCATGATGCGTGCGACGATGTCGACGGGGCCGCCGGGCGCAAAGCCGATCAACCAGTGCACCGGGCGGTTGGGGTAGGTGTCGGCGGCCGATGAGGACGACGTGCTGGCCGCAAGCCCGAAAACGAAGATGAGACCAAATGAAATTGCACGCAGAAAATTGAGCATCTTCCCCCCGTCATGATCTTGTCGTTGCGTGCATGCTTCCACAAAATGCGGCACTTGCCTACTGCTTCGCCTGCGGCATGATCAGCCATTCTTCCAGGTCATTGCGCGGGTGGCTTTCGAGGACGACAAATGAAACTTGCATCTCTGCTCTCAATCGGGGTTCTCTTGCTTGCATCGGCTGCCGTGGCGGAAGAAAGGGACAAGACCATTCAACAGACGGAGATCACCCTGGGAACAGCGACGCCCGGCGGCGGCTTTCCGCTTTACGGCAATGCGTTTGCCGAGGTCATGAACGCGGCCGATCCGTCGCTTCTGATCAAGCCGCGCAACACCAAGGGCAGCAACGAGAATATTCCGATGCTCGAAACCGGGCAGATCGAGATCGCGCTGGTGGCGGGGGAGCCTGCCTACGAAGCCTTCATGGGGCTAGGCGGACGCGACAAGACGAATGTGAAGATCCTGACCGCGATCTATTCCTCGCCCGGCATGTTCGTGGTGCGTGCCGACGGTCCTTACGAGACTATCCGCGATCTCGTCGGCCAGCCGGTCGCATTCGGCGCCAAGGGATCGGGCCTGCCGATCCTGTCGCGCTACATTCTCGATGGCCTGGGCCTGAAGCAGGATGAGGATTTCAAGTCGATCTATCTCGACCGTGCCGGCGACGGTCCGGCGATGGTGCAGGACGGCCGTGCCGCCGCGCTATGGGGCGCCGGTGTCGGATGGCCGGGCTTTGCAGCGGTCGCGGAAAGTCCGGCCCGCGCGCGCTTCATCGCGCCTGACGCCAGCGAGATCGCGCGCATCCGCGCCAAATACGCGTTCCTCAAGCCGCTGACTGTGCCGGCCAATAGCTATCCCGGCCAGACCGCGCCGATCGATTCGGTCGGCTCCTGGAGTTTCATCCTGGTGCGCCAAAACCTGCCCGACGACATCACCTATCGTCTGGCGAAGACGCTCCATGGCGCGGAAGCGACACTCTGTAAAAAGCTCTCGCAGGCCTGCGAAACGACCGCCGCCAACACGGTGGCCGCTGCGCCGAGCGTGGAGTTCATCCATCCCGGTGTGCTGAAATATTTTCGCGAGATCGGGGTGGTGAAGTAGCGAGTTGGGTGATTGAGTCATTCCGGGGCGCGAGTGAAACGAGCAAACCCGCAAATCTCGAGATTCCCCGATGCGCAATTGTGCATCTGCGGTCTGGTCCTTGCGGACTAGAGCCTCCGTTCCGATTGAATCGGAACGGAGGCTCTAGCCTCTTGTTTTGACGCGTTTTCTTCACGCGAACCGGTACCCACCCCGCATCCAGTGCGGGGCAGGCTTTCGCTCGAAAACGCTCTATCCCGGAATGACCGCTACGCGGTCACTTCTTCACCAGCGGACATGCCGGATCCGGCGGGCCGAATGCCTCGTCGCCGGAAATCTTTGTGAGGATCTTGTAATAGTCCCACGGATATTTGCTTTCTTCCGGCTTCTTGACCTCGACCAGCATCAGGTCGTGCACCATCAGATTGTCCGCGCGCAGCTTGCCGTTGCGGGCAAAGAAATCCTCGACCGGCTTCTCGCGCATCTTCGCCGCCACCTTCAAGGGATCATCGGTGCCGGTGTCCTTGATGGCGTTGAGATAGTGCATCACCGCGGAATAGACGCCGGCCTGCCACATCGTCGGCATCCGGTTCATCTTGGCGAAATAGCGCTTCGACCATTCGCGGGTCTTCTCGTCCATGTCCCAATAGAACGAGGTAGTCAGCAGCAGGCCCTGCGCCGCCGGCAGTCCCAGCGAATGGATGTCGGTGATCAGCGCCAGCAGCGCCGCCATCTGCTGACCGCCCTTGAAGATGCCGAACTCCGAGCCGGTCTTGATCTCGTTCATGTTGTTCGGGGGACCGGCCGCGATGCCGATGATCTTGGCTTTCGAGGCCTGCGCCTGCAGCACGAAGGACGAGAGGTCGGGCGTCGCCAGCGGCGGACGCACGGAGCCCAGCACCTTGCCGCCATTGGCGGTGACGACGGCGGACGCGTCGCGTTCCAGCGAGTGGCCGAAGGCGTAGTCGTCGGTGATGAAGAACCAGCTGTCGCCGCCGCGCTTGACCACGGCCTGCGCGGTGCCGACCGCCAGCGCGTGGGTATCGAACACCCACTGCATCGCGTAGGGCGAGCAGAATTTGCCGTGGAAGTCGGCGGTGCCGGTGGACTGGGTGATGAACAGCTTCTTCTTCTCATTGGCGATGGTCTGCACCGCGAGCCCGACGGCCGAGACCGGCACGTCGACGATCAGGTCGACCTGTTCGGTGTCGTACCAACGCCGCGCAATGCCGCCGCCGATGTCGGGCTTGAGCTGATGGTCGCCGATGATCACGCTGATCAGCTTGCCGGCGACCGTGCCGCCGAAATCGTCGACCGCCATCTGCGCCGCCGTCACCGAGCCCTGGCCGGTCGGCGTCGATGCCGGGCCGTTCATGTCGGTGAGCACGCCGATCCTGACCACGTCATCCGAGATCTGGGCCCGCGCTGACGGCGACGTCAGCATCGCTGCGGCGAGCGCCGCAAGCGCGATCGCCCCTCTGGCTGAAAGCAATTCGATCCTCCCCTTGACAATCATTCCTTTAAGAATTCATGCGGCGCATGAGCAGCAACGGCTTGTCCGTCCGCATGCCCGCCAGACCGCGCCGGCTTCATTTTGTGCAGTCAATTCGGGGGCCGCGTCAACGGATTAGGCCGCGAAGCGGATCTGGCCGGGGGCCGCGTCAACGTAGCCGGTGAGCTCGGCCGCGCGTTGCTTCAACCGGTCATCGCGCAGGAATCCGATGAGCGCTTGGATCGCGGGGCAGAAATAGCTGCGCTGGCGCATCAGAAGATCGAAGCTTTCCCAGGCCAGCGGAACGAAATCGAGCCCGGCTGCTCGCGCCGCGCCGCGCGTCGCGATGCCGCAATCGGCACTGCCGGTGCGGATCGCGCTCGCGAGATCGGGACCGGTCAGGGAGGGTGGCGCGAGCTGGTGCAGATCCTTCAGGTTGATGCCGGCCCGCTTCAGCAGTGCTTCGAGCAGGAGTTGCGAGCCCGCTCCTGCCTGTCTGACCGCCATCTTGGCGCCGGACCCAAGCACGTTCTGCAGGCTGTACAGCTTCCTGGGATTGCCCCGGGCGACCACAAGCCCCTGTTCGCGCCTGACCACACCGACAAGGACCACATCATGGAGGCTCGGCAGGGAACGCAGCGCCACGATATTGGCGTCTCCGCCGGCACTATTTGAGCTATTTGAAGCGTGGGTGCCGTGAAAATGCACCGCGGTGGCGAGCACCTCGCCGCGCTGCAGCCTTTCGACGCCGCGCGTGGTGCCCTCGTTCAGCGACGCGAGGCCGGAACCGGATTCGCGCAGGCTCCATTCCAGGAGATCGTCCTGGCTGCCGCCCACGATCGGCGGCGGCTCCTTGACCATCATGCCGGGCGGCCGCGCCAGTCCCGACAGCACCCAGAGGTCGAGTTCGTGACGGGGGAACAGCCATTCCCCGTAATCTTGCTGCAGGGGATTGCGCCCGACGTAACTAATTCATATAGCTTGCGTTCTCCGAGTCGGAGGTATTCCGCTGCCTCGCTGGTTGTAAGGAATTGCATTCTGCATCTATATGCATATTCCTGCGTCTGTTCAACACATTGACAAGAATCGGAATCTGCGCCGAACAAGGCCGGCGGAGGCCGCTTTCGGGGGTGGATTACCTCTGGTTGTGCTATTCGCCCGGACATTGTAGTGGATTGTTCTTCTCCGGCGCGGAGAGGAGAGGGAGCCGAGCGCTCCGACGACGTGCTCTTTGCGGTTGCGCGCTCAGCGCTCATCGAGCGTCGCCAGCCGTTCCGCTTCCGTGATGTCCTCGATCGTATTGGCATTGAAGAAGGGGTCGAGCGGTTCGGTCGGCCAGATCACGGTCGCCAGACGGTAGCGAGCGGTCCAGCGGTCGATCTTGCGGATGTCTTCCACGGTCAGCGCGTGGCGCAGTTCCTCGCGCAACGCGACGCTCCAGAGCCCGATCACCGGATGCGACTGGCCGCCGGAGGCCGCGACCGCAAGCTCGGCATTCTCCTTGACCAGCGCCCGATGCAGCCGGACAACGAGATCGCGCGGCAGGAACGGGCAATCCGCCGCCGCGCTCAACATCAATTTCGCATCAGGCCGGTGGGCCGCGGCCCAATCAAGCGCCGCCAGGATGCCGGCGAGCGGTCCGGGAAAATCGGCGACGCCGTCGGCAACGACCGGCAAGCCGAATGCGGCGAAGCGCGCCGGATCGCCATTGGCATTGAGGATCAGTCCGTCACATTGCGGCGCAAGCCGCGCGATCACGCGTTCGAGGATGGTGCGGCCGGCGATCATGCGCATCGGCTTGTCGCCACCGCCCATCCGCCGCGCCAGGCCGCCCGCGAGCAGCACGCCGGGAATCCTCGCATCCTCAGTCGTCACGGCTTTCGCCTTTTCGTTTGTGCCGCGCCGACTCTTCCTCGACATAGTCGAGGTTCTGGTCGTAGACGATGCGCTCCTCGCCGGACAGCGCGATGAAGCGCTTTCCGCGCGTGCGGCCGACCAAGGTGAGCCCGACCTGCCGGGCGAGATCAACGCCCCAGGCGGTGAAGCCCGAGCGCGAGACCAGGATGGGGATTCCCATCCGCACCGTCTTGATCACCATCTCCGAGGTCAGCCGTCCCGTGGTGTAGAGAATCTTGTCGGCGGGATCGACGCCGTGGCGGTAGATCCAGCCGGCGATCTTGTCGACGGCGTTGTGGCGGCCGACATCCTCCGTGTAGCAGACAGGCGTGCCTTCCTTGCAGAGCACGCAGCCATGGATCGCGCCGGCTTCGAGATAGAGAGAAGGCATGGTGTTGATGGTCTGCGTCATCTGGTAGAGCCAGGAAGTGCGCAACTCCGCTTTCGGCAGCGCGACGCTCTCGACCGCTTCAAGGAGATCGCCGAAGGCCGTGCCCTGGGCGCAGCCCGAGGTCTGGGTCCGCTTCTTCAATTTCGCTTCGAAATTGGTGTGATGCTCGGTGCGCACGACCACCACCTGCAGATCGTCGTGATACTCGACCTCGGTGATGACGTCGTCGTATTTCAGCATGTTCTGATTGAGCAGATAGCCAAGTGCGAGATATTCCGGATAGTCGCCGATCGTCATCATCGTGACGATCTCCTGGGCGTTGAGATAAAGCGTCAGCGGCCGTTCCATCGGCACCTTAATCTCGACCTTGGCGCCGGTCTGATCGATCCCGGTGACACGCTCGGTCAAGCGCGGATCGTCCGGATTGGGGACGATCAGGGGAACGGGAGCTTTCTCGATCTTCATCATCTTGCAGAGGTTAGCATGACAACGACTGAGAGCCGATATAAAGCTTCATGAGATGAGAACAAATGGCTGCCCCGTCATTGCAAGCGCCAGCGAAGCAATCCAGGGGGGCCGCAAAGAACTGGATTATCAGGCGCGCAGTCCAGTTCCGGAGAACGCAATGAAAGTGATCGGGCTCGCCGGTTGGAGCGGCGCGGGCAAGACAACGCTGCTCACAAGGGTCATCCCGCATTTGCTGGGCGAGGGCTTGCGCGTCTCGGTGATCAAGCATGCTCACCACAAGTTCGACATCGACGTGCCGGGCAAGGATTCCTGGCGGCATCGCCAGGCGGGCGCGACCGAGGTGATGGTGGCCTCCGGCCAGCGCTGGGCCCTGATGCACGAGCTGCGCGGCGAGCGCGAGCCGCGCCTGACGGATCTTCTGGCAAAGATGTCGCGTGTCGATCTTGTCGTGGTCGAAGGTTACAAATCCGAGCCGCATCGCAAGATCGAGGTGTATCGCGCAGCCAATGGCAAGCCATTCCTGTTTCCGGACGACCCGGGCATTGTTGGGATTGCGACGGATACGATGATTGAAACCAGGCTGCCGACCGCCCATCTCGATAATATCCCGGCGATTGCCGAGCTGATGCGGCGATCGGCGATATCGATCGAGGACGTGCTGGCCAAGAGAGACATAAAGAGAGAGGCAAAGAGCCGGGTCAAGAGCACGACCAAGAGCGATGCCGAAAGCTGAGAGCACGGAGGTCGCGTGCAACATTCTTGGTGCAACACTCTTAAAGGCATGTGATGGCGCAATTGTCCGACGATTGCTTTGCCTTCGGTGGGCCGATGATGTCGATCGACGAGGCGGTCGGCATCATCACCGCGCGTGTGACGCCCGTGCAGGAGATCGAGATCGTCTCTCTGATCGACGCCGATGGTCGCGTGCTCGCGCGCGATATCGCCGCGCCACTACCATTGCCGCCCTTCACCAATTCCGCCGTCGACGGCTATGCGGTGCGATCGAGCGATCTTCCGCAAGGCCAAGAACATGGCCAAGAACACGGCCAAAAACACGGCCAGCAAAGCCGTAAGGAAGAACAGAGCAAAGAAGCACAGGGCAAAGACAAACGAGGCAACGAACAGGCATTTCCCATCGCCGGCCGTGCGCAGGCGGGAGGAGCCGTGCAGGCCGCACAGGCTGGCCATGCCGTACGGATTTTCACCGGCGCGCCGATGCCGCAAGGCACCGACACCGTGTTCATGCAGGAAGATGTGCGGATCGACGAATCAGGCCGCGTGATTCTGCCGCCGGGTCTGGAGGCGGGCGCCAATGTCCGCCCCGCGGGCGAAGACGTGGCGTTGGGTCATGTCGCGCTGAGGGCCGGCGAGCGCCTGAAGCCGCAGCACATTGCGCTTGCTGCGGCATTTGGTCTCACCGAGCTTCCCGTGATGCGGCGCATCCGGGTCGCGGTATTTTCGACCGGCGATGAATTGGCCTCGCCGGGAACGTCGCGGGCGGCCGCCCAGCTGTTTGATTCCAATCGCTTCATGCTGACCGCCATGCTGCGAAGGCTCGGCGCCGCCGTCAGCGACCTCGGCATTTTGCGCGACGAGCGCGCACCGCTCGCGCGCGCATTGAGCGACGCTGCGTCCGCGCATGATCTGCTGCTTACGACCGGCGGCGTTTCGACCGGGGAAGAGGATCATGTGAAAGCCGGTGTCGAAAGCGTCGGCTCCCTCGTGCTGTGGCGCATGGCGATCAAGCCGGGCCGGCCGGTCGCGATGGGGATCATCAGCGGGACACCGTTCGTCGGGCTGCCGGGCAACCCCGTGGCAAGCTTCGTCACCTTCGTCCATGTGGTACGGCCGACGGTGCTCGCGCTGTCCGGCGCAGCGCAGCGGCGCCTCGTCCCGGTGCCGGTTCGTGCGGCTTTTTCCTACAAGAAGAAGGCTGGCCGCCGCGAATATGTGCGTGTCATCTTGCGCAATGGCGCGGACGGGGCGCTGGAAGCGGTGAAATTTCCGCGCGAGGGCGCAGGTCTGTTGTCGTCATTGGTCGACACCGACGGCTTGGTCGAACTCGGCGAGAATGTGACCAAGGTCGAACCTGGCATGCGCGTCGGGTTCCTTGGTTATGAAAATCTGATCTGATCGCCAGTAGATCCGCCGACGTTGACGGCGCGGACACGTTTTCGCATGGTGTATCGCATGGGAACAACCAGGCTTGATCTGACCGGATTGAAGTGCCCGCTGCCGGCGCTCAAGACGCGCAAGGCGCTGAAGCCGTTGAAAGCTGGTGATCGCCTTGAAGTCCACTGCACTGATCCGCTCTCGGTCATCGATATCCCCAATCTGATCCGGGAGACCGGCGATAGGGTTGAAATCACTGAAAGCAACGCCGAGCGGATCGTCTTTTTGATCGAGAAAGCAAATCAAGCGATTGAAGAAGATAATCAAATTTCGCCCGCCGCAAGCCGGTGAGATGAGGGTTGGCAGGCATTGGCGCGGATGGGGGCGCATGATCGCGCAGGTCAGGTCTGCCGGGATGAGGTGCTCGACCTTTTTCCTATCGACATCAAACAGGGCTTCTGCCCCAATTCGTAACAACTTTGGCGAGGATATGTCAGTTGCATCGCTTCGTCGGTGCCCGCAAGGTTGCCGGCTGCGCTTTCAGCCGGTAGCTTACAGGGCATAAGATGTTGGAACAGGTGTTAGGAATTGCGAGCGCATTTCTACTCTGGGTCCGTGTCGAGAATGGTGCACAGCAGCAGGCAGAGGATGATCTGCTGAGCTGATCGAAGGTGAAGACCACGCCCGATGGGGCGGTTGTTAGGAGGGATGTATGGCGACGGTGGATAGCGCGGGAACCGTTATCGGCTCAGAGGGTGGAATTCTCGACCGCGAACACACGGTCGCGAAAGCCGGCTTCAACCGTTGGCTGGTGCCGCCCGCGGCGCTCTGCATTCATCTTTGCATCGGCATGGCCTATGGCTTCAGCGTGTTCTGGTTGCCGCTGTCGCGCGCGATCGGGCTGACCGCGCCGAAAGCCTGCCCGGACATTTCGTTGTGGCAGGAGTTGTTCACCACAACTTGCGACTGGAAGGTCGCGAGCATGGGCTGGATGTTCACGCTGTTCTTTGTGCTGCTTGGCGTGTCCGCGGCGATCTGGGGCGGTTGGCTGGAGCGTGTCGGTCCGCGCAAGGCCGGCGTTGTTGCGGCGCTGTGCTGGAGCGGCGGTCTCTTGATCGGTGCCTTCGGCGTCTACGTCCACCAGCTCTGGATCATGTGGCTTGGCGCCGGCGTGATCGGCGGCATCGGGCTCGGCCTTGGCTATATCTCGCCGGTGTCGACCTTGATCAAATGGTTTCCCGACCATCGTGGCATGGCGACCGGTTTCGCCATTGCAGGGTTTGGCGGCGGCGCCATGATCGGCGCGCCGCTGGCGAACCTTCTGATCAACTACTTCAAGACGCCGACCTCGGTCGGCGTCTGGGAAACCTTCGTCGCGATGGGCATCATCTATTTCGTGTTCATGATGATCGGCGCTTTTGCCTACCGCGTCTCGCCGACGGGCTGGCAGCCCGAGGGCTGGACGCCGCCGAGCGAAAAGAAGTCGATGATCTCCGAGCACAATGTTCACCTGAACAATGCACACAAGACGCCGCAGTTCTGGCTGATCTGGTGGGTGCTCTGCTTGAACGTCTCCGCCGGCATCGGGGTGATCGGCATGGCTTCGCCGATGCTGCAGGAAATCTTCGCGGGAAAACTGATCGGCCTGCCTGATCTCGGCTTCAACGCGCTGAACGTGGAGCAGAAGGCGACGATTGCCGCGATCGCCGCGGGTTTCGCCGGCCTGCTCTCGCTGTTCAACATCGGCGGCCGCGTGTTCTGGGCCTCGCTGTCGGACTATATCGGCCGCAAGAACACCTATTTCTGTTTCTTCCTGCTCGGGATCGCGCTGTATGCGGCGGCGCCGACCTTCGCGGCCATGGGCTCGAAATTGTTGTTCGTGCTCGGCTTCGGCATCATCCTGTCGATGTATGGCGGCGGCTTTGCCACGGTGCCCGCCTATCTCGCCGACATGTTCGGCACGCAATTCGTCGGCGCGATTCACGGCCGGCTGCTGACGGCGTGGTCGACCGCCGGCATCATCGGCCCGGTCGTCGTCAACTATATCCGCGAGTTTCAGCTCGCGGCCGGTGTCCCCCGCGACAAGCTCTACGACACCACCATGTACATCCTCTGTGCCATGCTGGTCGCCGGCCTGATCTGCAACTATCTGATCAAGCCCGTCGATCCCAAATGGCACATGAGCGACGCCGAGGTCGCGAGGCTGCAGGCGGCGAGCGCCAAGAGCGAGGCCGCGATTCAGCATGGGTCGTTCGGCATCGGCAAGGGCGGCATCGACGTCAGGTCGGCATTGTTCTGGCTGTTCGTCGGCATCCCGCTCGCCTGGGGTGTCTGGAAAACGATGGAAAGCGCGGTCAAGATCTTCTGATCGGCGGTGCCTTCGAGCAGCCGGCGGGATGCGCGTAACGCGCGTCCCGCGGCTTCGATTCTTGAACTGCTTGTTCAGTTCGAAAAGATAAAAGCCTAAGGGGGACGACCATGTTTCGCATTGGTGCCTGTTGTGCCGTCATGCTTCTCGTCGTGGGCAATCTCTCGATCGCGTCAGCGCAAACCACGGCTGCGCCGGCGGACGCGAAGCCAACGACGACAAAGCTGACGATACAGAAGCTGAAGGAGATGAAGGCCAAGTGGAGCGCGAACAGGCCAAAGCTGAAGGCCTGCCGCAAGGAGGTAAAGGCCAAGGGACTGACCGGCGACGATCGCTGGTTTTACATTGAAGACTGCATGGACAAGACCTGAGCTTGTTCCAGCGTCGGTCAGGGCAGGGAGGGTAAGGCGGTAAGGTTTCTTGGCTGCGTAAATGCTTGCTGGAACAGGATAAATTCCTGTTGGCATCTGGCATGCCAGAGACTAGGATCATTCGACGCAGACGTGAACGGGATGCTTCCGAGATGCTTCAATGAGTCATGACGTACATCAGGTTCGCTCATTCGAGCATCCGGGCGAGGGACGGCGGCGGGCCAAGGCGACGCCCAAGGGACGTCAGGTCGATCCGCAAGCCGCCCACGACGTTGAAGCGTTGCTCGGTGACCGGCTACGGCGGCGCGATCTCTTGATCGAGCATCTGCATCTGATCCAGGACAGATATCACCAGATCTCCGCCGCCCATCTCGCGGCGCTGGCCGACGAGATGAAGCTGTCCTTCGCCGAAGTGTTCGAGACCGCGACCTTCTACGCGCATTTCGACGTGGTGAAGGAAGGCGACCCCGCCATTCCGCCGCTGACCATCCGCGTTTGCGACTCGCTCACCTGCGCGATGCTGGGTGGCGAGACGTTGCTGCAGGAGCTTAAGGGCAGCGCCGGCCCCGGCATTCGCGTCGTGCGCGCACCCTGTGTCGGCTTTTGCGACAGCGCGCCGGTCGCCGAGGTCGGTCACCGCTATGTGCTGCGCGCGACCAGGCCGGAAGTTCTCGACGCCGCCGCGCGCGGCGAGACCGACCCGATCATGCCGTCTTATGTCGACTACGACGCCTATGTGAAGGACGGCGGCTACAGGCTGCTCGGCGATCTGCGTGCGGGGCGGATCGGCAAGGAGGACATCCTCAAGGCGCTGGACGATTCCAGCCTGCGCGGGCTTGGCGGCGCCGGATTTCCAACCGGGCGCAAATGGCGTGCGGTGCTTAGCGAGCCCGGCCCGCGGCTGATGGCCGTCAATGCCGACGAAGGCGAGCCCGGCACATTCAAGGATCGCTTCTATCTGCTGCGTGACGTGCATCGCTTCCTCGAAGGCACGCTGATTGCGGCACACATCATCGATGCGCAGGACGTCTACATCTATCTGCGCGACGAATACCCGGCGGCGCACAAGCTGCTGCCAGTCGAGATGGCCAAGCTGCCGCCAGGCGGTCCAGTGTTGCACCTGCGCCGTGGCGCCGGCGCGTATATCTGCGGCGAGGAATCCTCGCTGCTGGAAAGCCTCGAAGGCAAGCGCGGCCTGCCGCGGCACAAGCCGCCTTATCCGTTCCAGGTCGGCCTGTTCGGCCTGCCGACACTGATCAACAATCTCGAAACCCTGTTCTGGGTGCGCGACATCGTCGAGAAGGGTGCGGACTGGTGGAAGAGCCATGGCCGCAACGGCCGTCACGGCCTGCGCAGCTATTCGGTGTCGGGACGCGTCAAGAACCCCGGCGTGAAATTGGCGCCGGCCGGCGTCACCGTGCGCGAGCTGATCGACGAGTTCTGCGGCGGCATGGCCGATGGCCACACCTTCTACGCCTATCTGCCGGGCGGCGCCTCCGGCGGCATCCTGCCGGCCTCGATGGACGACATCCCGCTCGATTTCGGCACCCTGGAAAAATACGGCTGCTTCATCGGTTCGGCCGCCGTCGTAATCCTGTCGCAGCAGGATAGTGTACGCGCGGCCGCGTTGAACCTGATGCGTTTCTTCGAGGATGAGAGCTGCGGCCAGTGCACCCCCTGCCGGGTCGGCACCCAGAAGGCGGCACAGTTGATGCAACGACCGGTCTGGAACAAGCAACTGCTCGACGAATTGAGCCAGGCGATGCGCGATGCCTCGATCTGCGGGCTCGGCCAGGCGGCCTCGAACCCGCTCACCTCGGTGATCAAGTACTTCCCAGACGAGTTCAAGGACGCCGCGGAATGACCAAGATCCAGTTCGAACTCGACGGCAAGCAGGTCGTAGCCAAAGCGGGCGAGACCATCTGGCAGGTGGCCAAGCGCGAGGGCACCGAGATCCCGCATCTCTGCTACTCGCCCGCGCCGGACTACCGGCCCGATGGCAATTGCCGCGCCTGCATGGTCGAGATCGAGGGCGAGCGCGTGTTGGCGGCCTCCTGCAAGCGCACGCCGAGCGTCGGCATGAAGGTGAAGACGGCAAGCAGCCGCGCCGTCGCCGCGCAGAAGATGGTGATGGAACTGCTGGTCGCCGACCAGCCGGCGCGGGAAACATCGCACGATCCGGATTCGAAGTTCTGGCATTGGGCCGAGAAGACCGGCGTCACCGAGAGCCGCTTTCCGGCGGCCGAGCGCTGGACGACCGACGCCAGCCATCCGGCGATGCGGGTCAATCTCGACGCCTGCATCCAATGCGGTCTGTGCGTGCGCGCCTGCCGCGAGGTGCAGGTCAACGACGTGATCGGCATGGCCTATCGCAACCACGATGCGAAGATCGTGTTCGACTTCGATGATCCGATGGGAGAATCGACCTGCGTCGCGTGCGGCGAATGCGTGCAGGCCTGCCCAACCGGCGCGCTGATGCCGGCCGTGATGCTTGACGACAAGCAGACCCGCGTCACCTATGCCGACAGGAAGGTCGACTCGTTATGCCCGTTCTGCGGCGTCGGCTGCCAGGTCACCTATCAGGTCAAGGACGAGAAGGTGATCTATGCCGAAGGCCGCGACGGGCCGGCCAATCACAACCGGCTCTGCGTCAAGGGCCGTTTCGGCTTCGACTACATCCATCACCCGCATCGCCTCACAAAGCCGCTGGTTCGGCTGCCGAATGCGAAAAAGGATGCCAACGACCAGGTCGATCCGGCCAATCCGTTCACGCATTTCCGCGAAGCCTCCTGGGACGAGGCGCTCGACATTGCCGCGAAAGGCCTTGTCACAATCCGCGACGAGAAGGGCGTGAAAGCGCTCGCCGGCTTCGGCTCTGCCAAGGGCTCCAACGAAGAAGCCTATCTGTTTCAGAAGCTGGTGCGCACCGGCTTCGGCTCCAACAATGTCGATCACTGCACGCGGCTGTGCCACGCCTCCTCCGTCGCGGCGTTGATGGAAGGGCTGAACTCGGGCGCGGTATCGGCGCCGTTCTCGGCGGCGCTCGATGCCGAAGTGATCTTCGTGATCGGCGCCAACCCGACCGTAAATCACCCGGTCGCCGCCACTTTCATCAAGAACGCCGCGAAGAACGGCGCCAAGCTGTTCGTGATGGACCCGCGGCTGCAATCATTGTCGCGCCACGCCTCCAAGCATCTCGCGTTCAAGCCGGGCAGCGACGTCGCGATGCTGAACGCGATGATCAACACCATCATCACAGAGGGCCTGACGGACGATCAGTATATTGCCGGCTACACCGAAGGCTTCGATGAGCTGAAGACCAAGATCAAGGAATTCACGCCGGAAATGATGGAGCCGATCTGCGGCATTCCGGCCGCGACCCTGCGCGAGGTGGCGCGCATGTATGCCCGCGCGAAATCCTCGATCATCTTCTGGGGCATGGGCATCAGCCAGCATGTGCACGGCACCGACAATGCGCGCTGCCTGATCGCGCTGGCGCTGATCACCGGACAGGTCGGCCGTCCCGGCACCGGGCTGCATCCGCTGCGTGGCCAGAACAACGTGCAGGGCGCATCCGACGCCGGCCTGATCCCGATGTTCCTGCCCGATTATCAGCCGGTCGGCCGCGCCGATCTGCGCGGCAATTTCGAACGGCTCTGGCATCAGGACCTCGATCCGGTCCGCGGCCTTACCGTCGTGGAGATCATGAACGCGATCCATGCCGGCGAGATTCACGGCATGTATATCGAGGGCGAAAACCCCGCGATGTCCGACCCTGATCTGCAGCATGCGCGCGAGGCGCTGGCCAAGCTCGATCACCTCGTGGTGCAGGACCTGTTCGTCACCGAGACGGCCTTCCACGCCGACGTCATCCTGCCGGCGTCGGCCTTCGCCGAGAAATCCGGCACCTTCACCAACACCGACCGCCGCGTGCAATTGGCGCGCGAAGTGATCAAGCCGCCCGGCGATGCGCGCCAGGATCTCTGGATCATCCAGGAGATCGGCAAGCGGATGGGGCTGCCGTGGAACTATGCCGGACCGGCTGATGTTTATGCGGAGATGGCGCAGTTGATGCCCTCGCTGAACAATATCAGCTGGGAGCGGCTGGTGCGCGAAGGCGCGGTGACCTATCCCGCCGACAATCCCAAGAAGCCCGGCAATGAGATCATCTTCACGACCGGCTTCCCGACCGAGAGCGGACGCGGCAAGATCGTCCCGGCGAAGGTGATTCCGCCGGACGAGCTGCCCGACGACGAATACCCGATGGTGCTATCGACGGGCCGCGTGCTCGAGCATTGGCACACCGGCTCGATGACGCGCCGCGCATCCGTGCTCGACCAGATCGAGCCGGAGGCGGTCGCCTTCATGTCGCCGAAGGACATGCGGCGGATGAAGCTTGCGCCCGGCGATTTCGTCAGGCTGGAGACGCGCCGCGGCGCGGTCGAGGTGAAGGTCCGCTCCGACCGCGACGTGCCGGAGAACATGGTGTTCATGCCGTTCTGCTACGCGGAGGCCGCCGCCAACCTGCTCACCAATCCCGCGCTCGATCCGTTCGGCAAGATCCCCGAGTTCAAGTTCTGCGCGGTGCGCGCCGAGCGGGTGGAAATGCGGGACGCGGCGGAGTAGGCAGAGCGGCCCTCACGGTGCGGCATGACGAGCGCAGGTCGGCAAGCCTCCACGCGAAGCGCGATGCCGGTCTCGGACTAGAGCGTTTTCCAGCGAAGTGGATACCGGTTCGCGTGAAGAAGACGCGTCAAAACAAGAGACTAGAGCTCCGTTCCGATTCAATCGGAATGGAAAACGCTCTAGATCGGACGCGTTGTGCGGTACACGCTCACCAAGAGCAGGCCGATCAGCGTAACCATCAATGCGATTTTCAGTTCGACCATATCGCGCCTCGTAGCGGTAACGACGGGGCAATCATCTCTTTCGCCGCGATCGCTGACGTTGATCCACGTCACATTCGGATTGGTCGGCCCTATTGACGTCACCCGGCCTTCGATGCCAGGCCAAGGCGGGCCGCAAAGCGCATCAGCGGCGCCAGATGCGTGGCGAAGCGATTGCCTTCATTTTCGAGATCGAGTTCGAACCGCTCGGACGGAAAGATCGCGGCGCAGCCTGCCGGCCGGCTTTGCGCATGCGCAAAGGACAGCGCAGAGCTCTCCAGCACGAAGAGGCCGCCGATGCGGCCCGTGGCTTCGCGGGCAACCCAGAACCCCGCGCGGTTGCGGCCGATGAAGAACGCCGGGATCGCGTCACTGACGATGCTGGGGTCCAGAGGTCCGAACTGTATCCCAGGCGTCTGACTCTGATCTGCCTGCGGAACATGACGCCGTCTGCGTTTCCGCTCGGCCGAAACCGGCGAGCGCTCCGATGTGCGTTGGTGCAGCAGAAGCGAGATTGCGAGTTGTACGGTGGTCATTGTGTCTGGTGACCGTGGTTGAAGGCGGTGTCCATTTGGACGCACGTGTCCGGTTTCCGCTGTGACTTGCCGCACATGATGTGCAGACGAGACCATAGGAATGCGAGACGGCCTGGCGAGGCGCCGCATAGGAAAGATGTAAGTGTCGGGGAATGAGGCCGAGGCCTTCGCAATCCTGCTAGTACTGCTCGCTACCAGCCTTTATGCCGCTCTTATACGCGGGCACCGGGCATCGCCTCGATTTCCTACATCCGCGGGCGCATCTTTGCTTCCAGCGGCTCGCATGAGCCGATGGAGAGTTCGAAGATGGCCCACGATATTGCCCGCGGCGACAAAAGACGCCGCCCGCTCTACGGCAGCGGGCCGTCTCCTGTCGGCTACAGGTTTGGCCGCGGCCACCTAAAAGGCGGTCCCGGGCGCTCAGCGCTGAACCGCGTCAGCGATTGGTCAAAGCGCCTGGTCGCAGCGATTGCCGATGCGAAGCTGCGCCGCATGCAGCGCGAGCTCGAACTCCGCGGCATTCGCTTCGATCAACCGGACGAGGCGTGGATCGCGAGCTCACTGCGCGACCGTGGTCGCGACAAATAGGCGGGCCAGTCACATGGCGAGAATATCGCCCAAAGCTGCTTTCAAGGCGGCTTTCATGCGAGTGATCAGCGCGCTGCTGACCTCTCTGTTTCCGTCGTGCTACGGACCGGAGAAAAAGTACTGGCGGGAAGATCATTACATGCGCGGCCCCGGCCCGGCATGGCGTGCCAAGCACGGGTCCGACCACACATCAAACGGCTGATCAACACGCACGGGAACGGATATCGCCACGGGGTGCAAGCCCGCGCCACAGTCCGTCATTCCCGTCTTTCTTCTTGTCTTTCTCGGGCTTCCTGGCAGCCGGCGCCTGATTCAGGTCGATTGCGCTTGCGAATGCGCGCTTCAGGCGAGCATCTTCGATGCGCGCGAGATATTGCCGCAGGATCGTCCCGGCATATTCGTTCTGCTGCAGGATGGACGTACACAAATCGGCACTGGTCTTGCGGAAGAAACTGAAATCTGCGCGCTCGTCGCGCGCGCGGCCGCCCCGGTCAATCTCCTTTGCAATCGCAACCACGTTCATTCGATCGGTGTGATCCAGCGTGATGGCAAAGTACAACAGCGCTAGCTGCCAGGCGCGCAGGATCCTGCTGTGCCATTCGACTGAAACCTGCGGAGCCATTTGTGATGCCTTGCGGGAGAGGGAAGGTTGCTGACGGCCGCTCGCTGAGCGGTGTCAAGCTTCGGCTGCAGCGAGCAGGTCTTCGTCGCAGAGCCCGGCGACCGCGCGAGCGATCGCGGCCTTGGCTGGCTCAGCCAGTTCGACGAGGGGCAGGCGGACCGTCGGCTCCATCAGGCCCAGCAGGCTCAGCACATATTTCAGCGCAGCCGGGCTCTCGCTGGCGAGGCAGGTCTCCAACGGAAGAAGCCGCCTTTGCAGATAGCGCGCGGACTGCAGCCGCCCCTGCCTGCAGCTTGAAAAGACGGCGCGGCAAAGGTCCGGCGCCACGTTCGAGATCATCGAGATGCAGCCGTCCCCGCCGCTGGCGACATAGGCGAGCGCGGTGGCGTCATCTCCCGTCAATAGCCGAAACCAGGGTGGCATCCGCGAGTTCAATCGCAATGGCCGGCCGACGTCGCCTGTTCCGTCCCTCAATCCGATGAACGTCGTGCATTCCGTCAACCGCGCGAGCGTATCGTCGGCAAGTTCGCGAACACTGCGCGAGGGAATGTCATGCAGCACGATCGGCATTCCGGTCGAACCGGCAATCGCCCTGAAATGCGCGGCGATGCCCTCCTGCATTGGCTTGTTGTAGTAGGGCACGACTGAAATCACAGCATCCGCGCCTGCCGACTCCGCGCGGCGCGTCAGCTCGATCGCCTGGTTCGTTGAATTCGAACCCGCGCCGGCAATCACCCGGGCGCGTCCGCGCGCGATCTCGACCGCAACGCGGATCAGGCCTTCCTGCTCGGCGGCTGACAGGGTCGAGGCCTCGCCGGCAATATCGCAGACCACGAGCGCGGACATGCCAGCCGCGACCTGCCGCTCGCAAAGCCGCTCAAAGGCTTTCGAGTCAACCGCGCCCGTTTCATCGAACGGTGTCGGAAGATCGGGGATGCAGTCCGTCAGCCAGGCGGTCGGATGCACAGGGGACGTCATGACATTCACGCAGCTTTTTCCTTGCTGGCCCGACGCGGCGCGGCCTCGATCAGGCTGCCTGCCTTGTCCCAGATATCCGTGGTCGCTCGGAGGAGGGCTCATCGCCCATGTCGAGCTCGATTTCGCGGGACAATTCGATGATGGTTTCAGGATGATGGCCGTTTTCGAACAGCGCGTATTTGATGGCCTGTGCGCGGTTCACGAACAGGCCGCCATAAAGGCCGTTCTGCTCCTGGGCGACCCAGTGGCCGCCTTTGTCTCGGCCGATGAAGACGATGTGGGATGCTGAACTGCACGATGGAGGTTCGACGAGCTTCACGTTGGTGTTCCTTTCAGAGCTTGAGCGGCAAGTCTCCACGCAGCCGCGGACCATCCGGTGCGGCATTCTCTAGGCTGCAACTGTTCGGATGGAGATCGTTGGCGGGAGACTGCTTGACTCATGCGGCCAATATCATCGCAGCCGAATATGAATTCGAGAGCGAGCGGGCGGCGATCGCATAGAAGCGGCATAAGAGCGCGTTCAGACCGGAGCGGACTGGCTCAGTCCGCAGAGCAGCGCATAGAGGGCGGCATAGGCGATCGTTTCGTCCCAATGATTGAGTGTGTCCCGAAACAATGTCTCTCGCCGCATGATGGCGACGACGACGCAAAGCACGATGGACATCCACAACAGCGCCGCGAGGCTTCTGGCAAAGCCGATGCTGCCGAACGCCGCGAAGACGGTGAGGATTGTCAGACGCAGACAAAACCGGGCGAGCACCGCGCTCAAGCCGGGTTGCGTCGGTCGGTCAGGCCGCTCGGCCAGGCGTCGATGTTCCACGAGCTACCGTCTGAATTAGCCGAAATTGTCGCTGCAGACCGGTTCATAGAGCGGGTCCGCAAGCCGCCCGACCGCGGGGACGCTGGTCCGGCTCAGCGGCGCGCTGATGCGTTGCGTCTCGACGAAGGCCGTCAGGATCGCAAGCGCGAGGTCCGCATGCCGTGCCTCGATCGACTGATCGAGCCAGTCGGGCAGCTCGCGCTCACGCGACAGCGCGCAATGCCATTCACCCTCGTCATAGGCGATGCGGCGGACCTGCCAGAGCGGCAGCTCCAGATCGATCAGCGCAAGGGCCACGTCGGTCCAGGCGCGCGCATCGATCAATTGCGCGATTTGCGCTGTCTTCGCGGTCTGCCCGCTCGACGGAAAGCGCCGGCAGGCGAGATCGATGACGTCGGCGATCAACTCCGGCGTGACGGGCTTGGCCTCGCGCAGCCGGTCGCTGAGCGCAGCAGGATCGTAGTGTTCAGTGAGAAACATGGCATCATCTCGCACGCACATGTGCGGCCGAGATCATCGGTCGCTGATGGGCAAGATGGTCAAAACGTCATTTGAAAACGAGATGGGTGAGGTGGTGGAGTTATAGGAATTCCATAAAGATAAGAAGAGGCCGCACTCTTTATAAGAGGCCGCACTATTCCCGGCGCCGTCCACGCCACCGGGTCGGCGCTCCGCGCCGCCCGATGACAAGCTCCCGCGGGGACCCATAGCCACCGGCGGCGGTTTTGTTGAGGCTGGCGGCCCAAGCTGCGCAAAAGGGCGAATGCCCGCGGTATGAGTCTCTGCTTTCGCAGGGACGACAGGGTGCCAACAAGCCACGCGCATTTATGAGATTCCTATATCGTCGCTATTCGCCTCCCCTCGAAAAACTATGCGCTGGGTGGCACTTCCAGCCACGGACCTGGACGAGGAAGTGGACACGGGAATTTCGCGCACCACAGGTCCAATGCAATTCGTCCCGTCGTGAACACGCAAATGCTTTGCGCCCAATGCGCAACAAGGAGCGTTTCCCATGCTGGATATCTTGATGGTGGCCTTAGGCTTCGGCTTTTTCGCGCTCGCGATCGGCTACACCTATGCCTGCGAACGGCTGTGAGGAGAGAGCCATGATCTTCGACTACTCGCTCGCCGGCATCGTCTCGCTCGGCCTTCTCTTCTATCTCACTTACGCGCTGTTGCGGCCCGAGCGGTTCTGATCCGCGTCTCGGCATTCTGGCGCACCCTTTAAAGGTTCAAGTCCCATGACCGTCATTGGCTGGATTCAAATCATTCTCTATTGCGCGATCGTCGTTGCGCTGGTGAAGCCGCTCGGCTGGTACATAACGCGCGTCTTCAACGGCGAGCGCACCTTCCTCTCGCCGATCCTACGCCCGGTCGAATCTGGCCTCTATTGGATCAGCGGCGTCGACGAACGGCGTGAGCAGCATTGGTTGACCTACACGGTCGCGATGCTGCTGTTCCATGTCGGCGGTTTCCTGATCATCTATGGGGTGATGCGGCTGCAAGCGCTCTTGCCTTTCAATCCGGCCGGGCAATCGGCGGTCGCGGAAGATCTGTCCTTCAATACCGCGATCTCCTTCATCACCAACACCAACTGGCAGAACTATGGCGGTGAGAGCACGCTGTCCTACCTCGTGCAGATGGTCGGCCTCACGCATCAGAATTTCCTGTCGGCGGCGACCGGCATCGTGCTGGCGGTCGCGCTGATCCGCGGCTTTGCACGCGCCTCGATGCGCACCATCGGCAATTTCTGGGTCGATGTGACCCGCTGCACGCTCTACATCCTGCTGCCGATCTGCATCGTCTACGCGTTGTTCCTCGTCTCGCAGGGCATGCCGCAGACGCTCGGTGCCTATGTCGATGCCACGACGCTCGAAGGTGCCAAGCAGACCATCGCGGTCGGGCCGGTCGCCTCGCAGGTGGCGATCAAGATGCTTGGCACCAATGGCGGCGGCTTCTTCAACGCCAATGCCGCGCACCCCTTTGAAAATCCGACGGCGCTGTCGAATTTCGTGCAGATGATCTCGATCTTCGCGATCGGCGCCGCGCTGACCAATGTGTTCGGCCGGATGGTCGGCAACCAGCGCCAGGGCTGGGCGATCCTCGCCGTGATGGGCGTGCTGTTCATCGCCGGCGTCGCTGTCGCCTATTGGGCGGAAGCAAACGGCACCACGACGCTGCAGGCGCTCGGGCTGAGCGGCGGCAACATGGAGGGCAAGGAGGTCCGTTTTGGTATCCCGGCTTCCTCGCTGTTCGCGGTTGTCACAACCGCAGCTTCCTGCGGCGCCGTCAACGCCATGCATGACAGCTTCACCGCGCTTGGCGGCATGATTCCGCTGATCAATATGCAACTCGGCGAGATCATCGTCGGCGGCGTCGGCGCAGGCCTCTATGGCATGCTGCTGTTCGTCGTGCTCGCGATCTTCGTCGCGGGCCTGATGGTCGGCCGCACACCCGAATATGTCGGCAAGAAGATCGAGGCCCGCGAGGTCAAGATGGCGATGCTTGCCATCCTGGTGCTGCCCTTGATGTATCTTGGCTGGACCGCGGTCGCCGTCGTGCTGCCGTCGGCGGTCGCCTCGATGGCCAATGCGGGTCCGCATGGCTTCACCGAGGTGCTTTACGCCTACACGTCATCGACCGGCAATAACGGCTCGGCGTTTGCGGGACTGACCGGCAACACCTTCTTCTACAATCTGACGCTTGCGAGCGCGATGTTCGTCGGCCGCTTCTTCATGATCGTGCCGGCCATGGCGATCGCGGGCTCGCTGGCCGGAAAGAAGTCGATCCCGGCGTCGGCCGGAACGTTCCCGACCACCGGCAGCCTGTTTGTCGGGCTCGTGGTCGGCGTGATCCTGATCATCGGCGGTCTCACCTTCTTCCCCGCGCTCGCGCTCGGGCCGATCGTCGAGCACCTCGCGATGAACGCCGGCACTCTCTTCTGAAGCGATCTCTTTTGGAGTTACATTCATGGAACCTGTCCATAAAATGAACAAGCGGATGCCGGTTGCCACGATGCTGGATCCGAAGATCGTGATGCCGGCGATCGGCGCGGCCGTTGCCAAGCTTGATCCGCGGGCGATGGTCAAGAACCCCGTGATGTTCGTGGTCGAGATCGTGGCCGCACTGACCACGGTGATCTTCCTGCGCGATCTCGTCACCGGCGGGGAAAATCTCGGCTTCACCTTCCAGATCATCCTTTGGCTGTGGTTCACGGTGCTGTTTGCCAATTTCGCCGAGGCCGTCGCGGAAGGGCGCGGCAAGGCGCAAGCCGATACGCTGCGCAAGACCCGCACTGAAAGTCAGGCGAAGCTGCTCTCGGGCTCCGACAAGACCTATCGGCTGGTGCCAGGCACCAGCCTGAAGGTCGGCGACATCGTGCTGGTCGAAGCCGGTGACAATATTCCCTCCGACGGCGAAGTGATCGAAGGCGTCGCGTCGGTCAACGAAGCGGCGATCACGGGCGAGTCCGCGCCGGTGATCCGCGAGTCCGGCGGCGACCGCTCGGCGGTCACCGGCGGCACGCAGGTCTTGTCGGACTGGATCAAGGTTCGCATCACGGCGGAGCAGGGCTCGACCTTCATCGATCGCATGATCAGGCTCGTCGAGGGCGCGGAGCGGCAGAAGACGCCGAACGAGATCGCGCTCAACATCCTGCTTGCGGGATTGACCATCATCTTCGTGTTCGCGACCGTGACCATTCCGAGCTACGCGGCCTATGCCGGCGGCTCGATCTCGGTCGTCGTTCTGGTGGCATTGTTCGTGACGCTGATTCCGACCACGATCGGCGCGCTGCTCTCGGCGATCGGCATTGCCGGCATGGACCGGTTGGTGCGATTTAATGTGCTGGCGATGTCAGGCCGCGCAGTGGAGGCCGCGGGCGACGTCGATACGCTGCTGCTTGACAAGACCGGCACCATCACCCTCGGCAACCGGCAGGCGACGGCGTTTCGTCCGGTGCGCGGCGTCGGCGAGCAGGAACTCGCGGACGCGGCGCAGCTTGCCTCGCTTGCGGACGAAACCCCCGAAGGCCGTTCGATCGTCGTGCTGGCCAAGGAGAAATACGGCATCCGCGGCCGCGACATGGCCGAGCTCGGCGCGACCTTCATTCCTTTTACCGCGCAGACCCGTATGAGCGGCGTCGACGCCGGAGGCGTCTCCGTGCGCAAGGGCGCGGTCGATGCGATCCTCAACTATGTCGGCGGCGGCGCCGCGCAGGCGCTCGCGAGCGGCAACACCGTTCGCGCCATTCAGCCGTCGCTCAGCTCGGATGTGGCGCGCGAGGTTCGGTCGATCGCGGATGAGATCGCAAAGGCCGGCGGAACGCCGCTGGCGGTCGCCAAGGATGGACGGCTGCTCGGCGTCGTCCAGCTCAAGGATATCGTCAAGGGCGGCATTCGCGAGCGCTTTGCCGAGCTGCGCCGCATGGGCATCCGCACCGTGATGATCACCGGCGACAATCCGATGACGGCGGCGGCGATCGCGGCGGAGGCCGGCGTCGATGATTTCCTGGCGCAGGCGACGCCTGAAGACAAGCTGAAGCTGATCCGCGACGAGCAGGCGAAGGGCAAGCTGGTCGCAATGTGCGGCGACGGCACCAACGACGCACCCGCGCTTGCGCAGGCAGACGTCGGCGTCGCCATGAACACCGGCACGCAGGCGGCCCGCGAGGCCGGCAACATGGTCGATCTCGATTCCAACCCGACCAAGCTGATCGAGGTGGTCGAGATCGGCAAGCAGCTTTTGATGACCCGCGGCGCACTGACGACGTTCTCGATCGCCAATGACGTGGCGAAATACTTCGCCATCATCCCGGCGATGTTCCTCGCCTTCTACCCGCAGCTCAACGTGCTCAACATCATGCATCTGGCGAGCCCGCAGAGCGCGATCCTGTCGGCGATCATCTTCAACGCGCTGATCATCATCGCGCTGATTCCGCTTGCGCTGAAGGGCGTGGCGTATCGGGCGGTCGGCGCGGGCGCGCTGCTGCGCCGCAATCTGATGATCTACGGCGTCGGCGGCATCATCATTCCCTTCATCGGCATCAAGGCCATCGATCTCGTGGTCGCGGCCCTGCATTTGGCTTGAACCCATCCATCGTCATTGCCAGGAGCGAAACCATGAAGCAATCCGGCATCACTTCCGCCTCGTTCTGGAATGCTTCGCAGAGCCTGTCATCCGGCCGCGCTTCGCGCCGACCGGGTGGCCCGCAATGACGGCACACTCGGAGAAACAAACATGTTTCGCGAAATTCGTCCCGCTATCATCCTCCTCGTCGCGCTCACGGTCATTACCGGCCTTGTCTATCCACTCGCGATGACCGCGATTGCCGGCGTGATCTTCCCGGACCAGGCTGAAGGCAGCCTGATCGCACGCGACGGCAAAGTCGTCGGCTCTGCCTTGATCGGGCAGGAATTCAAGGACGACAAATATTTCCACGGCCGGCCTTCGGCGACCACGGCCCCGGACCCGAACGATTCGACCAAGACGGTGCCAGCGCCGTACAATGCGGCCAATTCCGGCGGCTCCAATCTCGGCCCGACAAGCAAGGCGCTGAACGACCGGATCAAGGAAGATGTGGAGAAGCTGAAGGCGGAGAATCCGAATAGCTCCGTTCCGGTCGATCTGGTGACGACCTCCGCCAGCGGCCTTGATCCCGACATCTCGCCGGAGGGCGCGCTGTTCCAGGTGCCGCGGGTGGCGAAGGCGCGCAACATGCCCGAAGAGCGTGTTCGTGAACTGGTCGTTAAGCATACGCAAGGCCGCCTGGCTGGCCTGCTCGGCGAGCCGCGCGTCAACGTTCTGGCGCTCAATCTGGCGCTCGACGCCGCCGGCGCAAAGTAGTGCCGGCTATGCCGACGCCGCAGCGACGACTATAATCGAGGCATGGCCAAGCCGCGCCGCGATCCCGAACAACGTCCCTCGCCAGAGGCGCTGCTGGAGGCTGCCCGGCGCGAGCATAGCGGTGTCGGCCGGCTGAAGATCTTTGTCGGCGCCGCTCCCGGCGTCGGCAAGACCTACGAGATGCTGCAGAGCGCGCATGCCAAATTGAAGGCGGGCGCCGACGTCGTGGTCGGCTTTGTCGAGACCCACGGGCGCCCCGAGACCGAGGTGCTGTTGCGCGGGCTCGAGGTGATCCCCCGAAAGCGGATTCCCTACAAGGATCAGATCCTGGAGGAGATGGACATCGACGCGGTGATCGCGCGCCGGCCGCAGATCGCTCTTGTCGACGAACTCGCCCACACCAACGCCCCCGGTAGCCGCCACCCCAAGCGCTATCTCGACGTCGAGGAATTGCTGTCGCGCGGCATCGACGTCTATACCGCGGTCAACATCCAGCACATCGAAAGCCTCAACGATGTCGTCGCGCAGATCACGCATGTGCGGGTGCGCGAGACCGTGCCGGATTCGGTGTTCGACCGCGCAGATGCGATCGAGCTGATCGACCTGACGCCCGATGACCTGATCCAGCGGCTGAAGGAAGGCAAGGTCTACGTTCCCAAGCAGGCCGAGCGCGCGCTGGAGCATTATTTCTCGCCCGGCAATCTCACGGCGCTGCGCGAGCTAGCGCTGCGGCGGACCGCTGATCGCGTTGACGAGCAGTTGCTCACCCACATGCAGGCAAACGCAATCGCGGGTCCCTGGGCGGCCGGCGAGCGTATTTTGGTTTGCGTCAGCGAAGATCCGCGCGCAGCGGGACTTGTGCGCTACACCAAGCGCGTGGCCGATCGCGTGCACGCGCCATGGACCGCGATCAGCATCGAGACCCGCCGCAGCCTGCAATTGACCGATCAGGAGCGCGACCGTCTGGCAGACACGTTGCGGCTCGCGGAGGCGCTGGGTGCCGAAGCGCTGACCATTCCTGGCGTCGAGCGCCGGATCGCCGACGATATCATCAAGTTCGCGCACGCCAACAACGTCACGCAGATCATCATCGGCAAGTCGACGCGCTCGCGCTGGTTCGAGATCCTGCGCGGTTCCGTGGTGCACGATCTCGTCCGGCGCGCCGGCAATATCAGCGTCAATGTCATTCCGGGCGATGAACTGTTGGGTCCGGCGGCCCAGACCGCCGTGCAGACGGCGGCCCGCGTCGAGCCCTTCAATCCGCGCCCCTATCTGATGGCGCTGCTGATCACCGCGATCGGGCTTGGCGCGGCCACTATCCTCATCAAGCCGTGGTTCGGCATCGAGAATGTCGACCTGGTGTTTCTCACCGCCGTCGTGGTCGTGGCGGTTCGCTACGGCCTGTGGCCCTCTCTGCTTGCCAGCGTCGCCGCCTCGCTCAGCTATAATTTCTTCTTTCTGCCGCCGATCTATACGTTCACCATCACCGATCCGACCAACATCGCGGCGTTCTTCTTTTTCATGCTGATCGCGATCCTGGTCTCCAATGTCGCCGCGCGCGTCCGCACCCAGGCCGACACCGCGATCGGCCGCATCAGGACAACCGAGCAACTTTATGCGTTCAGCCGCAAGCTCGCGGGCACCGCGACGCTCGACGACGTGCTGTGGGCAACGGCCTACCAGATCGCATTGATGCTGAAGGTGCGCGTGGTGCTGCTGTTGCCCGAGAACGGCGTGATCACCGTCAAGGCCGGCTATCCGCCTGAAGACCAGCTCGACAAGGGCGATCTCGCCGCGGCGAACTGGGCCTGGAGCAACGATCGGTCGGCCGGGCGCGGCTCGGACACGCTGCCCGGCGCCAAGCGGCTGTTTCTGCCGATGCGCACCGGACGCGGCTCGATCGGCGTCATCGGCATCGACAATGACCGCACCGGCCCGCTTCTGACGCCGGACCAGCGCCGGTTGCTCGACGCGCTGGTCGATCAGGGCGTGCTCGCGATCGAGCGCGTGCTCCTGGTCGAGGACATGGACCGCGTCAAGCGCACCGTGGAGTCGGAGCGGCTGCGCTCGGCGCTTCTGACCTCGATCTCGCACGATCTGAAGACGCCGCTCGCCTCCGTGCTGGGCGCCGCGTCCACCATGCGCGATCTCGCAGGCAATTTGAGCGACCAGCAGAAACATGATCTGCTTGCGACCGTGATCGATGAATCCGAGCGGCTCAATCGCTTCATCGCCAATCTTCTCGACATGACCAAGCTGGAATCCGGCGCGATCGTGCCGAATACCGCGCTGCACGACATTGGCGAGATTGTCGGCAGCGCGTTGCGTCGCGCCAGCAAGATCCTGACACGGCACAAGGTCTCGCTCGAGCTTGCGGCCGATCTGCCGATGCTGGAGCTCGACGCCGTGCTGTTCGAGCAGGTCCTGTTCAATCTGCTGGACAACGCCGCGAAATATTCGCCGTCGGATACGACGGTCTCGATCAGGAGCTGGCGCGAGCGGGATCAGGTCGCGCTGCAGGTGGCCGACGAAGGCGAGGGCATTCCGCCGGCAGAGCTCGAAAGCGTGTTCGACAAGTTCTACCGGGTGCAGAAGGGCGACCGCGTTCGCCCCGGCACCGGCCTCGGGCTTGCGATCTCGCGCGGGTTTGTCGAGGCGATGAATGGCCGGATTTCGGCGGCGAACAGGACCGACCGGAGCGGCGCCGTGCTCACGATTCGATTGCCGATTCCCGCAGCGGTCAACGCATTGGATACTGCCGCATGAGCGCGCCGCCGATCAAGGTGCTGGTCATCGACGACGAGCCGCCGATCCGCAAATTGCTGCGGATGGGCCTCTCCACGCAAGGCTACGAGATTCTGGAAGCCTCCAACGGCAAGATGGCGCTGGAGCTTCTTTCACAACATCCGGCATTGATCATTCTCGATCTCGGCCTGCCCGACATCCAGGGGCATGAACTCCTACGCATGATCCGCGGCCGCGACGAGGGTGTGCCGATCGTGGTGCTGTCGAGCAGGGGCGACGAGGCCGGCAAGGTCCAGGCGCTCGACCTCGGCGCCGACGACTACCTCACCAAGCCGTTCGGCATGGATGAATTGCTCGCGCGGTTGCGCGCGGCGCTGCGGCATCAATTGCAGGTGCAGGGTGAGCGGCCGGTGTTTCGTTCCGGCGATCTTTCGGTCGATTTGGTGCGCCGCATCGTCAAGCTCGGCGAGAGAGAGGTGAAGCTGTCGCCGAAGGAGTACGATCTCTTGCGTGTCCTGGTGCAGCATGCCGGCAAGGTCCTGACTCACCGCTTCCTGTTGAAGGAGCTGTGGGACGAGCTGACCGATGCGCAATATCTGCGCGTCTATGTGCGCCAGCTCCGGCAGAAGATCGAGGCCGACCCGGAGCGTCCGCACTATGTGCTGACCGAGACCGGCATCGGCTATCGCCTGCGCGCGGCCGATTGATCGCGAAAGCTCATTGTTTTCGTCATGAACAGAAGCATTCGGAACCTTCCGGAACGGCAGTGATTACGTTCGTGTCATAGGAGATCATTTTCATGGCACGCAAGGCACGAAAATATTCCAGGAAGGCCTCAGCCAAAGTCGGCCGCGCGATGAAGAAGCGCAAGGCCGGCACCTTGAAGAGCGGCCGTTCTGGACGCAAGGTCAAAAGCCGCAAGCAGGCGATCGCGATCGGGCTCTCCGAAGCGCGCGCCGCGGGCGCGAAGGTGCCGAAGAGGCGGAAGGCCGCGAAACGGTAGGTTCGCCGCCTTCCATCATTGCGGGCTAGAGTCTCATGTTTTGACGCGTTTTCTTCACGCGAACCGGTACCCACCCCGCATCCAGTGCGGGGCAGGCTTTCGCTCGAAAACGCTCTAACCCGCCTTCCTCTGTCTCGCCGCCGAACGATGTGCTTTCTTCGCGGGACGGCGATGCGATCGCTGCCGGCGCGCGGGTGAGCGCGCAGACGCCTTAGCGCCGCGTCGGCCTTTCAGGCTCTGTTTCAGCGCATCCATCAGATGGATCACATTGCTCGGCCGCTCCTCGGGCTCGGCGGTCTCGATGGTCTTGCCGGCGGCCTTGCGTTTCACGATCTTGCGCAAAGCGTCTTCATATTCGTCCTTGAATTTCGAGGGATCGAAATGGGCGGCCTTGGTATCGAGGATGTGGCTCGCGAGCTCGATCATGTCCTTCGAGATTTTCGGGGTGTTGATGTCATCGAAATAGTCGTCCGCGTCTCTCAGCTCGTAAGGGTAACGCAGCGTCGTGCCGAGCAGGCCCTTGCCGAACGGTTCGATTGCGATGACGTGCTCGCGGACGACTATTTC
>Ga0210406_10001360_pt1 | contig 29974 bp, 31 predicted proteins | sample IncBWC30MmetaG_FD_155454 | JGI IMG/M metagenome (GOLD analysis project Ga0210406, IMG submission 155454) | Forest soil microbial communities from Barre Woods Harvard Forest LTER site, Petersham, Massachusetts, United States - Inc-BW-C-30-M | ecosystem: Environmental > Terrestrial > Soil >... | reverse complement strand
TCCGCTGATAGAGACAGTCGTTATACAACTCTCGGCAAACATCGAGAGTGCGAGCCAGTGTATAGCGTTGGGATTTGTTGGGCTCTAGTTTGTAGCGATACGCTTTTAGCATGGCCCCTCCTCTCCAAAAGCGAACATTCGGGGGACTCCAGTGGTGTTCGTCTTTTGTTCGCTAGCCTAGCATATCCCTATTGCCTGCGCAAGATTTAGTTTCGTCTTTTGTTCGTCTGTAAAAGCTCGATAGATGTCACCTTTTGCTGTTGTTGTATCTGTTGGAGTGCGCATTGCAACGAAGCGGCGATATCACGGGATGCGAATGGTTGGGCCTGATCCCTTGATAGCCTTGGTGCCAGGAATGATCGTTCTGGGCCTTTCGGCTCACGATGGGATTCGAACGGCCTGACCTAATCAGACGCTACTGGAAAGGCGTCTTCTGGTCGCCATCTTATTTCGCTGCGTCTCGTGGTGGAGCCCCAATCAACATCTTGAAAACGTACATTGAGCAGCGAAAGACTCCCCCTGTGACGTGGTTGCCAAGTCGCTTAAACCCCCGCCCTGAACTGCGGGGTTTTACGTTCCCGAGGATAATCCTGAGATCTTTGCTTGACCGCTCGTTTACAATCCAGTCGCTGAACGTTCTCGTCCCGACAGGTCCGTAGCAAGACTGCATTGGGTTGAGGATGGGAATCGTTCGAAAGGAGGATGCGATGCTCCGTAGACGCAGGATTCTCCCTATCGCCGCCGCATTCCTGTCGGTATTGCTGCTGAGTTGTGGGGGTGCCCACGACTCCGACGAATATTTTGTTTTGGTATCGGCGAACTTGCAGGTTCCTTATTGGAAGGCCGCAGGTGCAGGGTTTTCGAATGCGGCCGTGCAGATGAAAGTGCGCTCCGATTTCATGGGGCCGCAGAATTACGACCCGAAGGCGGAGCGCGACGCCGTCGATCAGGCGGTGCAGAAAAAAGCGACTGGCATCTTGCTGGCCGTGACTGACCCGGCTCTGCTGAAAGACAGCATCGATAAGGCCGTGGCCGCTGGAGTGCCGGTGGTCACGATCGACTCGGATGCGCCGTCGAGCAAGCGGCTGTTTTTCATCGGCACCAATAACTACCAGGCGGGATTCACCGGCGGGGAGCGGCTGGCGCAGGAATTGAAGGGCAAAGGCAATGTCGTTGTCTTCTCGATGCCGGATCAGTCGAACCTGCAGGAACGGCTGCGCGGGTACAAAGAAGCTCTGGCCAAAACGCCGGGGATCAAGGTAACCCGGGTGGTCGATATCCAGGGCGATCCGCGAATTGCCTTCGATACCGCGACACAGATCGTCGGCAAGGAGCGCGACAAGGTGGACGGCTTCGTATGCCTGGAAGCGCAATCGGGCAAAGAAGTCGCGGGCGTTCTCAACAGCTATCACGTGACGGGAAAAGTGGTGATCGCGATGGACACGGACCAGGAAACCCTGGACTGGATTCAGAAGGGCGTGATTGCGGCTACCATCGCGCAGAAGCCATACACCATGGCTTTCGTCGGCATGCAGATGCTCGACAATTTGTATCATCACAAACCGTCGTCGCTGGATGCGGATTGGTCGAAGGACAGCTTTGCGCCCATTCCGAGTTTCGTGGATACAGGTTCGGGGCTGATCGATAAGAGCAACGTGGATGGGTTCATGCAGGCGGGCAAGAACTTGGCAGCACCGAAGTAAGACGCTCCCAGCGCTTTAGCCGGGAGTTCGGGTCACTGCGCGGACTCGTTACCGTTCCCCCGCCCCCGGTCACTCCGTGACCGGCTCCTCGACGCGCGGCTGGAATGCTGTTCCAGGGTTTCGGCGAGAACAAACTAAAAATCCCTTAGGCCTTAGCTCTGCGCAGCAGGCGTCGCTTTGCGAAGGGTCAAGCACTTCCGTAATCTTCCTGTTGGTTTCGATTGCGTAACATACTTGCCTCGCATGGCAACCCTCCCCCCAGTCTTCGCGTCCCGACGCGCTGCACGAGTGCATCTTCCGAACCCCACCCCTGCAGTTCTTCGATGCCAGGACGGAAGCCGCGTGGCAGGCAGTCTGCAGGTTGTTTCCGGGGCAGGCGGGATGCTCCGTCTGTCTCGACCTCTCGATCCGAACACCCGGGCTAGCTTGATGTTCCTCACTGACGGAGGGCCGGTGCTCGCGAAGGCAGAAATGCTGAGCCCTCTGTCTAGCACCCAGCAGGCGTTTCGTTTCGTTGCGCTTGATCGAAACTATCGGCGCAATCTGCAGCTCGGGATTCAGTCGCACTTGAGCCAGAGATCCGATGAAGACCGATGGATTGCGAAGTATCGATCCGCGATGATTCATGGGGCGCCGTCACGAAGAGGGGCCCTGAAGATCGTCTTTGGATCGGTTGCTTTCGGAATCCTGGTTTTGATCTGTGCGGCATGCTTTCTTCGTTTGGAGCTGCTCAAATGACCACGTCTCAAGCGAATACCCGACGCTGGCAACGGTATCCGGAGGAGCTGCGCGTCCGCATCCTTCCGTGCAGCCGGCTTCCTGCGATTGCGGTGCCTGGCCGGGGTGCTCGATTGAGTCAAGGCGGGATGGCTCTGCAAGCCGGGGTCGATATGGAGCTTGACGATCTCGTTGAGATTGAATTTCCGACTCCGCACCCTGTGAGAGTCATGGCAGCCGTTCGCAATCGTAATGGCCGTTGTTTCGGGTTGGAATTCCTGGCGCGATTGCAAGGGCAGACTGGCGGTGTGCCGAAGAATCGGCCGCCAGCCCTTCTCGAACCACATGCCAAGGTCGCCGGCAGCGTGAAGATTGCTGACCCCGCTTTGGTCGAGAAAGTATTTGCGGCCTTGGATCGAAAGTTGCTGGAGATCGCGCGTGTGCGGAGGGAAATTGAGGCCCTGATCGTCGCGGCTCCCCTGCTGGCTGAATGAATGGTTCGAATCCGGTAGACGCGAACCGAAGGATTACGCTGCGACCTCTGGCTTTGTGCGCTGGAAGGTCATGCCTTCGAGTCACGCTCCCTTAAGAATTTGGGAAAATACTCGCCTACAATACAACTGACGCGCATCACAGAGGCCGCACTTCTCGCCAGAATCCCAGAACTGTTGGTTGTCCCGTATCCTGTCGAACGAGACTGGGATTACGGTGGTGTCGGCGAAAGATTCACCTGCTGGACGGTGCTAGAACATCCGTTTTCAAACACGGGGGTCGCGTACTGTCCGCAAGGTTTCGGCCCCTCCGACCCTTGGGGTCTCATCTTCTTGTCGGGCGAATACATGGGGATTGGAATGGACTCGGCTTGGTTTTCGACACTAGCGTCGGCCATGCGGGATAGCATGGCGTGGAATGACCCTACCCCAGAGAAGTACGAAGTTCCTTGACGACTACCGGCGAGATATCGCCGTTTCACTTTTCAAGTTTAGTGCGGCTTCTTCGACGCAGGCAGTTCTCCCAAGAGCGTATCCAGAGCGCCAGACGGGTCCGCAGAGCCCTCAATTTCGTTGTACACGTCCCTAAATTTCAGCCGTACCCCGGCCAGCATTTCTTTGTCCGCAACAAGATGGTCCAGTAGTTTTTGCCAGTTTGGGACTTCACGATGTTCGAGCACCAGCTTGAGAGCGATGTTTTCAAGAAATAGGTACTCAGTGGCGCGAAGCACTGATGACAGGCGCTTCCTCTCTTGTTTGGTCATTGATGGGAGTACGACCTCAGGGGAGATAGTTTAACGCAAGATATCGTGAAGGTCGTTTAGCGCCGCTCCTGTCCGCTCCTGTCCAACGACCAGCGGACAAAACTTGAAATCGTCCTGTTTTCGTCAACAATCTCAATTCTGAGTTGCGGCGCGGCGCAGTGTCGCATCCAGGAGGCACACTTCGCTGAGGACAAATCCTTGGAAGGCTTCAATTGGAAGTTCAACCCCAAGGCCTTCGACCGCCGGCAGCCGGCTTGGTCGCCGTCAGTTGGAAAAAGAAGCGGCCAAATTGGGAACGTCTCTCCACGGCAATCGCATGCGTCATGAAACTGACAGAGGTGTGACAATGCGGCTCGAACAATGGATATACACAATTCCGCTGCGTCTGCGCTCGCTGTTCTGCCGAATTACAGTGGGTTGATCCAAATCGCCGAAGCACTCAGTGAACGCAGTAATAATGGATCATCAAGTCTCGCTCAATAATTCTTCTGGATTACAAAACATGCGGGTCTACGCATGGATAGACGTACGCGATGGATCGCGTCGATCGGTATGGACGAGACGAATGGCTCGGTTTCGACAACAGCTTCCGGCAGGCGGTTGTGATCCGCCGTCTCGGTGAAAATGTCAGTTCGCTCTTGTGGAGTCATACGGGCGATTTTGTTCAAGCGATCTTAGCCGCGATCTTCTTCGCCACGTGGTAAATCCAGTCCACGCCGAACCGCGTATCCTTCATGAGTTTTCGTTTCTCCGTTGGAGATACGGAAGCCCGCAGCGTCTCAATCTCCCGTGCACCAACACCCTCTTTGCCTAAATAACGGAGTGCCTGAACCACGAAAGCAAATTTCCCCTCAAGTCCGGCTATCGCCTTCGGGCGTGCGTGTTTGAAGTGGATACTGCGGCGTCCGATTGGCACCTCATTATTCGGGCCATCCGTCAGGTAGGTGATCTTGGCCGGTACTTGAGTCGAAAGGCCAAGCAGATTGGCAGCCCATGCGCCATCCGGCACAATCTTCCATCGTTGTCTTCGAGCTATGGCCCGCGCCGCCTCGTCAATGTCCGGGCATAATTTTCCCCCAAGCTTCGGATTTACTTTGGGAGTGTCATAGAGTCCTCGCCGTATGCGGCGAATTTTGCCATCGCGACTCAGACCAGCGAGGGCCATGTCGATTGTGCCCCGGCTCGCAATATCCAAAAAATCCTTCGCGGAGAAGGCTTTTCCTTCACCCAACCGCTCAATCCTCGCAACTATCTGATACCGCATGGTTTGCATGGGGTGCCCTATATCAGCATTTAGAAAAACTGTACTACTTTTTCTAAATCGACGGCACGTCCTATTTTATGCTCACAGAGCTAGGGGCAAGCGTGATATCGACTCAATCGCCGGCACGTGCTCCGGTTGATGTAGAAGTCTGCCCCCCAAACTTACCGATAGGAGTCCGAGAGCTGTGGCACTCCCTGCAACGCCACCCCAAACCAACATCACGTCAAAGTCCGTCATTTCACCGGGAACAGAAAATCCTGCGCGGCCTCTGCGGTCGCAGCCCCGGAGTTGGAAGTCCCAAGAAGCACATCCGCGCCACCGGACGCCAGCAGTTGGGCGCCGCTTTAATGCTTTAATAGCGATCAAGGTGACCGCCTCTGTCCCTTTCAGGGCCGCGCATTCGCGATCCCTCCGTTTTTTCTTCGCCCTCGGCTGCGCTTCATTTTTTCCGATTCACCTGCTTCCGCCCGAGCGCTTATACCGTAATCAGCTTGCTAATAGTGGCGTTCGCGCATACTCTCAAAGTAGGGCTTTATGGGGCAGTCGAAAGAAGGATATTTTTGACCAATGATGAACTCAAGGCTTCTTACGTAGTCATACGCCACAACGTCCGCACCTATGAGTCCGCGGGTGTGGTCGAGGTGGTCAAGGGAAGGCCGTATGCAGAGTCCACCTTGAAAAAGTTCGAGAACGAGCAGAGCTCTTCGGACCGGCATGAGGGCTGGCGCTACTTCCTTGAAAAGAGCACCCTGAAGGCGGGAACGGATCCATCCGAGGCCACTGAGCTGCGTCAAGCCGAGTTGGAAAGTCGAGAGTCTAAGGCTACACAAGACGGTAGCGGGACGAACGGCGGAGGCGGGATGTCCAGGTGAGCGCCCCGCCAATCGTAGCAATTCGCTTGCTAAGCGGCGGCGCGCAAGGTAGCATCACCCTGTGCGTTAGACCGAATCGGTCGTAAGCAGTTCTCGCCTAATCAGCTAGCACTCGCCGGCGGTACCTCCGAATCTCTCCAGCGTAAATTGATTGAAAGGAACACCAGTATCAACATGGCAGAACAAGGAACAGTAAAGTGGTTCAATGACGCCAAAGGCTATGGCTTCATCAGCCGTCAAAATGGCGAAGATGTTTTTGTGCACTTCTCAGCAATCCAGGCGGGCGGATTCAAAAGCCTGCAGGAGGGCCAGACAGTGCAATTCGACGTAACGAAAGGCCCCAAGGGCTGGCAGGCCGAGAACGTCCAGCCGCTCTAACCTTTTTCCAGTGATTCAGAAGGCGATCTTTCCGAAGATCGCCTTTTCAGTTTTTGGGGACCGGGTCTCTAAAAGGGGCATGGTCCCGACCTCGAGACACGCGGCGACCCCTTACTTGGAATGTTCTTCTATCCCGAAGTCTGCGGTTCCGACCTTGACGACTGTTCCTCGAGGCTGTGGCTTCGCGTCCTTGTCGTCCTGAGGCTTGTCTTTCGCTTCAGACTTATCCTTCACTTCCGGCGCGGGTGCAGGTTTCTCCGTCCATATGCCATAGACACGTCCGCCATATGCCGCCAGTCCGGTGTAGTCGCCGAAGAAAACGCCGCTGGCTTCAAAAGGATTATCGGTCCAGGTGTAGTTGCTGAAGCTGCGTCCCCCGTCGCCGGAACGCGCCAAAACGACGATCTGCTTACGGTTCTCGGGATCGCCCCTACGGTCGTAAAAGAGAACGTTGATGGAGCCGTCGGTCGGATCAGCGGCGAGCCATTGAAAAAACTGTTCCGCTCCGTTGTGTACCGGGTCGTTGTTTACGCGGACCGGCGGCGTCCAATGCTTGCCGCCATCGCCGGAGGTCGCGATAAAGACATCGAGATCGCCGTTGCGGTAATCGCTCCAGGTTACGAACAACCGCTTGCTTTTCGCGTCGATGGCAATTTGCGGAAATCCGTTGGCCCGTTCGAGCGTCTGTATGGCGAACATGATCGGCGCGGTATGAATGACCGGGCGGGCACGAGAAAAGGTTTTGCCGCCGTCGCGAGATGTAGTGAGCATGATCGCGTTATCCTGGCTCCATATGGCATAGAGCTTGCCGTCGGGGCCAACCACTCCGTCGAATCCTTCGGCAGCGCCGTTGTCATCGCGCGGCAAGCCTGGATGGACGTCGATCTCAACCGGCTGTGACCAGGTTTTCCCGTCGTCGCTGGAGCGGGAAAGCACCATCTGGGAGTCCGTCAACCGCCAGCGTGTCCAGCCGATATAGAGATTCCCGGCATACTTGCTTTTGGTATTGTCGGCGACAATGTACGGTTTGTCTTCGAAGGGAATCCCCGCCGAACTGGGCTGCTCGGCGACGGGAATGTGGTCCGCCTCCCAGGTTTTGCCACCGTCGAGCGACCGCCGCACAAAGATGCCGTTGCGGGTCGCGCCATGGGCCCAGTAGTTGAAGCTTCCCAGCTTGTCAAAGGCGATATAGCAAACCAACGCATGGCCCTGATTATCGAACGTGACCGAGACGTCGCCGGAAACGCGATAGTTCTTGGGATCAACATCTTTCGCCAGCTGCCAGGTGTGGCCGGCGTCCTGTGAATAGGCGGCGTGCACGTTGTCCTGAAAAACTCCGACCACTTGTTGGGGATTGGTGGGATTCACCGCGATCCCCGGTTCCGTGAAATAACCGGGGGTGGGGGTGAGAGGGAAGATCTGGGACTGAGGAGCCTTGGGCAGATCCTGCCCTTCTAAGAGTAAGGGCGTGCTGAAAAAGAAAAAGAAGACGAAGACGGTCACGGATGCGAAGCGGCGAACATATGGCGCGAACAACATTCCTATCACCTCGGTATTTGCGTTCGAGTCTGCGTGCTAAGAAATGTCCTTGGAACATAAGGCGGCACCGCCAGCAATTCCTGCGTCTCGTCCGTAGTGCGCGATCACCAGCGGGATCTCCCCGGCGCGTGGATTCACGCACCACCTGGGAAGCCGATGCTTGATTTCATCGAAAAATGGCTGCAGCATCGCGGCCACGCCGCCGCCCATCACCAGAATGTCGGGGTCGAGCAGGTCGACGATGTTGCCAAGCCAGGGCGTTAAGACCTCGACAGTCTCCATAAGAATTTCCCGGGCCAGGGGATCACCCGCAGCATAAGCCTGCCCCACAAGTTCGCTGGTCACCGCGGCGATGCTTCCTTTCGCCAGCGCAAGAATGGCGGAGTGGGGTGACGATTCAGCGCTGAGCTTGGCTCGGGCGCGCGCTCCAATGGCAGGACCGGCCGCGAGCACTTCGATGCATCCGCGTTTGCCGCAGGGGCAAAGCGGACCGCGATAATCGATGCTGACATGGCCGCCTTCGCCTGCCGAACCAGTATTGCCGTGATAGATGCGGCCATCGAGCACGATGCCGGTGCCGATGCCGGTTCCAATCGTGGCATAGAAAACGTAGCGAAATCCGCGGGCCGCGCCCCAGCGCGTTTCCGCCAGGGCGGCGGCATTCGCGTCATTGTCCAGTTTCACGGGCAAGCCATACTTCGCCGCAATTTTCTCGGCCAGGGGAAAGTTCCGCCAGCAGGGAAGATTGGGAGGATTGAGAACTATGCCCGTCTTCGGGTCCAGCGGCCCGGGAGCGCAGATTCCTATGCCTTCGAATCCGCCACTCGACGCCGCTGCGGCTGACATGGAATCTATCGCGACGGTTACGGCCTCCAACCCAGCCTCGGCGGTGCCGCCGGCGATCATGGGCTGGCGCCCCTGCGTCAGGATCTTGCCGTCGCGGTCTACAAGTCCCGCCGCGACTTTGGTGCCGCCAATATCGACGCCCAGAATGGGAGCGCCAAGTGTGACATTTCCAGTCATGGTTGTTCCCGGAGACCCAGCCGGACTGCGAAAATCTCGGCCGGGCGGTGAAACGAAAAGCTTATCACTGAACAATTTGAGGTGGTTAAGTGGTTGATTCTACAGCACCCTCATGCGGTCGCACGGGAGCCGCAAAAATATTGATTCTCTCCATTTGAATTATGAATCCAAAGGTTACGTAAGAGAGTTGACGGCGCAAGTCAGTCGACCTAGAATCTAGACTGAAATGGCAGAGAGCTCGAATCTTCGCGCAGTGTGCTGCTGCACTTGTTGTTGTTGTGCAGGCGTGTGCGCTGGCGCGGGGAGGCTGCTGACCTAAGAATTTTTTCTTAATAACCGGCACTCATAAACCCATCGCCAGACGAATCTGGCGGTGGGTTTTTTATTTTCCGGACATTCACTGTCGATTGACAAATGCAAACTCTCTTATGACAAACGCAACCAAAGAAACCAAAGCACAAAAAGTCGAGCGGTTGAAGCGCGCCATGAATCCTTGGGACGGGCTGGAAGAAATCCGGCGCTTTGCCCGCGAGGGATTCCGGTCCATCCCGCCCGAATGGATCGGGACTTATTTCCGCTGGTGGGGCGTTTACACCCAAGGGGACGGAGCGGGAGTCACCGGGGGGCAGGGCGGGGAAGGCCGGGCGCTCGAGTGCTTCATGGTGCGCATCCGCATTCCCAACGGCATGATGAGCTCGGCTCAGCTCCGTGCCATCGCCGACCTCACTCGCCGCTACGCCAACGGAAGAGCCGACCTTACCGTACGTCAGAACATTCAACTGCACTGGGTCACGATCGAGTCGCTGCCGGAAGTGTTAGAAGGCCTCTGGCAGGTGGGACTGAATACGACGGGCGCTTGCGGGGACGTTACCCGCAACGTGACGGGCTGCCCGGTTGCGGGAGTTGACGCCGACGAAATCATTGACGCATCGCCGCTGGTCTTGGAGGCGTCGCAGCTGCTGGCCGGAAACGCCGATTTTTACAACCTGCCGCGCAAGTTCAAAATCTCGATCACCGGGTGCCGGGTATGGTGCCCCTATCCGGAAATTAATGACATTGGCTTGACCGCGCAAACCCGAATCGTTGGCGGCAGTCCTGAGATCGGCTTCTCCCTGCGCGTCGCGGGAGGACTTTCGACGGAACCCTATCTCGGAGCACGGCTGGATGCCTTCGTGCGCTGGAACCAAGTTCTTCCGGTGATCAAGGGCATCGCCGAATTGTTTCGCGACTCCGAGGTTTTGCGCGAACATCGCGAACGCGCCCGCTTGAAGTTTCTTTTCTTGCGGCAGGGATGGACTGCCGACCGTTTTCTGGGTGAACTCCAAGAGCGCATCGGATTCAAGCTCGATCCCGCGGTGGAGGAGCATCCACCCGACGACGTTTACCGCGATCACATCGGCATTCATGCGCAGAAGCAGCACGGTCTTTCCTACGTGGGAGCGGTGGCGCTCGGCGGGCGAATCAGCGCGGATCAAATGCAGGTGGCCGCGGATCTGGCGGAGCGCTTTGCCGGCGGCGAATTGCGGGCCACGAACATGCAGAATCTGCTGGTTGTGGACGTGCCTACCGCTAACGCCGAAGCGCTGGCAAATGAATTCGACGCCATCGGACTAAAAGTCGGCGGGTCGGCCTTCGCGCGCGGCGCAGTGGCCTGCAGCGGGACGGAATTCTGCAAGCTCGCCATCACCGAGACCAAGAGCTTTTCGCGCTGGCTGGTGGAAGAACTGGAAGAACGTTTGCCGGGTTTCGATCAGCATCTGAAATTGCACGTCACCGGATGTCCCAACAGTTGCGGACAACATTGGATCGCCGACATTGGCATTGAAGGTAAAAAGATCAAACTTCAGGACCGTATGGTGGATGCCTACTACTTCTGCCTGGGTGGAGCTTTGGGTTTGCATCAAGCTACGGCGCGGCCCATCGGATACCGCTGCGCCGCCACCGAAGTGCCCGATGCGCTTGAACGTTTATTGGGACGGTATCTGACCGAGCGTGCATCGGGTGAAAATTTGCGGCGATTTTTCGCCCGGCACAGCGATGGGGAATTGCGTGAATTTCTGGCTGGCGAGCTCGTGGCCGCGGTAGCTCGTGACGTGCCGGACCCGAAGCGGAGTCTGGCGCAATCCGCAGGAGGAACCGGTGACTAGCTTATTTCCCATGTTTCTGAAGCTGGAAGGCAGGCGATGCCTGGTCGTGGGCGCAGGAAAAGTCGGTGAGCCCAAAATCGGCGGCCTGCTTGCGACCGGCGCTCGCGTCCACGTGGTTGCGCTCGATGCCAGCCCGGCTGTTCGCGAATGGGCGCGGGCGGGAAAGCTCGAATTAGAGTTGCGGGCCTACGCGGCGGAAGACCTGGAGGGCGCCTTCCTGGCGGTGGTGGCGACCCATTCGCGCAGCTTGAACGAGCGCGTTTATGACGAGGCGCAGCGCCGCCGGGTGCTGTGCAATGTGGTCGATGTTCCCGAGCTCTGCGATTTCTTTTATCCCGCGGTGGTGCGTCGCGGCGATCTGCAAATTGCGGTGTCCACTTCCGGGCAAAGTCCGTCCCTGGCCCAGAAAATTCGGCAGCAGCTCGAAAAACAATTCGGGCCCGGATACGAGGCTTGGGTGGCAGAGCTGGGCGAGACTCGCAAGCTGATTCTGGCCAGCGATCTGGAGAAGGAGCGCAAGCTCGATCTGTTGCATTCCTTGGCCAGTCGGGAAGCGCTCGAAGCGGCATTGGCGGAAACTCCGGAATTAGCCGCAAAAGGAGAGGGAGCATGAAGGGCAAGGTCTATCTGGTGGGCGCAGGTCCGGGAGATCCGGAGTTGCTGACCTTGAAGGCGCTGCGTCTGCTGAGAACCGCCGATGCGGTACTGCATGACGATCTGATTACTCCGGAGATATTGAAACTCATCGCCGCGAAAGCGCAAGTGCACAACGTCGGCAAGCGCTGCGGAAAGAAGAACATTGTGCAGGAGGAAATCAACTTTCTGATGATAGCGCTGGCCGATTCTGGTCTGCGTGTGATTCGGTTGAAGAGCGGCGATCCCTTAATCTTCGGACGGGCGGGAGAAGAAATCGAAGCGCTGCGGCGGGCCGGTATTGGGTACGAGATTGTTCCCGGCGTGACTTCCGCCTTGGGTGCAGCAGCCGCGGCCGAGATTCCGCTGACTCACCGGAGGCTGTCGTCGGCGCTGGTGTTCATCACCGCGCATCAGGCTTCTGGGAATGATGCCGCAAACTGGAGAAAGCTGGCGGGTAGCGGGGCGACGCTGGTGATTTATATGCCTGGACAGAACTACTCCGACGTCGCCGCCAAGCTCCAGGCGGCTGGAGTCACTGGGCAGACGCCCTGTGCGGTTATCTCGCGGGCTTCAACGCCGCAGCAGCGAACCCATCGAACGACGATTGCCGAGCTGGTTGAGGCGCCGCGACTGGCGGCTCCCACCTTGCTGGTGGTGGGCGAGGTTGTGCGCCTTGCCGATCCTTTGGTGCTGGCGGAAGGATTGGGAGGGCCGTTTTTTTCTGCGGTCAACGAAACCGCATTTCCCGCTGTGCTCGTGGCGGATTCTGTTGGCAGTGCGGACTTTAGAACAAATACAAATGAGGATTCACTGGCGTGAGAGATCAATCCGTGAACGACCAATACAGCATGAAAGAGCATATCGCCGAGGTGCAAATTGCGGCGGAGAACTGGACTCCCCAGCGGGTTCTGACCTGGGCGTTCGAGACCTTTGGCAACCGCGTAGCTATTTCCTCCGCATTCGGCGCCGAAGGAGTGGTGCTGATCGATATGGCTTCGCGGGTCCGCAAGCACTTTCGGCTTTTCACCATTGATACCGAATTTCTCTTTCCCGAGACCTACAACTTGATGGACAGGATCGAAGAAAAATACGGAATCGAGATCGACAAGGTTTATTCACTGCTCTCGCCCGAGGAGCAGGAGCGCAGTCACGGAGCCGCGCTTTGGAGCGTGGATCCCGACCAGTGCTGCAACCTGAGAAAAGTGGAACCACTTCGCCGCAAGCTCAGCGAGTTGAGCGCGTGGATCACAAGCATTCGTCGCGACCAGACCTCGGTGCGATCCGGCGCACGCCGGGTGGAATGGGACGCAAAGTTCGGGCTGGTGAAGATCAACCCCATTGTCGATTGGACATCAAAGCAGGTCTGGCGCTACATCCACGATCACGATGTACCCTACAACGAGCTTCATAATCAAGACTATCCCAGCATTGGTTGCACGCATTGCACGCGAGCCGTCAGACCGGGAGAAGACCCTCGGGCGGGGCGGTGGGCCGGATTCGCCAAGACCGAGTGCGGCCTGCATAGGATCGAGCCCCTGCCGGATTCGGCGAATCAAGGTGCCGCGAAAGCTGCGAAGTTTGGAAACTGAGGCGGCCTAGGTCGGTGCAGCCCGCTTTCGAGGCGGCCCCTAATCCGTCGATAAACGATTCTACGTGAATCTCGCCCGCGGGGCGCAGCTTTCGGCTGGGTGACAGATCTTCGTCGCTCGTTTGCGAGAAAGGCTGCAGTCCTTGATCCTAGGACGGAGCGGGGGTCGTGGTCCTCCGTCGTCCAAGATTCAATCTCAGCAACCCCGCAGTGCGTCAGGCAAACCACACGCATGCCTATAGGCTGCGATAACACCTGCTGATACTCTGCTCTCTACCGTTCACTCGACGGCGGCAGGCTCAAAGCCCGCCGCTACCAGATCGGGCACCTGGAAAATCAGTTGTCCTGCCATCCCGCCTATCTCCACCTCGCGCGTTCGCTCAAGATTGATTCTAATTGTGGAGATTTGCGGTTCCGGCAGGTGAAGAGCCTTCATGGCTTTCACGAAGCCTGAGAGCTTAAAAGCGCGGGTGCATAACAACGCGCCTTGATGATGAAAAGGCCGTGCTCGGAGTTGATAGGCTCCGTCGTCTTCTGTTCGCACCGAAACGATGTAGGGTTGATCTTCATACTCTCCGAAGCGGCTGATGATGACCGCGCCTCCTTCGGGAAACACCGCTTGAATCTGGAGTACACCGCCCATCGCTTGGATGTAATTGCGCAGTGTGCTCAGGTACATGTCCGCTCGTTGCTCGATTCGCGAAATCGAACTCTGCGGGACGTCTAAAAGCTCCGCCATGTCAGCCTGCGTCAGCTGTTTGGCGTTTCTCAATTCATCCAACGCCATGCGCTGCAGTTCTTCGCGCACACGCTGCTTGTTCTCGGCAACGTCCGCAGGGTTCATCTTCGCTTGCAGCTCTTTGTAGTTCCTGGCCATAACCGTCTCTCTCCTCATCGGGTCCCCAGTACGGAAGGCTGGTGCGTTTGCTTGCTTACTCATTTTCCAGCTCTTTCAAATGCTGGTCGTAAATGTCATCTGCCCGAGGAACGTATTCTTCGTACCATCGGTTGTTTCCTGTCTTGTCTCCGCCGATCAGCAAAATTGCCGTGCGGCGCGGATCGAAGGCATAAATAACGCGGTACGGTCGTCCTTCATGCTGAATCCGGAGCTCGCGCATATGCTTGTGGCGCGATGTCTCAATCCCGGAGGAGTGAGGCATCTTTAGCGTCGGGCCGGCCTCGGAGAGTAGAGTCACTGTGAAATCGACGCTCTTCTGTTCGGCAGCGTCGAGCTCATCCCACCACTCCCCGAATTCGTCCGAAACCTCGACTTCCCACGCCACCCCATTTAATATGTCATAGGCGGCATAATGCCGTCAACAGCATAACTCAAGTGTATGACACAAAAGGGGTTTCCAGTAGTTTTTAGGCGGATACTGGCATGCAAGCCGTATGGACGGGATCCGATCAACCCGTGTTCGATGCGATTTTGCCCCGGCCGCTCTATTCTTTAGCGGCAGGACACACCCACGTCTTTCTCGCAGAACCTGGTGAACTACTTCAATCCCGCATTCTCCTGGTATGAAAGCCTGTTTGGGCAAGCGACCTCCAGAAAACACTTTCGGCATTCCCGATCGTATTGCAGGGCAGCGGCGCGAACCCCTTCACGCCTACAACGGTGTTCAACTAACCGCGATGAAACGGCTCGGCCATGGCTTGCAAGGAAAGGTCAACTACACTTGGAGCCGTTGCATGGATACGGACTCGAACGGACGGTTCCTTCCGTTTTCCGCGCGTTGACACGCTGATTCGGTTGACCCAGGCTGCCTGTCACTCCCAATGAGTTGAGGCCCGAAGACTAGAACTTGCTCCAACTGAAGCCGGCCACTGGCCTGTACTGTAGCCGCTACTGACGACCGCAGACCCAAGGCTGCGCAAGTTGCCTGCATGACAGTGGCTCGGCAGTAGCTGGGCGCGAAATCCGTCGCGGCTATCTCGAGGCCGCATTCCATTCTGGCTGGATGTTCGACGAGGTTGATATAGACGGAGGGCTCCCGTGAACAGGCTACAGGCGAGGACAGCAACGAACCGCTCTATGTTTGGTATCGAACAGTAGGCACCTTGGTCAGCCGTTGACCCTGCATAGCCTGAAGCAGTTTGAAATTGACCTACTACCCTTCAGCGACGGCTGAAAGAGGGCTCCGAGCTATTGCGTCGTAGAAATGCCCCCACACGAAATCTGGTTATTCCCGTAGACTGCCCCTGATATTAATCGTGCTTTGTGCTCTGCGGGCACTGTCCGCGAATCAGTGGACGGTCAGCTTGATTGTGGTCGTGTGCTGATTGGAACCCGCGATGCCTGAAACGATGACGGAGTAGGTACCGGCGGGAGTGCCAGTCGTAGTGTTCACTCCAGGACTTGGGCCGCCGCCGCAAGCCACCTGCAACAAGCAACCGCCGAAAAGGAGGAACACGGAGCAGTAGCTCAGCAGCTTTCTGCCCTTAGGCGCGGCCATCCCGAGCGTGCCCAGAAACATGGCCGGCAGTAGCAGCCAAATGGCATACAGCGGACTCGACCGATGATCAGACGGGGGCAGCGCTAGCGCTGTAGTGTGGGCGGCGGTGGTAATGTTCAACGCGGTGGTTACGGTGCTGGCGTTCGGAGTGAGCGTGGCGGAAGTGAAGGTGCAGCCCGCTATTGCCGGCAGTCCATTGCAGGCGAGCTTGATCGCACCGGTGAATGAGCCTTGCGGCGTAACCGTGAGCGTGAACATCGCAGGTTGCCCGGCAGTTACAGTCATCGTGGTTGAACTTGAGGTCAGCGCAAAGTCGCTGATCTGGAAGCTCTGGTTGACGGGGGTGGCGGCGCCGTAGTTGGTGTTGCCTGTCTGTGTCGCCTGGACGGTGCAGGTGCCAGCGGCGACCAGTGTCACCGTCTTGCCCGACACCGTGCACAAGGTCGGCGTCGTCGAAGCGAAGCTCACGGCAAGGCCCGAGGAGTCGGTAGCGCTGAGCGTGAACGGCGCGGTGCCGAGTGTCTGATTCGAGAGCGCTCCGAAAGTGACGGTCTGGCTCTCTGGAGTCACTTGGAAGCTCTGGTTCACGGGTGTAGCGGCCCCGTAGTTGCTATTGCCCGGCTGCGTCGCCTGGATGGTGCAGGTGCCAGCGGCGACCAGCGTCATCGTCGCGCCCGACACCGTGCAAACGGCCGGCGTCGTCGAAGCGAAGCTTACGGCAAGGCCCGAGGAGTCGGTGGCGCTGAGAGTGAACGGCGCGGTGGACAGTGCCTGATTCGAGAGTGCCCCGAAGGCGATGGTCTGGCTCCCTTGCGTCACTTGGAAGCTTTGGTTGACCGGCGTAGCGGCGGCGTAGTTGGCGTTGCCTGCCTGCGTCGCCTGGATGGTGCAGGTGCCAGCGGCGACCAGCGTCATCGTCGCGCCCGACACCGTGCAAACGGCCGGGGTCGTCGAAGCGAAGCTTACGGCAAGGCCCGAGGAGCCGGTGGCGCTGAGAGTGAACGGCGCGGTGGAGAGTGCCTGATTCGAGAGCGCCCCGAAAGTGATGGTCTGGCCATCTTGCGTCACCTGGAAGCTCTGGTTGACAGGCGTAGCTGCGAAATAGTTGGCGTTGCCGGCTTGGGTTGCCTGGATGGTGCATGTTCCGAAATCGAGCAGCGTCACTGTAGCGCCCGACACGGTACAAAGCGCTGGGGTCGTCGAAGCGAAGCTGACAGCAAGACCCGACGACGCAGTTGCGCTAAGCGTCAACGGCCCAGAAATGAGCACTTGATTCGAGAGAGCCCCGAAGGTGATGGTCTGGCTGCTTTGTGTGCCTTGCAGGGCGACGCTCTGCGTCACGGATGTAGCGTTGAGCGAGTTGTCGGTGAGCGCAACTGTGCCGGTTAGAGTTCCGCTGGCCGTGGGAGCAAAGGCGACTGCGATGGAGCACTGCCCCGAGGGAGATAGTTGCGTAGTGGAACTGCAATCGCTGGCGCCGGTTGGCACCTGCGTGAAGTTCGTCGTAATCGCGAGATTTGACACCGTCAACAGTTGGTTACCTGCGTTGGAAACCGTCAGGGCCTGCGAAGTACTGGTCGAGCCGATGCTCGTGCTTGCAAAAACGAGCGCCGCTGCCTGTGTCCGGTTGATTTTAATCACCTTGCCGGAATCCGTTACGTAGACATTGCCGGCACCATCCACGGCGACAGCTTGCGGATTCGTAATGCCCGTGATCGCCAGGTTTGCCTGCGGAGCGCCTCCCGCAGACACCCTCACGATTCGGGCATTGCCCGCGTCCGCGACATAGATCGCGCCGGAAGCATCGACGGCCAAGCTGCTAGGATTGTTGTAGCCGCTTCCCATTGGGATGGGCGTTCCACCACCCACCGGGTACTCCGCTACCTGGTTGCTGCTGGCAACATATGCGTTGCCGGCCGCGTCCACCGCAACCCCGTACGGACTCGTCAGGCCGGATGCCACCGGGCTCGGTGCACCGCCGCCCGCTGGAACTTCGACAACTACCCCGTTGGCAGCATCCACGACATAGAGGTTTCCACTGCCGTCTGTCGCCAGACCGCGCGGCGATCCCAATCCGCTGATGCTCACCGTCGACATATCCGCGCTGTTCAGCGTGCCGTTTTCGTTCGGCACCATTTCTACGCGGCTGTTCCCGGTGTCGGAGACATACAGATTTCCCGCTCCATCCAGTGCCACCGCGCTCGGATTCAACAGACCGGATGACACAACCGTAGTCTGCGTGAAGCTGCCCGCAGCCAACTCCATCACCTGGCTGTTGACCTGATCCACCACATACACGTTTCCGCTACCATCAATCGCCGTGCCTCCGCCCTGCCCGCCGTTGCTCAACGTTGCAATCGTCGATTGTGTCCCAGGATCGATAGTGACCGCACCCGACTGGCCAATGCCACTCAAGTACCACGTCATTAGAGGTAGGTTGCTCCCCTGCGCGAACAGCGTGACTCCACCCGACCTGAGTCCCGGCACCGACGCAGTAAACGCCACCGTCACCACGCAGCTCTGACCGGCGCTATAGGCAATTCCCGTCGCGCAAGTGCTGCCGCCACCGTCTGTGTAATCCAGGCCGGACGCACCCGCCATCAGTATGTTCACCGCTGATAAGGTCGTCGCACCCGTGAAGTCATAGGTTAATGTCTGCACCGGAGCTGCGGTGCCCACATTAGCGGATCCAAAATTCGTCTGTGAGTTAAGCAACGTCACAGTGGTTGCGGTGGAGGTTGAACCCCCGTAGTTTGCATCGCTGGAATAAACCGCCGTAATGCTGTTGGCGCCGGCTGCGAGCTGCGATCCGTTGAGTGTGAGCGTCGCGGCCGAGTCAGTTGCATCGATTGGAGACAATGCTCCCGTGCCGAGTGAAGTGGCGCCCAACAAGAAGTTCACACTGCCACCTGGCGCAGCGCCGCTTCCAGTCACGGACACCGTAGCTGTGAGTGTCGTCGATTGGTTGGGATAAATTCCGCCGTCCAGAGATGTTAGCGAAACTGTACTCGCGGCCTGCTGAATGATGAGGGAGCCGGTGACGAACGAGAAGGTGTAGTTCGCGGCTGCCAGGGAGCCTTGCGAGATGACGATCGGATACAGTCCAGGCGTTGAAGTCGGTGACGCTGCCGTGCCCTCGCTCGGCCCGCCGCTAGTTGCCGAACTCTGCGTGTCTCCATTCAGGAATCCAGTCATAGTGTAGGCGAGCGGAGGCAGTGGCTGGCCATACGTGCCGTATGCGCTGGTAGCTGTCACTAACAGCGATGGCACGAACGCTACGGCAAAATTCGAAACGGCGGTAGACGGCCCATAGGTACCATCGGTCGACCCCGCATAGCTTACGGTCAGGCCAGTCGCGTCCGCGGGCACAATCAACGACGCCGAGGCAATTCCGTTGGAATCGGTTGTGCCTGTAACCTGCAAACCGCCATTGAACGAGAACTGAACCGGTTGATACGGCAGAGCATAGTAATTCGTGCCAACCTGTTCTTGGTATGATCCGGTACAGTAGTAATAACAAGTGCTGCAACTACCCCAGCCACAGTTGCACGAGTACGAACCACAAATGTACTGATAATAGTAGGTCTGGTACACCGGAACGCCATATTGTAGCGTCGCGCTCGGGTTGATGGTGCTGTCTGCCCCGCCCGATGCTGGTGAAGAAAGGGACAGCGTCGTGTTGTAAACCGAATCTGCGAATAGTGTTTGCGCAAACACGCCGCTCACTTGTCCTTCCGCTGTCAAGACGAAATCTATCCGTTCGTCATGTACATCCGGCTTGAAGGAAGTGTTCTGAAACGACCCAGAGGCATCCGCCGTCGCCGTGAGCGTGATGTCGGGTTCGCGAGTGGGCTGTTCGTGGAGCACCAAGGTCACGGTTTCGCCCGGGGTCCAACCCCCTCCAGTAATTGTGACAACTGTGTTGGGCGCATATTCCGGTTTGTCTGTCGTAACCGTGGGAAAAGCGTAAAGATCACCGGTGGAAGTATTGCCGGAAGATTCGCCTCCAGCGATCAGGACATGACCTAAACTTCCTGATCCTGCGGCAACGGCGCCCGAGCGAGCCACCGACATGTTCCCGGCCCAACGCACCCTCGAATTAGCGGGAGAGAATAGCTCTGCGGAAGCAAGGGGAGTTCCACCCGAACTACCTCCAGTGATCAATACATCGTGGTTGTTTGGAAGGGCGATGGCGACATGGCCACTTCGTGGAACCGTGAGAGAGCCGACAATAGCGATGGTGCCGCCGGAAAGGTCGGCAACCTCCAGGGTGGCCAGATCTTGGGTTCCGTCGTTACCTCCCGCCAGGAGCACACGCCCGTCGATCAGCGTCGTCGCACTAAGATTTTTTCTCGGTGAAACCATTTGACGCGGACCATACATCACGCCCGTCTTCGGATCGTAAGCATCGACGCTGTTGAGCACGCTCGATCCATCGAATCCACCTGCCAAGAGCACAGCTCCGGTGACAAGCACGGCGGCCGCATGATCTATGCGTGGAGATGACATTGAGACCGCGACGGGAGTACAAGAATTCGAGGTCGGATCGTAGATCTCCAGGGTGGCGAGTGGCCCTGAATTTCCCATTCCGCCTGCAATTAGCAAACGTCCATCATTCAGCGTCGTCATCGTATGTCCAGCGCGTCCCTGGAGCATTCCCGCCGAAGAACTCCATTGGTTCGAAGTTGGATCGTAGATCTCGATCGAATTTGTCACTCCAGGGCTGGTATAACCGCCAGTCACCAGGACACGCCCATCCTTTAATACCGCGATGGCATGATTACTGCGCGCTACGGCCATACTTGCGACGGCTGTGAACCTCTTGCCGTCGTAAATCTCTGCGCTCGAAAGCCAAGTCTCACCAGAAACTCCACCGGTGATGAGGACACGCCCGTCATGGAGTGTGATTGCGCCGGCCTGAGACCGCAAGGAAGTCAGCGAACCAGCCGCCGACCAGCTTCCAACTGGTGCAGTCTGCGCTTGAACCGCACTGCTCAACAGAATGGAAAACAAACCGGCGAACGCGAGATGCAGAGAAGTTTTCACAACCACTCTCCTTATAGTTCAGTTATGAGCGGAAACACGTAATACTCGGACTAAGTTTCAATCGAGTGAGCTGACCATATCCAGCCAAAGGATGTGGAGCAACCCCCCTAAGGTGGGCGCTGCGAGTCTTGAAGGTCGGTAGTCTAAGATGAACACAAGCAAATATAACAGCGCGTTAGCGGCTGGCGGTGCTACTGCACAGTACAGTTACAAACTTTAGTAACTTAAGCGAGTTGGAGTAGGCTATGGCTCGAGCGAGTGTCCATCTAGAATGTCTATCTAAAATGATAAGGCGATTCATTTACCTATTACATGCTGGGATTAATGCAACAGCTGCACTGCTCATTCTGTTGCTGCCTGTGACTGCCCAAGAACCCGCGCGTGTAAATATCAGTCGATTTGGGGTTATTGGCCTGGCTTCAGGCGAAGTACTGACATTAAAGGCAACCGCTATTTCACCAGGAGAAGGATGCAAAGCACAGCTCGTCTTCAACGATACCGATGGAATGCCGATGATCCGCTCTCTCAGCGTGAACCTGGCGCCTGGACAGTCAGCCTCTACTGAATATGTTGTGAAAAGTCTGCCACGAGGCAGAACTGCTATACAGCCCGTCGTTTGGATAGACCGCAAAACAGGATCGAAAGGCCCATGCCTCATCGCTGCGTTTGTGGAAAGCAATTTCGGAACAGTGCGTGAAATTTCCTCCGACTCAAACTGTGAGAAAGCAAATTGTAAAGGCGTACCAGTGGCTGGCCTTAGTCACCTGACATTGCGGCTTTATGTAACAGGAACCAACCGCGTCTGCCGCGCACAGATGGGTTTTCGTCAATCCAACGGAAGGACTAGCGTCACCGCAAAATACGTAACGCTGATGCCTCACCATGCAGCATGGCTCGATTGGCAGGTGGGCGATGATGACTTCCTGTTAACAGATTTTGTAAATCCTGAAGTTGCGGTTCACCCCGGCGACAGTTGCGTGGCCTCTTCTGAGGTTTTTGCTGGCGAAAATGAACCTGCTGCGGCCGGAGTGTCGGTACGCATTTATGAATCATCGGTGGTCGGCCTAGCTACGGATCCAGCATCGATTGCGCAGACCATTCAAGTCCTCAAGAGTGAGCTTAAGACTCGCCCGCAAGACCCTTGGGTCATAAATGAACTGGCGCAAGCTTATGACAAGCACGGAGAAAAGGCTCGCGCCATCAAACTTCTCTCAACCCAGGTTGAGATCAGCCCCCGCGCCTCGGAAAGCTGGCTATTACTCGCCAGGTTTCAGTACGAGCAGGCGCGATACGAGTCCGCTGTCGTGTCACTGGAAAAGTGCCTTGCATTCGACCCGAACAACACGACCGCGAAGGCCGCATACGCAGATGTGCTTGCCAAAATTGGGCGTTTGGACGAAGCGGGCAAATTGTTTGCAACATTGCTGAAGGATGACAAGACACGAACGTCTGCCGTTCTCACGGCGTATGCCCAATTTCTTTATACGCAGGGTCGGTTCACCGAGGCGCTGGCGACGGTCGACGAGTCGGATGCCCGGCATCCGAACTGCGGAAGAACACTGTGGGTGGAGGCGCTGGTTCTGCGCGCTCTCGAACGCCTTCCCGAGGCAACGCGATCAGCAGAAAGAGCAGTGCAGATCGGTCCCGATTTCAGACCTGTCCGCTATTTGTTAATGAAGTTGTACTCCGAGCAAGGTAAGGCCCGCGAGGCTGATGGACAAGAAGCATGGTTGAAGGCACGTACAATGCCGGAAAGTTTCGATCAATGATCGGCGCAAGAAGGCCGACATCTTTACCGCCCAAGTTTTGAGTCTTGGATCCTTAGCGTTTGGAGAAGCCCGGATCAAGGACCGCATCCGTTGAATGAACAAAGCCATAGGAGAACGCGATGCGCATCGATTGCATGCTCGGACACGCCTCAATGCACGTCAATGGAATCACGCGGGCCAGCCAAGCGCTACCCGTTATGCGGCGCGGAGAATTCGTGGAGTTTTAGCCGGTAACTAGAACAGATGACTGAGCTAGATCCGAAGCTACGTCGGAAACCGCAGCACTCAAATGACTCTCGCAGCCGGGAGAACATTCAGCGATCCACCAAGCGGCGACGCACAAAGTGTCCGCCACACGTTCTCTGTCGCCGGCGTGCCGTTTCAAGACGAAGTGGTTGTGGCCATGCACATGCGCGACAGATCCAGCCGCTTCCCGGCGGCAATCCACTTTTCGAGGTCGTACAGCTTCCTAGTCTAGGACGGCAGAGGCTGAGGGGTTCTCTTCCATCCTCTGATATCCCCGGTGAAGTTCGACTGCCCATTTTCAGTCCTGGTCAGGGGATCGGAACAGAATCGTATCGCTTTCGCGAAAGTGAAAAGTCTGTCCCGGATGAATTCAAACGGTTTCGACGTAGGTGGGTGAACCTTTTGCAGCAGCAGGACTGCCCTGCCTCTCCGGTGGCTGCCCTGTTGCGTCTGGCCACGAACAGGTCCAAAGCGCCCGCATCGATTCCAACATCAACCAGAAAGATACGACTTGGTTTCGTTTTCAGTCGGACACTGGCATGCGGGCCGTGTGGACGGATCCGATCAGCCCGGTGTTCGATGCGATTGCGCCGCAGCCGCTCTATTCTTTCGCGGCAGGACACACCCACGTCTTCTCGCAGAGCCTGGTGAACTACTTCAGTGAACTACTTCAATCCCACATTCTCCTGGTAGGAAAGCCTGTTCGGGCCAAGCGACCTCCAGAAAAACACTTTCGGTTTTCCCGATTGTACGCCTACAACTGTCTTCAACGAACCGCGATGAAACGGCTCGGCCATGGCTTGCAAGGCTAGGTCAACTACACTTGGAACCGTTGCATGGATGCGGACTGGAACGGACGGTTCCTTCCGTTTCCGCGCGAGGGATTCTCTCGCCTCTGCCGGGAGACCTGGCCCGCGATGATCGGCCTTGCGACTATGACATCCGGCACAATCTCAACGCGCAGTGTGTGTATCAGTTGCCGGTTCGAGTGCGGAATCATTCTCTGGGCTACGCGCTGAATCGGTGGCAGATTTCTGGAACAGCGTTTTGGCATAGCGGAGTTCCGTTCTCGGTGCTGAGCACGCCCTATGTGAAGAGAACCACCATGCCTAGAGTTGAACAGTTTGCTTCCTGACACGCGCCCATCATAGCAAGCGTGTTTTCTGAATCGGACTGGGAGACCAGATCCCATCTCACAAGCTTCGTGCAAAATCGATGCAGATTCTAACCTCGCCTTGACAGCTATCCATAGTTCTGCAAGTATCGAAACATGCAAGTAGCCTCAGCCAAGAAAAGTACCGAGCAGATTGCAAAGTACGCTGACATGCTTTCCGCAATGGGCACCGAACCACGCCTTCGAATCATGCAGTTGCTGCTGTCCGCGCATCCGGAAGGTTTGGTCGTCGGCGATATTCAGTCAGAGCTGGACATTCCGAATTCCACGCTTTCGCACCATCTGGAGAAGCTGAAGAATGAAGAGCTCGTGAACGTACGTCGCGAAAGCACTTTTTTGCGATACACCGCTAACACGGAAGCACTTCAGGAACTGCTTCAATTCCTTTACGCCGAATGCTGCACTCGCAATAAGGCAGTCAAACCCCAAGATATCGTCCGGCTTTGTAAATAGGAGAAGTCATCATGAGCACCACCGACATCCAGCAAGTAGTGAAAGAAAAGTACGGCCAGGCAGCGTTGCGCGTGAAGACCGGCGGAAGTCGTTGCTGTGGAGTGACCGCAGCGACCGGCTTGGGCTGCGACCCAATCACGTCCAATCTGTACAACTCCTCGGACGCGGAACAGGTCCCGGAGGAGGCCATGCTGGCCTCGTTAGGGTGCGGAAACCCGACTGCATTGGCTAAGCTGAATCCAGGAGAGGTGGTTCTAGATCTCGGCTCAGGCGGCGGGATCGATGTCCTGCTCTCGGCGAAGCGGGTTGGGTCCACCGGCAAGGCTTACGGCCTCGATATGACCGAGGAAATGCTCGCGCTTGCCAACGCCAACAAGCGCAAAGCCGGGGCTGAGAACGTTGAGTTCCTGAAGGGCGAGATCGAGCATATCCCTCTGCCGGACAACTCGGTCGACGTGATTATCTCGAATTGTGTGATCAACCTTTCGGCGGACAAAGACCGGGTATTGCGGGAGGCGTTTCGTGTACTGAAACCGGGCGGTCGCTTTGCAGTATCCGATGTAGTGACCCGAGGGGAAATCTCATCGGAAATCCGCAAGAGCGTGTTGCTGTGGGTCGGGTGCGTGGCGGGCGCGCTCGCAGATGAAGAATATCGCAGCAAACTCTCCGCGGCTGGTTTTGAGCAAATTGACATCGAGCCGACGCGGGTCTATCGCGCAGAAGATGCCCGTGAGTTTCTCTCGGCGGCCGGCGTCGATGTCGACGCGATTGCACCCGAGGTAGACGGCAAATTCCTGAGCGCCTTCGTTCGGGCCGTGAAACCGACAAACACCGGAGCCAAGACTTGTTGTGGACCGACCTGCTGCAACTAGGAGAGAACCACTATGCCAGGACACTACAACGCATTATTCCTGTGCACTGGCAATTCGGCGCGCTCCATCATGGCTGAGGCAATTCTCAACTCCAAAGGGCGCCCGAATTTTACGGCCTACAGCGCCGGAAGCCATCCCTCAGGAACAGTTCGACCGGAAGCATTGAGACAGCTGGAACTGGCGCACGTACCAACCGAGGTTCTGCGCAGTAAGGCGTGGGATGAATTCTCTCTGCTTGGCTCTCCAAAGCTCGACTTCGTTTTCACGGTTTGTGATAACGCGGCGAAAGAGGTTTGCCCAATCTGGCCCGGACAGCCCATGACCGCGCATTGGGGCGTACCTGACCCAGCGGCGGTTCACGGAAGCGAAGCAGAGGTGGAAAGAGCGTTTCGCGAGGCGTTTTTTATTTTGGAGCGCAGAATCAGCCTATTGCTCTGCCTTCCACTGAAAACTCTCGACAGCCTTGCACTCAAGAGAGAGCTCGATAACATCGGTCAGACGATGACACCCATTTCCAAACCATAGCAACGGGTTTCGACAAGAGGCTGCACTTCGCGGTTCGCGGCAGCACAGGAATCACAAATGAACACAACGAGTCGTCTCAGTTTTCTGGACCGCTATCTGACAGCGTGGATCTTCGCCGCCATGTTCGGCGGCGTTGTGTTGGGGTGGCTTGTGCCCGGAGTGGTACCGTTTCTGAATCGCTTCAACATCGGCACGACTTCTATTCCGATTGCAGCGGGATTGATTTTGATGATGTATCCACCTTTCACGAAGGTGCGATATGAGAACTTGCACGAGGTCTTTCGCAACAAGAAAGTGCTCGGTCTTTCGCTCGTCCAGAACTGGGTTGTCGGGCCGATTCTGATGTTTGTTCTGGCCATCGTCTTCCTGCGCGGGTATCCGGAATACATGGCCGGGTTGATCATGATCGGTCTCGCACGCTGCATCGCGATGGTCATCGTGTGGAACGAACTGGCGCGAGGCGATACGGAATATGCGGCTGGTCTGGTGGCCTTCAATTCTCTCTTCCAGGTCTTTTTCTACTCCCTCTACGCCTGGGTCTTCATTACGATCCTCCCCGCCAAGTTGGGCCTTCGGAGCACCATCGTCAATGTGTCCATCGCAGAAATTGCGAAGAGTGTCTTTATCTATCTTGGAATTCCATTTCTCGCAGGATTCTTGACTCGGACTGCCCTGATTCGCGCCAAAGGGCAGGAGTGGTACAACCGGAGCTTCGTTCCCCGCGTAAGCCCACTGACGCTGATTGCCCTGCTGTTCACGATTGTGGTGATGTTCTCCCTGAAGGGTGGGTATATCGTCCGTCTGCCCTTGGACGTGCTGCGCATCGCCGTGCCGCTCTTAATCTACTTCGTGTTGATGTTCTTGGCGTCCTTTTACATGGGTAGGAAAGTGGGAGCGGATTATTCCAAGACGACAACCCTTGCATTTACGGCCGCCTCCAACAATTTTGAACTAGCGATCGCGGTGGCAGTCTCGGTATTTGGCATCAACTCTGGAGCGGCATTCGCGGCGGTCATTGGGCCGCTGGTGGAAGTGCCCGTGATGATTGCTCTGGTCAACGTGGCCTTCTATTTTCAACGCCATTTTTTCTCCGACGCGCGAGCGGCAACGATCGAGCCAGTCTTGACAAGTCTTGATCGGGGATGAACGGGGATGATCAGAAATCTGGGTCACCATAATCAGGACAATAAGAAATGCCGTACCGGACTCTTCCCCACCAAACGATGTCCGCCGACGCCGGCTGATACAATCAGTTCCATCTCATTGTTGCCCTGCCACGGAGGGGCCACCTCTTCTTTTCGCTGAAGACTTACTTCTTGGTGCTCAATCTCCGTCCTGGCATTCCGTAGTCGGGTTGACGGTCGGTCCGTCGAAAAATGCGGCGCGGCGCTACGTTGCGCAGTCCCGTAAGTCACTTTCGTATGCTGACCATCAATACCTCAAGCAGGTAAAGAAGAACTGTCGGCAATGGCGCGGGGGCCGGATGCCAGAAAATATTTCTGGCGTTCCGTCAGGGAGAAGTGTTTTTCACTTGTTATCCCGTTGAATAGGACCTTCTGAAGCGGGGCGCTCTTTCATAATGCATTGACCATAATGCATTGACCCTGTCGAGCGGGGTTTTGAATTGAGAGGGAATACTCGATGGCACGCTGCTACTCTGCGTAGAGCTTGGATCGAGCCGTTTCGGCGAAAACTCTTTCTCCAACGACCGAAAGGCAGGTGGCCTAAATGACTCCCGAGCACGGTGCAGGTGAAACGCGAAGAAGCGCACGGGTTCAGTTGAAGGTTCGGATCGAGGCCAAGGGGCTTGCTGACCCTCTGACCTGTGAAGGCGAGACCCTCGTCGTTAACCTTCATGGAGCGCGGATATCGACTAAGGTCCCCTTGCGAGTTGGGATGAGAATCGAGATTCACGTCATGCTGACCGATAAGCGTGCTTTGGCCCAGGTGGTCTGGGTGGATCCTGACTGGCCCCGGCACTGTGGAATCGGGCTAGAGAGGCCACAGGACATTTGGGGAGCATCTGTTCCGCCTGCCGTCGCTCGGCGGTGACCGTCGGACGTCCACGACCGGTCCGTTCAAGGGCCTTATTGCGGCCGCGATTCCGGCGGCACCAGGTTGTTGGCGCGATAGTACACCACAAGCTGGTCGCCGCTGTGCTCGGTGGCGAACATCCAGGTGCAGGAATTGTGGACCAGCCTGTTCCCGAACGGAAATTTCGTCGTTTTGTCCAGCCCCGCGTCGGCCTGCTGTTTAATCAGGCCCGCTCCGTCCGCGACTGCCTGCTGAATCAGCTTCACCACGTCGGCTTTCGTCTTGTAAACGTCTCGCGACGGGTTTTCCGCATCCTTGCCGAGATCGGGTCCGATGTTTGATCCGGAAACCGAGCGCATCACGATGTAATCGACTCCGGCGACGTGCACAAGATTTTGTGCAAAGGTGCGTTCGTCTTTCTGCACCTTGAAATCGTACTTGTCTTCGGGAAAATCCTGGGCCATGGCGATCCACATTGCCAGCCTCTCGTCGGCTCGGGAACGCGCAGGACGCGGAGGTTGATTCTGCGGTTGGCCTTGACTGTAAAAACTGGTTCCGACGACGGCAAGCAGTGTGACCGCAACTAGCACAAGCGAAGACCGCCTCATGGTAAATTTCTTCTTTGGATTGGCAATGAACTGCGAAAACACACCCACGCGAGGCTAGGACTGTCCTTATGAACGGGCCGTAAACCCAGCAAGTTCATGCCTCGCGCAGGGCAATCATTGGGTCCACTTTGGTCGCGCGCCGGGCTGGAAGGTAGCTGGCTAGAACGGCAATGGCAAACAAAAGCACAGGCACGATCACAAACACAGCCGGATCATGCGGCCGCACCCCGTAAAGCAGACTGCCCATCAACGACGCAGTGGATGCAGAAAAGACCATGCCGGCCACAACTCCGAGGCCCGCCAGCACCATACCCTTTTGCAAGAACAGCTTCAGGACGCCGCCTCGCCCGGCGCCTAGGGCCATGCGGATACCGATCTCGCGCGATCTTTGGCCGACCATATAAGCCAACAAGCCGTAAATTCCGATGGAGGCCAGAAGCACCGCCAGTCCAGCAAATCCGCCTACCAGATCGGCAGAAAAACGGCGTGAAGCCAGTGACCGATCAAGGATGTCGTTCATAAAAGAAACATTAAATACCGGCAAGCCGGGATCAATGCTCTGGATTTCATGCCGAATCTGCGGTTCGAGCAGGGTCGCGGGCAGAGACGTCCGCAACACCACGTTTACTTGCTTGCTGGGGTCTTGATAGGTCGAAACATAGATGTGGGGAACGCCATCGATGTCGAGACCGTCACTCTTGATATCCTTAATAATACCTACGACGGTCGTCCATGGCTTGGTAGGTTCTTGTCCGAACCGCACTTGGCGGCCCAGCGGATCGCGGGTTGGCCAATACTTACGAGCGGTGCTTTCATCAATGATGGCAACCAACTGTTTGCCGTCTTCATCGCCCTCGGTGAATGAGCGACCGCGTAGGAGCGTCGCCTGCAACACCTTAAAATAATCGGGGCTTATCCGAATTCTCTCCGCCCGCAGATCCTGCGAGGACTCGACCGGTCTATCTTCAATCGCTAAGCCTTCAATCGCTAAGCCACCGACCGCGTTGGGGTCGCTATTGGTGGTCGGTAGAGATGAGGTGATTGCGGCGAGTTCTACTCCCGGAATTGCCTTCATGCGCCGCAGCAACTCACGATCAAAGGTGGCCGTACCAGGAATACCGCGATACGGATCCATCTTCGGATCGTTGGGAACTCCTAGCCACGTGTTTGCCGTGACAACTTGAGTTGGATTAAAGCCTGGATTTTCCTGCAACAGATCCCGCAGCGTACGTAGCAGCAAGCCGGCTCCCACCATCAGTATGACGGCAAATGCCAGTTCAGAGACGATTAGAACATCCCGCAATCGGCCGGTCTTCGTGCTGTAGCCGGACCCGCGAGCGCCTTCACGAATGGCCGAGGAGAGAGCGACGTTTGCCGAATGAAGCGCTGGAGCAAGTCCAAACACTAAGCCGGTGAGAATGGAAATCAGCAGAGCGAACGCCAGCACCACCCAGTCGATTCGTACTTCGTTGAGCCGGGGAACGTTCGATGGCACAAAGCGCAGAATGAATCCTAAAGTACCAACCGCGGTTGCGATTCCTGCGGCACCGCCGATGAGCGACAGCAGCATGGACTCGGTCAGCATCTGGCGCACCATGCGGCCGCGGCTCGCCCCCAGCGCTAACCGCACCGCCATCTCTTGTTGTCGCCCCGAGGCGCGCGCCAAGCG
>Ga0210406_10001359_pt1 | contig 29983 bp, 35 predicted proteins | sample IncBWC30MmetaG_FD_155454 | JGI IMG/M metagenome (GOLD analysis project Ga0210406, IMG submission 155454) | Forest soil microbial communities from Barre Woods Harvard Forest LTER site, Petersham, Massachusetts, United States - Inc-BW-C-30-M | ecosystem: Environmental > Terrestrial > Soil >... | reverse complement strand
ACTCGGCCTGGACCTACCTGAGCGTTTTCAGCTCAATCGCAAATGTAGTGTAGACCCGGCGGTTGCCTAAACTGATTCTGAACGGGTTAAGTGATTTTTCGATCATTCGGCGACGAAGTTCGGTTAAACGGCAGCAAGCGATCTCCACCGAGCCGTTCAAATTCACGCTGCTGCAACACCCGCAAGAGCTTGGCTTGTAACAGAGGGGCCAGTTTCCCGATTTCGTCGAGGAAGAGCGTCCCTTCCCCGGCGATGTCGAACTTGCTCTTCTTGGTCGCGACCGCGCCGGTGAAAGCTCCCTTTTCGTGGCCAAATAGTTCGCTCTCCAGCAAAGCTTCTGGGATCGCGGCGCAATTGACGGCGACGAACGGTTTGTCGAGCCTCTCACCGTTGGTGTGAATAGCGCGGGCCACGAGTTCCTTGCCGGTTCCACTTTCGCCGCGAATGAGCGAACTCTCCAAGCTCCTTCTCGAAATCAGCCTTCTGGATTCGGCTTATCAGCGATCCACCGCAAGCCGCGACGACGCCCTGATGGACGCCGCCAAACGTTACCGAGTGGATACTCAAAAGCTCCAGAAAGCCGTGGCCAAAGAATTCGCCACGCAACCAGACAAGAAAACAAACAAGTCGAAGGCTCGCAAGACGCCGGCTTGAATCCATCCATTCTTGACTTATGGCGGAGTGCTAATTTGCACTCCGCCCTTTTTTGTTCGGAGCCAAGACCTCGCTTGGGGCGAACTTGGTTCGGTGCGACTCAGACAGGCGACCTTGCCACCAAGCACCTCAGAAGGCCCACTGCCGACTACTTCCGCTGGAGGCATAACCGCGGTCCGTGCAACGGGTAGAGTGGCAATCACCTGTGTTCCGTGACCGTTGGACTGGATTTGCAGAGTGCCGCCTAACTGGCGCAAGCGCTCTCTCATTCCGCGAAGCCCGACTCCAGTGTGAGCCGACAATCCGAACAACGACTTCTTTTCGGGCGGAATCCCTTTTCCCGCATCTTCGATTTCAACTCTTAAACAAGCCTCGTCCTGCGCAATGCGAATTGCGGCCGTCGGACTCCCGGCATGACGATGGATATTGGTGAGGCATTCCTGCACCACCCGGAAGATGGAGAGCTCCATTTCTTTGGAAAGCCCCTCGAAACTCTGCGGGATGTCGAGCTTCGCTACGATCTTGCTGCGTTCGGAGAACCCCTCGACGTAGCAGTGAAGCGCGGAGGCTAGACCTGCTTCATCCAGCAATGGAGGATGCAGCAAGTGTGAAATGGTGCGAATCTCCTTTGTAGCCTCCTCGACCATCGCAGCGTTTTCATGGACGCGTTTTGCAGCCTCAGGGCTTAGCCTATGTGACTCCGCCTCCACCAAAGCACTGTTCATACTCACAGCAGCAAGTAATTGCCCAACGCTGTCGTGCAATTCGCGCGCGATGCGTCTTCTTTCTTCGTCCTGCAATGTAGTCATGCGGGCGTTGAGCGCTTCCAGTTGCTGCGTTTTGCGATGCAACTCCGCGAACACTCTGACCTTTGCCCGCAGCAACTCTGGAACCACAGGAACAGAAATGTAATCCACCGCTCCGTGTTGGTATCCCTTCAGCCGGTCGAGGTCCGTCATATGAATCCCGGAGATAAAGACAATCGGTGTGTTTTGAAAGCGCGGGTGTCCGTGGATCATCTGAGCGGTTTCGAAACCATCCATTCCGGGCATACTCACGTCCATGAGCACGAGAGCGATGTCATTTTTCAGAAGGTGTTCCAGGGCTTCCATTCCCGAATGAACCTTGATGAGGTTCTCGCCCAGTTCGCTCAGCATGGCTTCGTAGCTCAGCAGTTTGCCCGGCTGGTCGTCGACCATCAGGATGTTGATTTTTTCATCCACAATCTTCAGTACTGATGAGCTTGCAATAATTCCCAAAATGATTCCTTGAAAGGAACCGCCGATTAGGGCCTCGGCGACACTACAAATTGTGTATATCTTATGTCCGGTACAGCTTTAGCCACAAGAAAATAGAAGAATCCTTTATCGCAATCCTCATGGCTAGCCACACAAACGAAAACCCAGCACCGTCTAGGAAGTTGCGAAGCTGGGCAGCCAAACTTTACCCGGTGGCGTCTCGCTGGGAACCTTGTGCACCTAGCCAAGTGTATTCTGCATAAAGACTTAGGAGCGAACGGATATTGGTGACCCACTTGCATCCCTTTCCTCTATCAAACGCGGAGGTGCTTCATAGAAAACGACGGTCCGTGAGAATGTCTAAAGACGGCAGATGCCCAGTTTGGAGGTGACACCTTGCGAGGCGAAACCAAAGAACGTTGGAAAGAACTTTGCGAGAGGGCCGCAGTTGAGCAAGATCCAGAGAGTTTGTGGCGACAATCCAAGAGCTGCTTCAGGCACTGGAGGATCGCGAACAACGGCGGCGCAACGTGACGGTGTTAGGAGTGCCACTCGACAAAAAACTCGTCACCTGAGGAGACTTGGGCTATGTCAAATGTGCTGATCTGCTCCATTTGCCACCAGCCTGTCGCTGTCGAAAACAGCAAGACTGATGAGAACGGGCATGCAATCCACGAAGATTGTTACCTCCAGACGCTATTGGCATCGCTCGACGATCCGCCAAGTCCGCAACACGCCGAATAGTCTGCAGCGCACTCTTAGGACGCTACCAGAAACCTTTAAGACAGGCGCAGACTCTTCAGCGAGGCGCGAGCGGTTCCGCCACTCACATTCGGCACGATGATCAATTCAAGTACAGTGACGTTGGTAAGTTCCACTTGATATTCCTCGACCTCGGTTACGGTGTCAGGAGGACTGAAGTTCCACTGCTGGCGGACAATCTCTCTGAACGAGGTCCCGCTATCGGAAGACCAGCGCAAGACGAATTCTTGCGTGCGTGAGATTTCATTTTCTTCAAAGACAAGCGATATCAGTTTCAGCCTTTGCGGCTGGTCGAAAATCAGCCGAATCGTTTGAGACCCCGGTTCCGCGGCGCGCCAACCCTGTGCTTCCTCGGAAGCGAAGGCAGACTCGACCGGGAAGTCTTTTTCCTCCGAGGTGATCTCAACCATCGCCGCCCGCTCAACATCCAGCCAGCCTTTGCCCTGGGTTCGAACGGTCCCTTGCGTCGGGGTGATCAGCCGTTTGCGCATACAGAGCTCAGTTTACTCTGGTCCAACTTCCGATGATGGGGATTGAAAACAGGCAGTTCTCTGGCAGCAAGCCTTGCGAGCTTGCTTTATTTGGGCGCGGGACGGGGCCTGTTGTCAAGGGTGCAGGTGCTTGGCAACTGCGCCATCCTCTTGCTCGTCAAATAATTATGTTCAAAGTCACTATCACTCTCGTGTTAGCAGCCAGTTTGCTTTTTACCTCCTTGAGTAGCGCGCAGACCTCTCATGGACGACCGCCTGCGAACGAGTTTGCGCGCCAGATCATCGACAACGAGTTGCAAGCTGAGAAGAACGATCACAGTCATTGGATGCTGCGGTTAGAGACGCGAAAATCTGGCAAAACCGAAGTGAGGGAAGTGGTAGAGACCAAGGATGGAGACCTGGATTGGATGATTTCTGTGAACGGAAAGCCTCTTCCGGAGGACCAGCGACACGAGCGCGAGCAAGGTCTCCAGCGTTTGATAAGTAATCCCGCAGAGCTGAAAAGATCACAGCGAGAAAAAGATGAGGACCAGGTGCGAAGTGAGCGGCTGCTGAAAACGCTGCCGGACGCATTGGTCTTTGAATATGGAGAACAGCGAGAAGATTTGGTCGAACTGAAATTCAAGCCCAATCCGCATTTCCGGCCTCCGTCCCATGAGGCTGCTGCCGTGCACGCGATGGAAGGCGTGTTGTGGGTCAACGGCAGGCAACAACGCCTGGTGGAAATTTCTGGACATTTGACACACCCAGTGAAATTCGGCGGTGGCCTATTGGGGCATTTGGACGCGGGCGGACATTTTTATGTGAAGCAGGAAGAGGTTCAGCCCGGTTACTGGGAATTGGCCGTTCTGGATGTAGACATGAAAGGCAAAGCGCTTTTCTTCAAAACCATCGGAGTGCAGGAAGAAATGAAGCGCAGCATGTTCCGCAGAGTGCAGGATAATTTAACTGCCGCGCAGGGTGCCAATCTGCTTTATCAACAAGTGCGGACAATGAGCAAGATCAGCTTCAAGGCTGAAACGGCAGTCAGCAGCCATTGCCGACGAGATGGCTGCTCGGGCTGGCCATTGCGACTCGTCATCGTATCTTGGCTAGCCGCATCGACATAAAGTAACTTGAGCCGGGTTACGTTCGTGCCCCGAAGATTGGAGCCATTCCAAGGATCTGGAGATGGTCGCAGAATGTATTCATCACTCCACGGCAAGTAGGAGAACAAATTATGTTCAGCCTAACGGAGATTGAGGACGGTACGTTTATCTACCGCTGCCACGAGTGCGGCTTGGATTCTGGAATTCTGACAACAGAGCAGGCAGTCGCATATTCTCGATCGCACCAGTGCCCCCCGAAAACCTTAACTCCTGCTGTCGCAGAATCTTCCAAGGCGAGTTAGCATCTCGCGAGGATCGATGTGGCCTTTGTTCAAGTGGATCGTGCGGGTTTGGCCTTACGCTCTGATAGCCATCGCGCTCATCGGTTTCGCCTATTTGATTTGGGTTGGCCGGTTCTGATGGCGGCGTCTGAGTAGTCAGACCTTGCGAGATTCGATGTACTATCGCCAAAAGGCTGCGGAGTTGGGAGCATGCGCTCTGCCGACCCGCACGGATCTTGCGGCCGAAGCTACCAGGAGTCGGAATTGTCTACTCTAGTACGACAAAATCGTTCCCTTTTATCGCAGCCTGCAGGGCTTTGATCAGCCCCTCACCTATCTTTGATTTCGGGACGTAGGCCCGCACCCCAATCTTTTTGGCTTCCGCAATGAAATGTTTGTCGGCATGCGACGACAAAATAACAATCGCAGTTTCCGGCGCCTGCTTTTTGCTCTCGCGCGCCGCCTCGAAGCCATTGACCAACGGCATGCTTATATTCAAAACGACCACATCGGGCTTGACCCGCCTCACCTCTTCTATCGCTTCCGCGCCATTCTCGGCGTCATCGCAGACTTCAAAATGCGGATGCTGTTCCAAGGCCGAACGCACCATCCCACGAACAACGGGATGATCGTCGGCAACCACCACACGGATCGGTGAATCTCGGATAGGACTAGCTGCTAGGGTGTTCATGTTTCTCCTGCTCATTCCGCCGGAATAATGTCTCCTATCAAGGACCAGATTGTTGGATGCTGCATAAAGTGGCCCTGTTGTGCGTTTCCTTTATTTCCGGCATGCAAGCGCGAAAACGTTCTCGCAGGTCGCATCCCTCAGGCAGACAGTCGAAAAACGGAGCCTTTGGTCTTGCATTCGAGGTGCGTCAACATGGCGATGCTGAGTTTAGCACCGCGCAGAGCATTCCTACTTTGGTGTGGGCGCGGGTTCGGGCTCAGGCCTCAGACCATCGGCAGTCTTCATGCGCTCTAACACTTCTAGCTGTGCCTGCACTTGCGGGCTAGGATCGATTGCTGTTTTCGATGCGGAATAAAATTCGACGATGTTCTGCCGAACGTCGATGGGGATAGTTCGATTGGGATTGGAAGTTAAGCGCCGCAGCAGGTTTGCGTAAGTCTTGTCGGTACGGCGGTATTCACCTCGCTTAACGTGATTGCCGGTGTCGAGATCAATATTGGAAAGCGCAATCAGCGTTTTCGGTTCGGAGCCTAATTTTTCCAGGGCAGCGCGGAAAGAATCAACCGTGTGATTTACGCTGCGCAGATACAGTTCTTCGGTGTCGTGATTGGGAATCTTGATGGCTAAATCGGCGGCCGGGCCGACTTTCGGAACAATGAACACAAAAAATGCCAATATGTGGGCCTTGAATCCAGGGCCACGATAGGTATGCTTCCACCGGCGGTCGTAGTTGGTGCGAGCCACGCGCTCGGCGAAGATGCGATAGGCCTCATCGTCGGGAGGCGGAAGAAATTGATGGCGGTGGAGCACGACTTCGGCTTCGGCAAATGCCGGAAGGAAGCGGCGCGCGGAGGTGGTGTAGCTGCGCAAGGCGGGGCGAGCTTCGCCCAATAGTTCGTGAATATCGAATCCGTAAGTATCGATAAATGCCTGCGCCAGAAATTTCCTGGGAGCCTTGAAGCCGATAAATTCCAGGTATGCGGGCGGCGCGAAGGCCTTCCGGGTGGCTTGCTCAACGTCGAAAGCAAATTCAGTTCGGATGTGACCGTGAGGACTTTGATCGTAAGTGACGTCCGGTCCGAACTTTCGACTCAGCTTGGGGAATTCGACACCGGTGGCCGGATTGATGGCCTCGAGGTGACCGAGGGAATCGCCCAGATAGTGAGACAGAGCACCAATGGCAAAGGCATATTCGTTGATGCTGCGCGCGTTGCGAAAAAGCCACGCTATGAAATCGCCGGAGCGCACGTAATGAGTCAAGTCGCTAAAGAATTTCTTGCCGAAGGGATAGTAGCCCATGTCCTGAATAGCGCAACCGCCGTAAGCATAGGCGTGTGCCTCCGCAAGTTGAGCGTCGGTAGCTCCCGGAAAACGCGCCAGCAGCAGCGGGCGAATAGAACCGTTCCATGCGAGGTCGATCAGTTCTTCGTGCGTGAGAATGGAATAGGCGTCGGCGGGGACGGTAGAAAGTGTTATCGCTGATAGTACAACCATTCCGCAAGCTAAGGACCGCAGCAATCCTCTCATCCATTTCCCTCCGGTATGGTTAGTTGCTGCTGACCGGCCGCGGAGATGCGGACGAATTACATTTGTGTCGATGGGAAGTGCCTCCGCGGCCGTTTGAGGGCATTCACTATTCGCCCACTGCGCTGAGGAAGACTACACAAATTTCTGTCGTTTGGGGTGGATGCCCTTGGCAGCCCTGTAGCCCGGCATGTTGGTAGACCGTGTTCAACCCTTCATAGCTTTTCAAGTGCGCGAGTAGAACTCCGCCGAGCGTCGAAAAATCCTGTTGCAAAAATCCATCGGCAGTCGGAAAAAACGATTTCAAGAGTCGAAATGCCATAGCAGCTGATAACGTCCGTTACCACACGGTAGTATAACCACGCGCGCGACTGCAGCGCCGCCGTCCCGGCGGCTGTCCGGCCGGCATCATGCCCGCTGTCGTGTTTCAATCCGTGGGGATTCAAGTGCAACTCAAAATGGTTTCCCGGTCTTTAAGTACACGGAATTTACATCGAACGGCGAAGGCAAAGTGTTTGAGGGGAAAGAATTCATCGCGGATGTCAGCTACGTTTTTCGCGTATATCAGAACTACTTGGAAAACTTGATGTAGTACGCGGCACAATTCGAAACCTCTCGCCCTAAATCCTATACTTCGCTACCCAAGGCGGAATTTATCTGGAAGAAATTACGGGTTCTCCGGGATTGTCTCGCCAGATCGCAGTGCCTGGGCTGCCGAGCGATTGATCTAGTCGGAAAGACGCTGATGGAGAAACTGGAAGTGATGCCGGACCGTTATCCAGACGGAGCCGTTCAAGCACGATGACCGGCGTAGAGGCGTTGGAAAGAGCGCGGAGCAAGTCTCGAGCGTCATACTGGCGAACCATGATAGCTAATGGAGAAAGCACTGTAGAAAATCTTGGCGGCTGGCAGCAAACTTTACCAAAGACACTTTCCGAACGCGCCGTACGAACTATTTTTCCAAGCCGCTGAAGACGGGAAGACCGCGTTTGGTGACCGACGGTCCGGCTGGGTTGGTGCCTGCCCAGTCCTGACTATAGAACTGCACTAAGCGGTGAAAGAAGTTGCCGGTTAAGGTGTGGTCACTGGGACTCTGCCCGCTCGGAGCCGGTGCACTCGGTTGAGGATCCGGGTTCTCCGGGCTCGACTGTGGAAGTGCTGGCGGGCCGCCGTCAAGCGCGCTCGTCGACGGATCCGTCGGCAGTGTTTCTGCCGTCTGCTCAATCGGTTTTTTCACCACGGTTGGGTCCTGGTCGATCGGTTGCGCTTGCCCGCTCGCCGCGATCGCCGCGTGGCCCACCGATCCGGAAGCCTCCGTGGAATCGTCGATAAGCGATTGTTGACTCTTGGCCTGTAGCGTGAGTGCCAGGGCGGCTGCCACGATAAAGACCGCCCGCTTGCCAGCTTCAACTGTAGATTTGTACACACGGTTCCTAAAGTTCATGATTATGAGTTCTCCAAGTCGCTTAACTTGATTGAATTTCGCAAAATAGACCTCCATCGCTCGCGGCGAAGCACCCTGGCAATCTTTCATTTGAAAGGCGCTAGATTCCGTCATAGCGGGAATATCCACGCTCAGCCCAATAGTCTGTTGGCTCCTCCGCGACATACGTGATCCTGGTAATAGCCTTCACATTCTTCAACCCAAGTTTCACGGGCACTAACAGACGGAGCGGGGCTCCATGATCCAAGGTTAGGGGCTGACCGTTGAAGTGTGTGGCGAGCAGTGTCTGTGGGTGGCGGGCGGTCGCTAGGTCGAGCGACATAAAGTAAGGATCAGGATTCCCCGAGGCATCGAGATTGACCGAAGACTCCACCCGCGCCCATTTTGCTTGCGACATTGGCGGGTAGGCGTGAAGCAGATCATCGAATCTAAGACCAGCCCACCACGCGATCGCGCTCCAGCCTTCGACACAAACCAGCCTCGTAATCTGCTCATGCATCGAGAAGCGAGTTAGGAGATTCCGAATATCGAGAGAGATGCTCAGGCCGGACGCGAGCCCCTCCAGCGTCAATTTCCATTCCGAAATATAGCCAGGATCAGGAGTAGCTCCGTTGTAGTTGTTCTTGAGCGAGGTAACCTGAGATTTCGTGTAGGTAGGCACTCTACGATTCGCCGAGTACAGTGCTTCCGCAACGTCATCATCGATGCGCAATGCTCTGTTTAAAAACCACTCCTTCTCTGGGGAGTCCATGTTTCGAAGGATACCGATACGACCGAGCGTTTCCTGCGGTAGGAGAAATGCAGCGCCTGCCAGCGCTGCGACCGCGCCGGCGCCAAACACCAGAAAGTCTCGCCGGCTGTGATAGCGCAGGACAGTGGGAGCTATTTCGATTGCCGGGAGCGGTCGTTCTCCAAAGAGGCTTTGCGACTTTTTCACGGAGACGGGTTTCACAACAACAGATTTCACAACAGATGAATCGACTTCGTCTGTTCGCGGTTCGTGGTCCACTGGTGACGAGTGCGATCCATCCACGCCTGCTTGTTGTTTTATTGGTTCAACGGGCTCAGGTGTCTCGCCTGCCATTGGGACAGAAGGAATCGCATCTTTAGGGACTTGGCAACATTCTGGTAACTCTGCTATCTCCTGTTCCCCAGCAACAGATGGAACCGCTTGGTCTGTTCGCAGTTCGTGGTTCACAGATAACGAAGACGATCCATCGGCATCCACTTTTTGTTCGATCGTTTCAACGGCCTCGGGCTTTTCATTCTCAATGGCCGCAGGGACGGATGGATGCGCATCTTGAGGAGCAGCTTCTGGTAACTTTGCTACCTCCTCTTTCGGTTCTATGCCCGTCGAAGCTATCTGTTGCGGTTTCAAAGAGACGTCGCCATTTTGCTTATCGTTCATTTGCGACCTCCGCCGGCTCCACTCTTGTTGACCAACCTACGATCATGCTGCGCAGCGTGTCCCACCCATCGGCGAAGACCAGAATCACATGCGGTACGACGAACTGGATGTAGATCCACATCAGCCAGAAATGCCAGACACGCGCTGCGTTGTATCCTCCAAAAAGCGTTGCCAGCCGGTGAAGTTGCATGGGCTTATGAATCGCCCATCCCGTAGCGACCGAAAGGAAGCCTGCGACCGGAACAGAGAAGTATGCTGCTCGCTGAAGAGCGTTGTACTTTGTGTCGAAGAGGGGATGCGGCCATTGGCGGCGCGCCAGTTTAGCGAAAGGAAAACCGAGGTAGTATCGAAACATCCGGAGCGCGTCAAACAGATCACTTCGGCGGGGCATCAAAGAGCGCCAGCCTCCCCCGCTGACCAACCCTGCAACGTACACCATGCCATTCAGCATGAACAGGTACGCGCAAAACCAATGCAGCCGCAGAGCCAATCCCAGCATGCCCGGGCCAAGACTCATGTGGTTGTAAATCCAGTCGGGCGGACTGCTGTAGTGATGTAGTCCAGGCACGTGGGCGCATATCCAGATTCCGATGTCCGCCGTCACATCGGTGTTTCCGGTATTCGGATCTGGCTTGTGTTGATAGATCGGCGAAGCCCAGTAAATGGAGATGCCACTCAGAATGAGGCCAAGAAGGATCGGCACATTGAGCCAGTGACTCCAGCGCACCAAGAAGTGATGTTTCTTGATGACGAGCACGCCCGGCTGTTCCGGCAACGTGCTCGTTGATTTCGCTTCACAATCGGGAGGTGCTGAATGGCTCATTGACCGGAACTCCTTACTGCTTGTTACTGGGAGACGCGGCCGCAGCGATGAGAAGAACCTTGTCCGTCACAAGTGTTCCGTTTGCTATCTTCTCGGTGGTCGCATAGATGACATCGCCGGTAGCGAACGTGATTTGTTCAGGTGCGACTTTCACCACCGGAACATTTGCAGGCACGGAGATCGTCTTGGAGCCGTCCTGATACTGAACTATCAGGGTAGTGCCGCCGCCTTTTTGTATAGTGCCGTTCGTCATGCGGGAGTGCGATTCGGCAGGACGAGAGACGGAGCCATTCGTCATTCTGCTGTGAGAAGATGCTCCGGGCGGGTCTGTCAGTACACTACCTTCTGCCGCCCCACTGAGTTCCGCAGGAAATATGATGATCTGCTTCGCCACTTCCTTTCCATCCGCCTGCCCAGTCGACGCCACGCCGACATAAGATGCGGATGTGACATGACTCAAATCCGACGGTATCTGCTTATAGGTTGTGAGAGGCTGTTTGACATCTACGTGGACCACGCCCGAAGGTGTCTGAACGTCGAGTGAGCTGCCTGTAAATGACTGGACTTTCCCAATGACCCCGGCGATTGGAGGGGCAACTTGCTGCGCCTCGGTCGCACCGACGGCGAGGGTACAGGCGAGGAAAGTTAAGCCGATATGTTGCATCAATCCTCGCAGCGCCGACTTGGGCTCCTGCGGCGCCGACTCAACTCGGCACGTTCTTGAGATTTTCATGTCTTTCTCCTTAGTAATCATCGTTTTCTCCTGAATTGTTGCTTCTTCTCTTTTGGTTTAGCTCTTGGCGAGGAAATCTGTAACCAACTTGATGGTGGCCTGTGGATTCTCCTCCATGATCCAGTGCCCGGAGTTGGGCACGATGCCGCCCGTGACGTTGGTGGCGACGAATTGCATATGATCGGCCATGTTCTTACCGAAAAACTTCTCGGCACCGATGGCAAACACCGGCATGGTGATCTTGCCGTCCTGGGCGAGCAACGCCTTGTTGTCAGCGGCGTCCTGGCGGAGTGCCCCAAACTGCTCGAAGGCATCGTGCATCGCCTGCGGCCGTGCGTACAGGGAAGCAAAGTGCCGCCGCGTATCTTCATCGATCGTTTTCGAGTCTCCGGACAACTCGTTCCAGAAGCGATCGAGGTAGATGCGCTCCCGGCCCCGCACTAGACGTTCCTCGTCGGGGCCCCGGAAATCGAAGTGCCACAGCATCGGGCTGCGAACGATGTTGTCCCAATCGCCTATTCCGGGCAGCGGTGCATCGATCACCACCCAGCGCGTGACCCGGTCCGGATATTGAGCAGCCAACGCATAGCCGACCATATTGCCGATGTCATGTGTGACCAGGTCTGCTTTCTGAACCTTGAGCTCATCCATGACGCCGGCAATGTCGACCGCCTGGTTCTTCTTGGTGTAGCCGGTATCCGGGTGATCGGACATACCCATACCGCGCAGGTCAGGGACGATCACGGTATGGTCCTTGGCCAGAACAATTGCCAGGGGGGCCCACATATCACCCGTAAAGCCGAAGCCATGCAACAACACCACGGCTGGACCCTTGCCGCCCACTCGGACATAGAGGCTGGTGCCGTTCGTCGGAACCATTTGCGTGTGAAAGCTGGCCGGGAACGGCGTGATTTCTGCCACGAGGGGCGCTGACAACAAGATGGCGACAAGGATGGTGGTGACATACCTAAACATGTGAACTCCCAACAACTGCAGTTCGGCTCGGTTTACTCACCCTTTTAATGGCGTGTTTGCTAGGATCTCCACTTTTTCAACCTGCGGGGGAGTCGCGAACAATTCATTTGCCCGAGCCCCCAAAGCCTTTGCGATCTCGCCAGTCAAGTGGGCATTGCGGCCCGCTTCATTGGCAAAGGTGTCGAAGATGCCGAACTTCCGAGGGCCGACCTTGAACGCATACCATTTCGACGTCCCTTTTTCATTCAGTGCGAGTGGCTGAGCTGACTTTAGAAATGCCTCGGCATCAGCCTCTTTTCCTGCGCGTGCTTCGAGCGTGACTAACAATCCAATTGCTTCCATTGACTTTTCCTCCTGCGTTGAGTCAGTTCCGACCGGCAACCACAATCAGTTGATCTGGTGTCCGGTTTGTTGACGCCTCAGCTCGGCTGACAACTGTTATTAAACTGCCGGTCGGAAATGGACTTGTGCGGATTTCTGCGGGGATGGTCGGAATCTTGCTAAATTCATGCTCTCCGAATCAGCCCTGTCAGACTCCCAGCTTTTTACGGCAACACCGTGAAATTCACGTTGCTGGTCAAGGTTCCGTTGGAGGTGATGACGGTGACCGGGCCGGTGGTCGCACCCGTGGGAAGCGTGGCTTTTATCAATGTACCCCGAACTACCTTGAAGGATGATGCAGGGACGCCGTTGAAGCTGAGCGCAGTCGTGCCTGTTAGGCCCGTGCCCAGAATCTCGATAACAGAGCCGACCTTGCCGCTAGCGACCACGAATGTCACGAACGGTCTAAGGCCGAGATCTAAGCTGAACACCGTGCGGCAGCCGATGGAATCGAAGGAGTCACAATTGATGGAGGTTCCGCCTTCGCTCGTCGTGCCATAGATCTTCCCATCTGTGTGCTGCATCAGACCGAACGGGTTCGCTCCATCCACGTGGTCGAAACTAGGGAAACTGTAGAGTGTGGTCACAGTGCCGTCGCTGGCGATGGAGAAGATCGACCCCTCCCCATGACCGCCCCCAAAAACTGTCGTGCCGTATATCTTGCCGTCGCTCGCTTGCAGCAAACCGGCTTCGGGGTTAGCCCCGTCGACACCGTCGAAGCTGTGCAAGACGGTTACGACGCCCGCCGGAGTGAGCTTGAAAACGCTCCCTTGGCCGATGCCGCCTCCAGCGACGGTCGTACCGTACATATTGCCATCGGTGGCCAGAAGAAGGCTTCCCGACGAAGGTGCAACGTCGGAAAGTTTCGCGAAGGTGCCGCGGGCCGTGATCTTGAAGATCGTTCCGGAACCATTGGTGCCTCCGCCATAAGTCACGCCGTAGAGAACGCCATCGGATCCCAGGGTGAGTCCCGCGCTAGGGTTTTGCCCCTGGCCCGCACCGCTGAAGCTGTGGAGAGATTTGAAGGTGCCAGAAGGCGTTATGCTGAACACCGCCCCGAAGTTGTCGGCTCCACCGGTGCTGGTAGTCCCGTAATACTTTCCGCCGGGTCCCGGCATAAGAGGTGCCTCCGGGCTAGCACCGTCAGAACCACCGAAGGAGTGGAGCACGGTGATTACCCCCGTCTGAGAGTTCAAGCGGAATACTTCTCCGTTCCCTGAAGCGCCCCCGGTAGTCGTCGTGCCATACAACAGCCCGTTGCGGCCCAGCAACAAGCCCGCATACGGAATGGCGCCATTGGTGCCGTCAAGGCTGACTGAAGTCAGAGCCCCCTGTGGGGTCATTTTGAAGGTGGTCCCGCAAAAACATTTAACGGTTTTCGAACCGCCGATGGACGTGGTCGCGTAAATATTGCCACGTCGCCCTGCATCGGAGTAACAAGGTTGGGATTTGCCCCATCGTCGAAGGTGAAGCTCTGGAGCGTGGTTATCGTTTGAGCGGAGGCGACGAACGCCGTCGCCATCCATAACAAGGTAAGAGCGAAGAACTTCTTCCCTCCATTGCCGCGTAGTCGAATTGATTCCATTGAGTGACCTTCCTGTGTTGAATTAGCTCCAGCCTGACTGACCGGCCTCTGCTCACAGCTGTGAGTACACTGGAGACCGGAAACCGACTTGTGAGGATTTCTGCTGGGATGGTTGGAATCTTGCTAAATTCATGCTCCCGCGTTTGTCTTGAAGAAACGGTGAGGAGAGACTGAATCAACTGAAACGTGGCCGAATCAGAATTGTTGAAAGAAGACACCGAGGCGGCTGCAAAGAGCTATGAGTTACACATCTCCTTACGGGGTGGACGTTAACAAGGAAGTGAAGAGTAACCCGTGAGAATGAAGTTCTGGCTGCTAACCAGCAATCACCAGGAGTGGCTCATCTTCGGAGTAGCCTTCAGACGTGCTCGTCGCTTTGGAGCCGACAAGATACTGGCGATACTCTGTCGGGCTAACTCCCCAGACGTCACGAAAGACCTGCGCAAAGTGCTGCTGGGTCTTGAAGCCACAGGCAATGGCGACGTCCAACACTCGCGCGTCGTGAGCGCGCAACATCCCTTTAGCACGCTCGAGCCTTTGGCGCAGAACAAATTGATGCGGGGTCCCGCCCGTTGACTTGCGAAACATCCGCGCGAAATGGGCCGTGCTCAAGCCCACCGCTTGCGCCATCTCGTCGAGACTCAAGTCTTCTTCCATCTTCGCGTGGACCAATTCTTTAATCCTTCGCAGGCGCGCCGAGCCGAGTCCGCCTCTGGAGAATTGCACAGGACGGTGCCTTACCGCATGACCATTGACCAGCGTTACGGCCATCGCCTGTTCGACAGAATCCAGAAATAGCCGCCCGCTCGGAAAGCCCGCAACCATTTCCGCATGAACGGCCGCAACCATCGCACTCAGGCGTGGCTCCGCAAACTTGCGTGAAGCGCGCAATTCTACCTCGCCGTAAGCTCCGTCAGAGCAAGCCATCAGTGCCGCATCGGAAATACCCAGCTGCAGATGCGATACGTTCATGAGGCCAACCCACTCACCCACATGACGATCGCACAATGCCAAGTCGCCGGCCGTGTAGTCGAACTTTTCCAGCGCGGAACGCTTCGAGCCCCATTCAATTGAGCCGGGCCGCAACATCATTGCGAAAGCCTGATCATGCCGTATCCAATGACGCGGCTCTGTCTCAGGGTCGGGAGAAAAACGTTCAAGTTTCATGTTCCGGACTCCGTATTGGGGGTCTCGTACCTCATCTGTCGAACACCAAGGGATGAGCCACGAAATGGTGGTTTTTTCCCTGGCCGCCGTGCGAGACCAAATCGCTACACAATAATAGATTTGAGAAGTGACATTACGATACGTCGTATGTTTCAATCAGACTGATAGGGAGTGCCTATCAGATGGAATTAAGGCATCTGCGCTATTTCACCGCCGTCGTAGAGTGCAAAGGGTATCGGGAGGCATCTCGCCGGCTGCATATTGCTCAGCCCTCGATCAGTCAGGCTGTGTCTGATCTCGAAGATGAACTTGGACTAAAACTCTTTTCACGAAGCGGTCGCAATGCCCGTTTGAGGCCGGAAGGCGAGATATTTTATGCGGACGCCGTGCGTATCCTTCAACAGGCGGAGACTGCCATCCTCACTGCCAGGCGAGCAGCCCAAGGTAAAGTTGGGAGCCTTTCGATCGGGTTCATCGGCTCGGCAACGCTCTCTTTCCTGCCTGACCTCATTCGCAGATACAAACTGGAGTATCCGAACGTAAAGCTCGCTCTCCACGATCTCTATCCTGTCGAAATGGACAAGGCATGCGACAGAGGCGAGATCGATATCGGCATCACACGCGCCCTCTCGCCTGAGCGGAGCAAGAATCGACAATCGTTCGTTTTGCTGCGTGAACCCCTGGTGGCAGTCCTCCCTCGATCACGAAAGTTAAAATTAAAGAGCAAGAAGATTCGGCTTGTAGACCTTGCGAATGAACGATTCATCCTTTTTCACCGAAAAGGAGCACCTGCTGTTTTCGACACCATCGTTGGAGCGTGCCGATCTCAAGGTTTTTCTCCACGGGTTGAGAACGAGCCGAATTCGATGCAGACGATTCTCTCGTTGGTTGAGGCGGAGGAAGGCGTAGCCATCGTACCTGCTTCCATCAGCAATCTCCGGTCGAATGGTGTGCAATTCGTTCGGCTCGTACCGGATAATCTGTATCTCGATCTGATCGCGGTGTGGCCACTCGGCGAGCCCTCAGCCGTATTGCGCACATTTCTCGACTTTCTGAGCGCCAATGCGGATGCGATTCGCGCAAAGGCCGACTTTGCGCTGTCCTCCATCGACCGGATCAAGTGATCGCACTGCTCTCACTCTAACCAGCGGCAAACTCCTTGCAAGTCGTTGGAGACCTGCCTCGGTGCGGCTGAATTTAGCAGGATTCCGACCAGCCCAGCAGAAATCCGCACAACTCCGTTTTCGATGTGCAGTTTACTCACAACTGTGGGCAGCGGTCGATTCTGTCCCGAACCTAGAAGTCAGGGGCCAGCACTTTAAAAGGGAGCTTTCAAATGGCAAATACGGCGAAAACAGTAATTGTTACAGGTGCCTCGCGAGGGATCGGAGCGGGACTCGTCGAAGCGTTCTTGAAGCGAGGCTACAACGTAGTCGCAAACTCGCGACACATTAGCAAAGCAAGTCCATTCGCAGCGTCCGCAAATGTCGCGCTGGTCGATGGAGACATCGGCGACCCGCGCACGGCCGCAAAGATCGTGGACACCGCCATATCGAAGTTTGGCACGATCGACGTGCTGATCAACAATGCGGGTGTTTTCATTCCGAAACCCTTCACCGAATACACCACTGAAGACTTCGATACGTTAGTCTCGACGACGCTTGCAGGCTTTCTCTACGTGACACAGCTCGCCGTGAAGCAAATGTTGCGCCAGAAATCGGGCAGCATCATCAACATCTCAACTACCCTGGTTGACCAGCCGATCGCAGGTGTTGGAGCGGCCGTTCAAATCATGCTGAAGGGCGCCTTGAATGCGGTGACGCGCGCCCTCGCCATTGAATATGCGAAGGAAGGCATTCGCGTAAACACCATCGCGCCGGGGGTAATCAATACCCCCATGCATAAACCGGAAACCCATGAATTTCTCAAAGGGTTACACCCGGTCGGAAGAATCGGTGAGGTGAAAGAAGTCGTCGACGCAGCTTTGTTTCTGACCGACGCGACCTTCACTTCGGGTGAAATTCTGCACGTGGATGGCGGAGCGCACGCAGGCAAATGGTGACCCGATAGTGGTTGCCGGTTTTGATCGGGCTCAGAGAAAAACGGAGAAGAATAAGGATGACCACTTTTCAAGAAAACAACGCAGTGGCTCGGTCCAGCCAGGAAGACACTAAGGTGCGCTACACCGCCAAGACCCATACTTCGGGCGGCCGGCGCGGCGGCGTTTCACGCAGTGATGATGGCCGCCTAGACGTTAAGTTCTCGGCTCCCGGAGTGCCAGGAACTGGTACCAATCCGGAGCAGTTGTTTGCCGCCGGCTGGTCGGCTTGTTTCATAAGTGCGATGGGGCACGTGGCTAACAACATGAAGGTCAAACTTCCGGCTGACTCAGCCGTCGATGCTGAAATCGACCTGTGCAATTCTGGCGACGTTTACTTCCTCCGAGCACGGCTTAATGTCAGCCTGCCGGGGTTGGAACGCAAAGTCGCCCAGGCCATTGTGGATGCCACGCACGGCGTGACATGTGCCTATTCCAACGCTACGCGGGGCAACATTGACGTCACGCTGAACGTCGTGTAAGCGAAGCGTGACGAACTATGACCTCAGTCTCTATTCAACGAAGGAGAAAAATATGAAACTCTCGAAAACATACGGAACCGCCCTGATTGCAATTGCAGGATTTCTGCTAACGGCAGCGCTTCACAAGGGACTGGTCGCTCACGCGAACTCCACTCAAAAGGTTAGAAACGTCGTCATTGTTCACGGTGCGTGGGCCGATGGATCAAGCTGGTCCAAAGTGATTCCACTGCTTCAAGCCAAGGGATTGCATGTGGTTGCCGTGCAGAACCCATTGACCTCGCTGGCCGACGACGTTGCCGCCACTAAGCGCGCCATCGCATTGCAGGATGGCCCTGTACTGCTAGTGGGCCATTCCTACGGCGGAGTGGTTATCACGGAGGTAGGAAACGATCCAAAGGTGGTCGGATTGGTTTATGTGGCTGCGCTCGCGCCATCGGATGGTGAGTCCGTTGCTTCGATCACCAAACCGTTTCCGCCAGCCCCGCTAGGCAGCGAGGTCCGGCCAGATGCTGAAGGTTTTTTAACGGTGACGCCAAAGGGAATCGCGGAAGATTTCGCCCAGGATCTGCCCGACAGCGAGAAGCAGCTCTTGACGGCGACGCAGGGCCCGACGGCAGCAGCTGTCTTTGGGGCCACAGTCACCACCGCCGCATGGAAGAGCAAACCATCTTGGTACGTGATTGCCAGCAACGATCGCGCTGTTGCTCCGGAGCTTCAGAAGGCCGAAGCGGCAGCAATGAAGGCTACATCGATCACTGTTCCCTCTAGTCACGTGCCAATGCTTTCTCACCCGAAAGAAGTCGCAGACTTAATCGAGCAAGCTGCGGCGAAAGCCGGAAGCCAATGATCTTCATCGAGGGCGAAGAGAGCTAGGGCTGTCGCCCAATACATAAAAGGAGAACCAATGACCGCAGTGAGATTAGAAGATGCCCGCCGTGTTATCGGCGCGGCGGAGAAGAAAGCCAGTGAAATTGGCCAGCCCATGAACATCGCAGTTGCTGACGAAGGCGGAAACATTGTGGTGCACATTCGTATGGACAACGGCTGGATTGGCAGTATTGATATCGCTCTGAAGAAGGCTTACACGTCGCGCGCATTTGAAATTGAAACGAAGGAATTGGCCAAGCATGCTCAATCGGGAGGTCAGTTCTTCGGCGTTCATGCGTCAAACGATGGCAAGGTCATGATCTTTGCTGGCGGCATCCCGCTGAAACGCGATGGCAAGGTAGTAGGGGCTATTGGCGTCAGTGGTGGTTCGGGCGATCAGGATCATGCCGTCGCTGCAGCAGGTGCCGCCGCGTTCTAACGCAGCTGACAGAGCAGACCTGAAAGAGAAGGAATAATCCATGTCGCATCATTATTCAGGCCCGGACTTCAGCTTTCCCCACGGGGACGCCCGACTGGACTTCACAGATTTGTATGCGTTTCCGAAACCTGGAGACGCTAGTAGATCCGTTCTGATCATGAATGTGCATCCGTCTGCGGGCGAGAACCCTGCTGGACCTACTACAACCGAGCCTTTCGCACGGGAAGCAATCTACGAGCTCAAGATTGATACCGATGGGGATGCGATTGCCGATATCGCATACCGGGTGCGCTTCTCAGCTTTCGAGCGCGGCGTACAAACTGCGATTGTCCGCCGTGTTGATGGCCCGCAAGCGGCCGGGACCGGTGATAGCGGGCGGGCGATTGTTGATGGGGCGCCGGTTTCAACAGGGCTCGCGGCGAGGATTACAGAGGCACGTGATATCCGCTTCTTTGCCGGCTGGCGCAGCGACCCTTTCTTCTGCGACGTGGAAGGCGCGAAGAATAACTTTCAGTTTACGGGAGAAGATTTCTTCGCTGACAAAGATGTGTGCAGCATCGTTCTTGAGGTGCCTAACTCTGCTCTGGGGACAAAAGAGGTTCGCCTGTGGGCGCGCACGCTTACGCTAGGTGATGGCGGCGGATGGATTCAAGTGGAGCGGGGAGCCCGGCCTGCGCAAGCGGTCATGCTCGTTGAGGAAAAGGATGCCTACCTCTTCGGTGAGCCGGCGGACGATGAGCATTTCCTTGCCGCCTTCGCGCACGCCCTGGAGCACACAGGGGGATATACGCCGGCTGAAGCAAAGCGCGTGGCGGGGACATTGCTCCCAGATGTTCTGCTTTACGACCCTGCGCGCCCAGCATCTTTTCCTGATAACGGCCGGACACTCACCGACGACGCCTTCGACTCCTTTATCCGGATCCTCACAAATGGAAAGGTGACGGAAGACAAAGTAGGGCCTCACGGCGATTTGTTAATCGATTTTCCCTATGTGGGGCCACCTCACAGGGGAGTATCCAATGGGCGAGCATGAATGGTTTTCCAATTTGATTTGCGAGGAGCGGGCGTACTTGGCCGGACAGGAGTTGTCTTCCTTCATCGCCGCGGTGACGGAATTGTACGGTTCAGAACAAGCCATGCTTTCCGAAAAGGACTGGCTTGAGGAATTGGAGCTGATGGACAATCCGCCGTCGTCTTCGAAACGCCACTGGCGAGCGGTCACGATCGCAGCCTCAGTCCGGCTGGCAGGCCGATTGAGCAAAGGCCGGTTAGATCCAGTGACGTGTTAACAGATTGATCAAACAGAGGAGATTCAAAGTGACAACACAGACTGGGACTCAAATGCCAGCGGTGACGAAGCAAATATCTCTAAACCAGCTCTCCCCCCATTATTGGCGAGTCACGATTGACCACCCGCCGCTCAATATCTTCGATCCGGAAATGCTTGCGCGAGTGAACGAAATCATCACCGCAATCGAAACTGACGACCAGGTTAAGGTGGTGGTCTTTGACAGTGCTGTTGAAGGTTTCTTTCTGATTCATTTGGATTTTCTTGCAAAACTTGACGATTTGGCGCATCTCCCTCCCGGCCCCACAGGCTTGCATCCATGGCCCGAGATGCTGGTGCGCCTGAGTCGGTCACCTGTTGTATCCATAGCGTTGATTCGCGGGCGGGCGACTGGTATGGGAAGTGAGCTTGCCCTTGCCTGCGACATGCGTTTCGCAAGTCGCGAAAAGGCAATCTTGTCGCAGTTTGAAGTCGGCGCCGGTCTCGTGCCTGGTGGCGGCCCGATGGCGCGACTGTCGCGCCTCATGGGAAGAGGGCGCGCACTCGAAGTAATTCTAAGTGCGGACGACGTCTCGGGTGACCTGGCCGAGCGCTACGGCTATGTGAATCGGTCGTTGCCGGACGCTCGCCTTGACGAATTTGTGGATGCGCTTGCCACGCGGATCGCCTCCTTCGACAAACAGACAATCATGGATACCAAGCGCTTGGTCAACGTCGCTAGTTTGCCGCCTGATATCGAAATCGAATCCGGTTGGAATGCTTGCGTTGCTTCGATGGCACGACCGGCCACGCAGCGACGAATCAAAACGCTTATAGAACGAGGCTTTTGCAAACCTGGCGATGCAGAAGATCGCTTGGGAGATTTCGTGGGACGCTGAGCATCTCTAACGGCGCAGCCTCCAATAGGCCTCTGTAGGAAATCAGAGTGTAGACGATCAAACCGAACCCTCCGGAGCGAGATCAATGAACACGGATTCGAAGGACGAAATCATAAGTGGGAATGGCTCTCGTCTTGCCACCGCCGAGCAGCGGTTAAGTCAACTTGGCATCAAGCTTCCAGCGGCGCCTGAGCCGTTTGGCATCTACGCGGAAGCGGTACAAACGGGCAACTTACTCTTTCTCACTGGAATGCTTCCGACTGTAGGCCGCGAGGCGAACTTCATCGGGCGCCTCGGCGCGGAGCTGGACGGCGAAGCGTGCCACAAGGCGGCTCGCCTGGCCGCACTAAACGCCCTCGCTGTCGCGAGGCAACATCTGGGAACGCTCGACAAAGTCACGCGGGTCGTCCGGCTTGGAGTGGCAGTGGCGACTGCGGGCGATGTCCGCGATCAGCCTAAAGTCGCCGACGGCGCTTCAGAGTTGCTGCAAGACGTTTTCGGAAAAGACAAGAACCCTAGCCGACTCGTGTACGGAGTAGCGAGCCTTCCGCTCGGTACACCGGTCGAACTGGAACTCATTTTCGAGTTAGCGGGATAGGAAATCCCTCAAGCAGGCGGCTCAGACATGAAAGAGATAGGAAGAGGTCAGGATGGCAAGTATCAGTACAACCATTACACCTGAGCAGCAGGCAGAAACACGCACAGCCGTTGAACGGATCGGCGCTTTTGCAACTGCCGCCCGACCGGAGCACTTGACGACCGATATTCGGCACCTCTTCAAACGCAACATTCTGGATAGCATTGCGTGCGCGATCGCCGCTGTTGATGGTCCGTCGCTCCGAGCGCTACGCGAGCAGATCGAAGAATATCGAGCCCCCGGTCGTTGCACTTTGATTGGCGGCGGCAAGACCTCTCCCGACCAGGCGGCACTCTTTAACTCCGCGCTTGTGCGCTATGTGGACCTCCTCGATAGCTACATGGCACAGGGCGGCCTTTGCCATCCGAGTGACAACTTCGGGACCATTCTTGCAGCGGCTGAATACGTAGGAGCATCTGGCGAGGAATCCATGGTGGCACTCGCCACAGCCTATGAAATCCAATGCAGATTCACGGCCCGCGTCCCTGTAATGGCGAAGGGCTTCAACCATGCCATTCAACTCGCGATCTCCGCAGCCGCAGGCGCGGGTAGACTTTTCGGACTCTCCGGCAGCGAACTCGCGAATGCGATCGCGATTGCAACCGTCGACAACATCTCACTCACGTGCGTTCACGCGGAACCGGTATCACAATGGAAGGGCTTCTCACCTGGGATCACAGGCATGCGCGCTGTTTACTCCGCTTCCCTCGCCAAGCGCGGCTTCACCGGTCCGAAAGGTCTCTTCGAAGGCCCGTACGGTCTCGAACAGATGTTCGCCCAGTCGATTTCCATCGATTGGGAGGATCCCTCCCTCGATATCGTGAAGCAGACAATCATGAAGAAATACTGCTCGCTGATTCATGGCCAGCCGGTGCTGGAAGCTGTCTTGGATTTGAAACGTCGTAATCGTTTCACCGCTAATGACGTCGAGCATGTGCTCTGCGAGGTGTTCAAGCCGGCTTTCGATTTCGCCGGGGGCGGCAGCTTCGGTCCGAAGGACCATCCAGAGATCAAAGAGCAAGGCGACTATAACCTCAAATACCTTGTCTCGGCCGCGCTGCTTGACGATCAAGTCGGCCCCGCCCAATTGGAAGAGGTACGCATTCAATCGCCGGATGCTCAGGCGCTGCTCGCGCGTGTCGACGTTCATCCCGACGAGCGTTTCAGCGCTCGCTATCCTCGAGAACTCAGTGCCGCCATTACCATTCGCGTCAAAGACGGGCGTGTCTTTGTGAAGGAGCAACACGGCTACGAGGGAGGGCTGAACAATCCCATGTCGTGGGACCGCACCGTCGAGAAGTTCCACTGGCTGAGTGAAGGTTTTGCCGACGAAGGTCTTCGAAACAGGATTGTCCAAGTTGTGCAGCAGCTCGATGCGCGACCCATCTCGGATCTTACGGACTTACTCGGCCAGGTTCAGTGCACCCGTGTTTATTCGAGAACTCATCCCGGCATTCAGTAATCGTTCAGCGTGGATCAGGACGCGTCGACTGGAGCTCATGACAGGTACTCATGATGGATACAAATCGAAAAGAGCAGATGCTAACCCGACATTACTCTGGAACGGCCAACTCTGAGCAGCGGCGAACGCCTGCTTCCTGGAACCAGAACCGGTTCACAGCAAAGCTCGGGATCGAGTATCCCATCATTCAAGGTCCGCTCGGCGGATTGTCATCGCAAAGACTGACGTCCGCAGTGTCGAACTTTGGCGGACTCGGATCCTTTGGCGCACACAGCTTGCCGCCTGACGCCATCAAAGACGTAGTCGCGGAAATTCGCTCTCTAACATCCAAACCGTTCGCAATGAACTTGTGGGTGTCAATAGAGGATGAAGGTGCGCGAACAGCAGATGAAAACGGATTCAACCGGAGCCTGGCTTCGTTAGTCGCTGATCTTGCTGCGTTGGGAGCGCCCCGTCCAACGTACAAGCCATATTCGCCGAAGCGATTTGAAGATCAAGCACGCGTGCTACTGGATGCGAACGTACCAGCATTTAGCTTCATCTTTGGAATTCCGGCAAGAGACATCTTGAAGGAATGTCGGGCAAGAGGCATCGTCACCATTGGCACGGCGACCTCGCCCGACGAGGCTGCAGCACTTCGCGAAGCCGGCGTGGATGCTGTCGTCGCTTTCTGGCTTCGAAGCAGGGGGGCATCGCGGCTCATTTCTTCGGCCGGCGGAGGACTCGCTCACCGGTACGCTGTCGCTAGTCCCACAGGTCGTCGACATCGTCGATGTGCCAGTGATTGCCGCGGGTGGAATAGGAGATGCACGAGGGGTAATCGCCGCCCTGGCTCTTGGCGCCGAGGCCGTCCAAATGGGAACGGTATTCCTGTCGTGCGAGGAATCCGGCACGAGCCCCCTTCATCGCGAAACTTTGCGACGACGCAATGCCGGACACACTGCCTTTACAAAAGAGTTCACAGGAAGACTCGCACGGGCAATCTGCAACGACTTGATGGAGAACCTGAACCGAAGCGGAACCGAGGTCTTGCCATATCCGCTGCAACGAGAACTCGTCAGAAATCTCGCAATCGCAGCAGAGGCTGCAGGCCGTGCAGATCTCGTGCCTATGTGGGCCGGGCAAAGCGCCAATCTCTCGACTTGCACCGACGTATCGACGTTCTTGACCTTATTGGTCGAGGAGCTTTCTGAAATCGCGGGTCCTATCACTCAGTGGAGCGCGGCCCGTCGTGAAAACCAAATTCGTAGAAAAGCAAATTCTTAAATAAGGAGAAATAGTCATGTCAAATATCACCGACAAGGTTGTAGTAATCACCGGAGCCAGCAGCGGCATTGGGAAAACCACTGCGACGTTTCTTGCAGCGCAAGGAGCAAGAGTTGTACTGGGAGCGCGTCGCTTGGATCGGATCGACGCAGTGGTTCAAGAGATCACGGCCAGCGGTGGCAAGGCCATCGGATTTGCCACCGATGTGACGAAGCGCGCAGAAGTGGAAGCGCTCATCCAAAAGGCCGTCGCCAGTTTCGGCCGCATCGATGTGGTCGTCAACAATGCGGGCATTATGCCGATCGCACCGATCGAGGCCGTTAAGGTGGATGAATGGGACCGTCAGATTGACGTCAACATCAAAGGACTTCTATATGGAGTTGGCGCCGCTCTGCCTCACATGCAGAAGCAGAAGAGTGGTCACATCATTAACATGGCTTCGGTTTTCGGGATCAAAATGTTCGCCCCGGGCGGGACGGTCTACTGCGCCACCAAGGCGGCTGTGCGCGCGTTGACTGAAGGGCTGCGGATGGAACTGCACTCCCAAAATATCCGTTGCACAATGATCTCGCCCGGCGCCATTGCCACAGAACTGTCGGAGAGCAGTTCAGACGAAGCGACCAGAAAGAATTTGCGCGAGTTTATGAAAATGGCGATCCCGGCCAGCGCAATCGCGAGAGCGATCGCTTACGCAATCGAGCAGCCGGTCGAGGTGGAAGTCGATGAGATGGTCATCCGCCCAACGGTACAGGATTTCTAACGCGGAGCTAAGCGCGAAGCATTGGCTTCAACGTGGTCAAGGAGGCAAGATGTTATGGGTAAAAGACTCGCACTAATCGCAATTCGCCTTTTGGTTTCGGTGAACCTTCTGTATGCGGCCATCTTTCTCAAGTTTGCAGGAGTGCCAGGTTCGGTGGCCCTGTTTACGCAGATGTCGCAAGCGGTCGATGGGCTGGTATCTCAGTTGGTATTCCGGCTAGGATCAGGAGCCTTCGAGACAGTAGCGGCGATTCTGCTCCTGATTCCGAAGACAGCCAGATTGGCAGCGGGATTGATTGTTGTCTGGATGACTGCCGTTATTCTCAGTCACATTGTTGTGTTGGGATATGGCGTGTTCTTTGTCGATGCTCTCATTGTGATGGTGCTGGCTGTCATTTATCTCTTGCTGACCCGCACGCACTCCGATGGGGGCGAAAGTATAGGGACGATGGCTGCCGGCCAAACGCACCAAAAATAGTCGGGCAAACAGTTGGGAGGAGCCACAATATCCTAACAACTGTGCTCCCAGGTCAGGTTGACATTGTCGACGGCGGCCATCTCTCTCGAGACGGCCGCCAACGAGATCGCTACACGAATGCATGAGTCTAGTGATATGCCGAAGGAATCAATCCCAGGAGAAGAAATCATGGCAACAGCAACGACGCCGGCCCGTCCTCCTTTGCCTCCGTTCACACCCGCCAGTGCGATTCAGAAGGTGCGCCTCGCCGAAGATGCTTGGAATACTCGCGAACCTGCAAAAATAGCTCTGGCATACACGATCGATTCACATTGGAGGAACCGATCGGAGTTCATTAGTGGACGAAACGAAATCATTGCTTTCCTCTCTCGCAAGTGGGCCAAAGAACTCGACTACAGGCTCATTAAAGAAATGTGGGCATTCACTGGAAATCGCATTGCCGTGCGCTTCGCTTACGAGTGGCACGATGATTCGGGTCACTGGTATCGCTCCTATGGCAATGAGAACTGGGAGTTCAGTGATGATGGGCTAATGGTGTCAAGGTATGCATCAATCAACGACCTCCCCATTTTGGAGTCCGATCGCAAATACCACTGGGCGCTCGGGCGTCGTCCCGATGACCAAGCAGGGTTAAGCGACCTCGGCCTTTAGCTTAAGGATGACCGGCGGGTACGGACCCGCTTCGTTTCTCCGGAAATGACCGGCTGTTCTTTGCAGTGCGCAGCCATGGAGAACAAGCAGCGGCGATCAGGGTATTTTCGCCCGTGCAATAGCGAAACACTGGGCGAAGCGGGTGTTGCCTCAGTGAAGCTTCCACCTCGGAGTCCCAATCTGAACGCCTACGCGGAACGGTTTGTACGGACGATCAAGGAATCCTGCCTGGAGCGGATGATCTTGTTCGGCGAGAGCGGGGTGCGGAAAGCGACTGCTGAATTCATGGCGCATTACCATAGCGAGCGCAACCACCAAGGTTTGGCCAATGCACTGATCTGTCCCGAGCCTGAGCATGCGGGCGACGAAGGCGAAGTGCATCGGCGGGAACGTCTGGGCGGGCTGCTGAACTACTACTACCGCAAGGCTGCCTGAGAATCACTCCGACCTTTGACCGGGACAGGTGGCGTCCGATGCACCGTCGTACCTGAACTCGCCACAATCCAGTCGGGACTGCCGGTGGACTATCCAGCGGCGGAATTGATCGACAACCGAACATGAATACATCTCCTTATCGGTCCGATGCACGGACCACTTTAGGACCGCCCTGTACGGACCGACCGATTGTTCGGACACTACGAGATGTTTGGTTATGTCCACCGCAACCCCGGATGACCGCGTTTCAGGCCCCGAAAATTACCCGGTTCAGCCGGGGCGATTCGGTGTCGTCGTAATTGGCAGGGAAGCACCGCACCACGTTCTGAATGTCACACATGTCGCGGGTGATGCCGACGATCTTCAACTCGTCCCACAGCAGAAGGCCGCTGCGTCCGACAAACTCCCAGCCCGGTAGAGAATGTCGGCACTCAGCTTTGTGCAATTTATACCAGCTGCCTTCGCTGCTACACCGTACGGAATGCGCTTTTTCAGGTTGCTTTAGAATCGAACAGAAGCGGATGAAGTATTGCAGCCGTCTGTCGTTCATTGTTTCTTGCGCTCGTCCCAGACCTTTTGCCATGCCTCGAATTCGCTAGGCCTGATCTGGTAGCGTGCGAAGTTTCCTTCGTGCAGGCTGACAAGCTCGCTCTCGGCCATGTCCCTGAACTTCTCCTGCTCGGCTTCCGGGATGCCGTTCTTCTCCACCCAGGCCATGATATATGGTGCGGCCTCCTTTTTGTCCATCCGCCCACGCACCACCTCACCGACGATCTGCCGCAGCGCGGCCTTGTGCGCGAACCTGAACGGATCGGGCTCGCCCAACGACTGGCGCACGGCGGCATAACGCGCCGCCGACCGCTCATACGCCCAGATGAACACATCCCTCACCGGATCGACTTTGTTCAGTTCATAAACGCCAAGGATGGCATCCATGTAGGTCGCGCGCGGCACGTCGATGAAGGACAAGGGAGAGAGATTACGCTTGATGAACGGAATGTTCGCCGACAAGCGCGACACGCGCTTGTTCACATCGTCGAACGGTTGCAGATATGGCAACTGCACCATCGCAAACAGCGCCTGCTCGAACGGGTCCTGAATCGCCGCCGCCGTGTTCAGCAACTGGTTGAAGCACTCCTCGATCAGTTGCGGTAATTCCAGGGGATGGAACGTTGACTTGCCGATGCCGACGCCCATGCGGCGCAGCCTCCCCGGCGCGCCGGGGTCGGGCAGAAGGTTCTGCGCCAGAATGCCATGCAGGTTGAGGATCGTGTAACGGTTGAAGCCGATGGTGTCCGCGTCATTTACCAGGAATTCGATCGCATCCTTGTGGTTGACGATCATCTGCGCTTCCAGACGGTCCCGGCCTTCCGCCGCTTCGCCGAGTTCGATCAGCCGCGTCGTATCCAGCAGCGAATAGGTGTTGCCCTCAAGGCGGCTGGAGTTCCACGACAGGTCGATGAGCAGCCGGTTCAAAATCTGCTTTGCGTAAGTGCCCGCTGCCTGATCGTCAAAGTTCGGCTTGCCGACCTGCGCGAGATGGGCGCGCTGTTCTTCCGAAAGATAGAACGTCTCGTTGGGCCGGTATGAGTCGAGGAATTCACGGTTATAGCCAACCGGCTTGCGAGCATTGAGGGGCTGGCGCAGATAGGCGCGCATTTCTTGGCTCGCCGCGGACAGCGGGACCGCCGCTTCCTCCGTCTTCTCGGCTGCTGCGGGAACTGCCGCCGGCTTTTCGGCCGCCGCCCTTTGCTCCGCCGCCGGCGCCGGCACCCGATACCGCGTCCATCGCCGCCCCTCGCCGTCCGTGATCAGACGCCCTTTGTCGACGAGGTATCTGAGCCTGTACTGCAAGGTGCGATCCGCAAGCCGCTCCGGTAGGGCGGCGGCCACGTCGCCAAAGCTCGCCCCGCCGGGGTGCTGCGCGACCGCTTGTTCGATGGCGGCTAGGGATTCTTCCGGAATGCGGGCAGGCATGGCTGTGTCTCGTTGTTGCGTTTATAACTTATATGCGCAATTAAACCATGGATATACGCAACAATCAAGTTCTATGCGCAACTAAAAAATACATCTATACGCAACTACGATTCCATGCTTGCGTATAGCCCAACATCAAAGCTCGGCCGAAAACCGCCGAATCGATCCAATGTCCGCCTTCGGATAACTTCTTTTACAGTTGCTATGCTGCTGCGTGTTCGTGCTCAAGTAAACGACAATCACAACAGGGTGCATGCACGCTAAAGTCGAGCCGAGGGCCCCGCGGCATGAGCGCCGCGGCGCATTCTGTTTCCCAAACTGGCACAAAGGGCAGCGATCTCGCCTAAGAGAGCATCCCTTGCGCCGCACGCAATGCTGATATCGGTCGCGGGCCATTTCCTACTCAGTTGCAGGCCTTCTGCAGATCTGCAACTGAGATGGAAATAGTTCAACAGTTTTAGCTACCCGCAATCTCCAATAACTCATTGGCGTGTACTTTTGCCCATTCCCTCAACAACAATGGTTCGCGACCTAGAATTTTCTTTGTATCGTCTCTTACGGTTCCAACGTAAGCCATCCTTCCGTCCTCGACGTAGCGGAAGAATTCGAATCCTCCCTTTGAATACGCTGGTTCGAACATTGAACCCGGCTGAGTCGTTTCGTTTAGGAAAGTTTGGGCATCGAGGACTGCCGCTGTGAACTTACGGCCGGTAGCCGCAGTTAGACTTTCAGTCACTTGCTGCGGAGTGAGTGCATCCGCTGAAAAGAAATAGTCCTTTCCACTGTGTTTTTCCGGCTGTGGTTACCGAAAACTCTGGAAACGCGAAAATCTTGTCTGCATGCCGACACTCTCTGCCGGAGAAACTGATCGAGGGAACCATTCAGTAGCGATCCAACGGCGTTCTGAATCGCAAAGCGGAGAGTGCAAAGGACAATCCGGTGTCAGCTCGCGACGAGATTGCTTTGGTTCATAAGAAGAACGGAAGCTATCGTCGCCGAGGACCGGCTAACACTAAGCGGC
>Ga0210406_10001358_pt1 | contig 29999 bp, 28 predicted proteins | sample IncBWC30MmetaG_FD_155454 | JGI IMG/M metagenome (GOLD analysis project Ga0210406, IMG submission 155454) | Forest soil microbial communities from Barre Woods Harvard Forest LTER site, Petersham, Massachusetts, United States - Inc-BW-C-30-M | ecosystem: Environmental > Terrestrial > Soil >... | reverse complement strand
CCATGCAACTCTTTTATTTTTATCAGGGAATTCTGACCATTCCGCCGGATGACTGTGGGAAATCCGGCCAGAAACTCCTGGAGCGTTTCGCCACCCTCATGATTGCGCTCCATTGCCAGTAAGCATACCGGCATACAGCGGGGTAACTTGCCCGAAAAATCATTCTAGTTTCAAAATTTTCGCGCTTAAAATCGCGCCTCCAATCGGGGCATCGAACCTGTTTTTTTATGGCAAACCTGTCACAAATGACCTATAGTCATAAATGAGCACCAGTCATGGCCTGTTCAACCCATTGCGAGGGCGCCGCCCGCAAAACCGGCGCCGCCTCCCGTCGCGTTCGCCGCAGTGCCGAACTCCGCGAACGGCTGTTCCGCGCCGCTCTGGCCCTGTTCGGCAAAAAAGGCTTTGCCCAAACCACCGTCGAGGACATCACCGAAGCCGCCGATGTCGGCAAGGGAACCTTCTTCAATTACTTCCCAACCAAGGAACACATCCTCATGGCCTTTGGCGAAATGCAACTGGGAAAGCTGGAGGCCATTGTCCGCGACGCGCAGCAATCGGATCTGCCCATGCAAGACGTTCTGCGCATGCTGGTACTTCGCATGACCGAAGAACCCATCCGCAATCCGGCCATCGTTCGCGCGCTGTTGCTGGCGAATCTTTCTTCGGTGCACGTCCGCGGAGCCATGCTGCGTATTCACGATCGCAACCGCGCTTTGCTGGGAAAATTGATCCGCCATGGGCAGGAACGCAGCGAGATTCGCACTGACCTGCCGGCCGAAGAAATCGCGCAAGTCTGGCGGCAAACGATTTTTGGCACGCTGCTTTTCTGGTCGCTGGCCGGCGACGCTTCTCTCACCGAACGCATAGAACAATCCCTGAACATCTTATGGAGCGGAATCGCTTCCCATCCGTCAGCCCACAGCACAAAGCGTCGCAAAAAAGCCGGAGACAAAGAATGAAATTGAAGCCGGTCATTATCGTGCTCCTAGTGATCGCTGCCGTGGTCGCGGTCGGAATTTCTTTCGGCGGATGGTTTCATCATGACAACGCCCTGCAGGGTTCCGGCACCGTCGAAGCCCGCAACATTCGAGTGGGTTCCGAAGTCGGTGGCCGCATTGACAAAGTTCTGGTGCGCGAAGGCGACATCGTCGCTGCCGGAGAGGTCTTGATTACTTTCGACGAGAAGGAACTTCTTGCATCGCTCGCGCAATCCCGCGCCAACGCGGAAAAAGCCAAGCGCGGATTCCGCCGCGAGGATATTGCCGAAGCCCGCGCCGCCGCGATGCAGGCCAAAGCCGATTACCAATTGCGTAAGAACGGCTATCGCAAAGAAGACATCGCCGCCGCCGAAGCCGATCTGGATCGCGCCGCCGCGGACGAGACCCGCAGCAGTCTCGATTTTCAGCGCTACGACGCGCTCGCCAAAAACGACCTGGTCTCAAAACAACAACGCGATACCGCCGAAGCAAACTGGAAAATGGCGGCGGCGCAGAAAAACAATGCCCGGCATAAACTCGACGAATTGCAGCGCGGCTACCGTCCCGAAGAAATCGCCAGTGCGGAAGCCCGCTATCTGCAAGCGCAAGCCACTCTCGATAAATATGTTCGTGGCAATCGCCCGGAAGACATTGACGCGGCCAAAGCCGCAATGGCGTACGACCAAGCGCGATTTCGCGAACGCCAGGTTCTCGCTCCGAGCAATGCTTCCGTGGAAGTTCTCGACGTGCGCCCGGGCGATTTGATTGCTCCCAACACGCCCGTCGCCACCTTGCTCGAACGCGATGAAATTTACGTGCGCATCTACATTCCGGAAACCGAAATATACCGTGTGCACGTCGGACAGAAAGCTCAGATCACCGTTGATTCCGTGGGCAAGCAGTTCTTCGACGGCGCGGTCGAACAAATCAACCAGCAAGCGGAATTTCTGCCGCGTAACGTGCAAACCCGCGAAGAAAGAGTACACCAAGTCTTCGGCGTGAAGATTCGCATCGCCGACTCATCTCACCGCGTACTGCCGGGAATGGCCGCGGACGTTAGACTTTTGGGCGAAAAATAGCCATGCCTGCAAATCTTCCTCAACCGAACGGCGCAACGGAAGCGTACAGCGCAGCGGATGCGCCGGATCCCGCGATTTCCGCGCGCGGCTTGGTCAGAAAATTCGGAAACTTCACTGCCGTCAACGACGTAAGTTTCACCGTCAGGCGGGGCGAAATTTTCGGTTTCCTCGGGCCCAACGGCAGCGGCAAAACCACCGTAATCAAAATGCTGACTGGCTTGCTGCCGCTCAGCGGCGGCGATGCCAACGTGGAAGGCCTGAACGTCCGCACCGATGCCGAACGGGTGCGCGAACGCATCGGCTACATGTCGCAGAATTTCAGTTTGTATCCCGATCTTAGCGTCACGGAAAACCTTACCTTCTACGGCCGTATTTACGGCTTGCATCCGGACCGGCTGAAAAAACGTATGGACGACATCATCCAAATGAACGGTCTCGGTCCGTACCTGAACCGGCTGGCCGCGCAGCTTTCCGGCGGATGGAAACAGCGCCTCGCCCTTGGCTGTGCCATGCTGCACGAACCAAGACTTCTTTTTCTCGATGAGCCAACCGCTGGCATTGATCCTGTCGCGCGCCGGCAGTTGTGGGATTTGCTTTTTGATCTTTCCGGGCATGGCATCACTTTTTTTGTAACCACACACTACATGGATGAAGCGGAACGCTGCAGCCACGTTGCCTATATTTATTTCGCGAAACTGATCGCCGACGGCACGCCGAATTCCCTGCGCGAACTGCCTGACGTAACGCCGCCGGGAACGATGCGCGTGGAAATCACAACGCCCGAAGTAACTCGCGCACTGAAAATCGGGCGGCAAACTCCCGGCATCCGCAGCGCCACGATTTTCGGCCAATCGATTCACGCACTGATCGAAGAACATTTCGACTTGGAAGACTTGCGCGAGCAACTGCAAAAACAAGGCATAGCCGTCGCGGAGATTCGTCCGCTGGCGCCCAGCTTGGAAGATGTTTTCGTCGAATTGACCTACCAGAATCAGGCCAATAGCGCGAAAGAAACCGAGGCCAACCGTGCGTGAAATGTTCCGCGGATTCCGCGCCGTTTTCTACAAAGAAACGCTGCACGTGCGGCGCGATTTTGGCACGCTGTTTTTTTCTTTGATTATTCCGCTGCTGCAAATGTTGCTGCTGGGATACGGCATCGACACCAACATCAGGCAAATCAATACGGTCGTCTTTAACGCCGACGGCCGCCAGGAAAGCCGCGAACTCCTCGATCGCCTGAAAAACTCCGACACCTTTCACGTCATCCGCTACGTGACCAGCGACGGCGAAATGAACAACATGATCATCGCGGGCAAAGCCCACGTCGGCATCAAGATTCCCGTCGATTACTCCGATAAACTGCTGCACCAGATGAGCGCGCAGGTTCTGGTGCTGATTGACGGCTCCGATTCGTCGGTGGCGGGACAGGCGATCAACGTGACGACTGCGATCGGTTTAGATGAGTCGCTGCGGCGCGCGCTGGTGAACAACGAAACATTCGCCGTGGATATGCGGCCGAAACTGCTCTTCAATCCGGACTCGCGTTCGCCGAATTTCTTTCTGCCCGGACTTACCGCCATTCTACTGTTGAACGTGACCACGTTCCTGACGGCATTTTCGATCGTGCGCGAAAAAGAGCGTGGCACGCTCGAGCAACTGTTCGTAACGCCGGTACGGCCGATGGGATTGCTGCTGGGCAAACTGTTGCCGTATCTGGGAATCGGCTTTTTTGAGCTGTGCATGATTCTCACGTTCATGCGTTTCGCATTCCAGGTACCGATTCACGGCAACGTGATTTTGCTGGCGTTCCTCTCGCTCCCTTACATTTTTGTTTCGCTGTCGCTGGGCATTCTCATCTCGAGCAAAGCCAATTCGCAGTCCGAAGCCATGCAACTGGCGTTTCTAACAATCCTGCCGAGCATCTTTTTTTCCGGTTACATTTTCCCGCTGGAAACGATGCCCAAGTTTTTCTATGCGCTGAGCTATTTTGTCCCGGCGCGGTATTTTATCGACATTACGCGCGGCGTGATCCTGCGCGGGGCCACCATTGTGCACTTGTGGCCCGATGCGTTGGCCCTTTTCACCATGGGGACATTCCTGCTGTTGATCGCCGCGCGACGCTTCCAGAACAAAGTCATCATGGCGTAGCGCAACAATCACAAAGCCAGGGACAGTTGCGGGGCGGGAACTACCGGATGGCTGAGCTGTTCCCAAGGCCGAAAGGAGAAGCCCAGTCGCGACTTGATGCTTGCGACCCGCGCGGCCATCTTTTGCCGGTAGGGTTCGGGGGCGTAGGCATTTCGCGAATACCAGGAATCGTACTGGCGCGTGAGGCGCGGGAATTTTTCGCGCAAGAATGGAAGAAATTGTTTGGCGGAACTGGGCATAAGGAACAGGACGCCGGAAGAGATCCAGAGAGCACCGGCTTGTTTTGCGGCGGCGGCCAGCGCTTCGAGTTCGCCGTCTCGGTCGGTAATGCCGGGGATTAATGGCGAGGCTAGTGCCCCCACCGAAATGCCCGCATCACGAAGTTTTCGAATCGCGGCAAGGCGCAGATCGGGACGAGGGGCGCGCGGTTCGAGCAGCCGCGCCAGACGAGGGCGCAGCGTGGTGACAGTGATGTCCACATGAAGGCGAGAACGCCCGGCAATCTCCTGCAACAAGTCAATATCGCGAGTGATTAAGTTGGATTTGGTGATAATCGAAACACTCAGGCCGGTGTGGCGGGCTAGTTCTTCAAGGCAGGCCCGGGTCACGCCATATTCTTTTTCGGCGGGTTGATAAGGATCGGTGGCGGTGCCGATACAGATGTGCTCGGGAGCGCCTTCGCGGCCAGCGGCGAAGGAATATTTGGTGGCGATCTCGCGCGTGAGCAAGACAGCGGCGTCTTTCTTCACGAAGATTTTTTTCTCAAAAGCCAGTCCGTCCAGATCCATAAATTCATGCGTATAACGCGCGTAGCAATATTTGCAGGCAAATTCGCAGCCGCGGTAGGGATTGATGGTCCAATCGAAGGGAACGCGGCTGGATTCGCACTTATTGAGAATGGATTTCACCGGCAGCAGGAAATATTCAGGGCGCTCGTCCGACGCGCGGCGCGTTGAGGCAGCGGGGGAAATTGAAGCGAGGCGGGCAATGCCGACCAGCGGCGCTGCACCCTCGGGTGCAGCGCCTGGCACAGCGTCTGTTGCGGCGTTGGCCGCAACAAAGACAGCACCCTTCCGGAAATCCTGCGCACTGCGGATGGCATCTCCGCAAGAGGCGGGAATGGCGGACGGAGGGCAATCCGAGCCGCCACTATTTGGAATACTGTCCGGAACGATGCTGCCCGGACCGTGGAGCGGGGCACGCTCGCTGGTCCGTGTGTTCGGGCTATGATCAGGGCAAACAGGAAAGAGAGAAGCTGAGGAGAATGGAGCGCGGCGGCGGATAGGAAAGCCCGCCGGTTTCGATGAGGAAAGAACTGGAGACATAGCCCACCTCGGTACCGGGAGAGTATTTCGCTTTTCTTTCGCCTTGTCAAGTGTTTTCGTATTTTATTCGCCTACGCTCCCGCCACATCCATCCAATCGTTCTTCTCAACGAAGCGGACCGACTTTGCTCGGCCGGCGCGGCTTATTCGATGCGGCAGACCAGAAGCTGGCCGGTGACGTAAGGACAGGGCAACCCGGGAACGCCGGGACTCTGCACCACGACCCAGTCCACCCCATAGTTCCTCCTGAGCCGAAGAAAGTCCTCGCGGTGAAACGTTTCCCAGCCCCTTTGAGCGTTGACTTGATCGGTCCACGGCGAGGCCAACACAGGGAACATGCTGGCGGCGCCACTGTCCTTCACGGCGTCCGCAAGGGCGCTGCGTTGCGCGAGGGCGCGAAAGCCGTGCTGGTCTTCTCCCGATAGAGCCATATAGCGAGGATCCAGAGCGAAATACGCGTTTTCTGGCGTGTTGTGACGCACCCAGCTGAAGGCCTGTACCCAGGCATTTTGCGACTCCCGGCCAGGAAGCTCGAAATGTTGCGAAGCGGGAGTAAGACGGTCCTGCGCGTAGGCCATTCCGGCGCACAAGGGAACGAAAAGCAGAACCCAACGCCAGGGAGACTTTTTGAGGAGAAATTTGCCGATCATCCCGCCCGTGAAAAGAAACATCATCACATACAGCAGATGGAGAAAGCGGAGGGGCTGGATTTCAGCGAGATTTTCCTGCGGCGCGATGAGCGCCGCCACGGCCATGAACAAAACTCCGTAAATGACGAGGGCTTGGCAAAGCAGCCCCATGGGACCGAGGCAGTGACGGCGGGCGAGCCGGGCGAAAGCGATTAGGACAGCAAATGGGGCGACCAGGCCCAAACATTCATACCAGGCCCAATTACTGAGGAAAAAATACGGCCGCGTCTGCAGAATGGCGTGATATTGCGAAGTGACCGGCGGAAACAAGCCGGGGGAAAGGTCTGGAATCCATCCAGGGATTCGGATGGAAGCTGGAAGCAATTTCAGACCTACGAGAACCGCCAAAAACGTTGTGGCATAGACGGCCATGAGCGGGTGGATTGCCGCGGTAAACAAAATCAGAAAAAACACGGAGAAATAGCGTCGCTCCAGAAGGCAAGCGACGGCCAGCAGTGCGCAGGGCGTCGAGAACGAGCGCGTAGTGAGGTACGGATCCACGATAAGAAGAGCGGTTCCCGCCACCGGCAAAGCAAACAGGCTCGCGGTCAGGGCAACTCCGCACCACACAGCGAAGTCCTCGGCGAAACACAAACGTGCGATGCGCAGGCAAGCCCACAGCAGGAGAAATGAAGTAATGATCTGCCACGCCAAGAAAGCCCGCCAGGCCGGCAGATGAGTCAGGCGGATGGATCCCGCGACGAGATTGGGAAAAATCGTCATGCTGGCGTGCGACTGAAAGAACTGCGAGTTGTAAGGGAACAGAGAGGGATGCAGAGCTTTCAGAATTCCGGGAGCGTAGATCTCCGCGTCCTCGACAGCGGGATGATAGCCCTGCACAGCGATCGCTGCCACTGTGAACACGGCGAGCAATACAAAATCTTTGCTCGAAATCCGTGGAATTTGCAGACCAGCACCTTTTGACGCACAAGTAGTTTCCGCGCGCCAGAGCCGCGGCCGTCGTCGTCATTACTTTCCGAAAAGGCAGCAACAGAAAGGCCAGGGTCTGGAGTAACTGGCATGCCAGAATTCAGAAGCACCGTTCGTGTACAAAGATGCGATTTGATGCCGGGAAGGTTGCAAGAAAAACGCGCGAATGGAAAAAACTTTGCCCGGAGAGTGCTCCGGGTCGGGGAAGGAAAACAATGTTAATTGTTCAATCCTCAATCTAATTGTTTATGTTTGCCGTTGTAGCGGCCATTCCTCAGGTGGCCCTGTTCGATTGCTTCCGCCCCAAAACTCTCCAACGCTCCGCCGTCCCTGTTTGCTTCTTCTTTGCCGACTAAAAATGCAAAGTCGAATTTCTGTTCCGCTCCGGTTCTTGCGTTCGCTAGTGGCATCTGCTGTAATTCGTCGTGAGCCTGGCTGAGACCACAATGCCCCAAGAGAAAATTCCGCCTCACAAAAAGATTCGGCGCCACAAAAAAATCACAGGATTTTGCTGCTTGTGCGCGCTGGCAATGACCACCGCCGTGCCAGCGATGGGACAGGCGCCGGCTAAGCCGGCTACGCAAGCGCCAGCACCGGGCACTCCGCCAAAAAAAACGGGTGTTGGCCAGGCTGCTTCCCCGCCTGCTGCGCCACAGTCCAAGCACTTTCCGATTTTGTTGATCGCGTCGGGACTCGAACCAAGCTGGAACGTGCGAATCGGAATGAAGGGAGCGGAGCGCCTGGAGCGAGCGGGATATCCGCCCATCACGCTGGAGCCGGGAGAAATCTCCGCCGATGACTCCGGAACGTCCTGGAATTATCGCGCGAAGGACGCCGGAACCGGCGCCGACGTGACCGTGCGATTGTTGCGCGAAGCTTGCACGGAAGGGTCCGCGGAAGCCAAATATTCGTTTCGCGCGGTAGTGACGCACGCGCAAATCGGCGCACTGAACGGCTGCGCGAAAATTGCCGCGGAAGAATTTCCGGAGTTTAAGCAGAAGAACCTGGACGAAGACGATCCGGAGAAAAAGAAAGTGCTCCCGGCGCCGATTACCGGATTCAAAGCGCCGGTGGCGATGGCTTTTATCGATGCGACGGGAAAAGTTGTGCTGGTGCGGAGCGGCGTGACCAAGATCGTGGCTCCCGCGGGGTACCAGCTTTCACTCTCGCACGATGGCAAGCGATTGCTGTTCACGCGCGATGAACAGGGGAAAGACCGCACGATGGTGCTGTACGACGCAGTGAGCGGAAAAAGCACCGACTTGATGCGCGGACTGGTGCAGCGTGCGTTCTGGTCGCCTGACGATTCGCGCATCGCGTTTATGCGATCGACCGGGCAGGACTGGACAGTGTGGACGATGCCGGCTGGAGCGCCCGACAAAGCGCTGCAGTTGAGTACCAGCGGGGTTTGGGCGCTACATGGATGGTTGGACGCGCATACGGTGCTGGCGTCCGACGATACAAAACTTTATTTCTTGCGCACCGAGAGTCCGCCAACCGCAGTGGCGATTCGCGAAGTATACGGCGACGCATACGAAGTGATGAGTTCGGACAGCATTCGCGCGAATCCGGCAAATCCGGATTTGCTGATGGTGACAGCATATGTTTCGCATCCGAAAGCGGGAACGCCGACCGACGCGCACACCGGGATGGGCGGTGCCGCATTTTTGTATGAGTTGAAATCGAAGCGGCGAGTGGAGGTGACGCCGGCAAACGTGCTTGCACAGGATGCGGAGTGGTCGCGTGACGCGATTCAGATTTTCTTCACCAATCGCGAGAAAGCGCCGGTGATTTGCAAGATTTTCTGGGATGCGTCCGGATACAAGCGAGTGCGCGCCGGAAGCGGCTTGGTAGTCGGAGAATAACTGAGCGCAAAAGAAGCGTCGATCGCGTTGGAAACGGTCTGCTTTGTTAACGTCTGGCGCCGGCGGCAGCGCACACAGGCAAGATCGCCTGTGCTACGACGGTTCTAGCCCTTTGGTACAGGTAGCTCTTTGGCCGCGTCGCAGCCTGCCTTGCGCTTGCTTCAACTACTGCCAATTACACTCGTAGTATGGCGTCCCCTCTCCCGGTAGAACCGAAGCAGGTAAATATTCTGGTGCTGGACCAGGAAGGCTCCAGTGCGACTGCGCTGCGGCAGGTGCTCGATTCTGAAGGCTGGCGCGTGCGGGTTGTTTCCGACACCAAACTCTTGCTGACGGAATTGAAAACCGGGGAATGGTCCCTGGTGATTGCGAATATTGCCCTTTTGGGCGTGGATTCGCCGGGCTATTTGACCTTGCGCGAATTGGCCAGCGTGCCGGCGGAAGAAGGTGGCCGGCTGCGGGGGCTATTTCTGGTGCCGGAAATGTCGGGAAGCCAGTTTGTGGGCACGCTGGAAAAGGCACGGCTGCCGTATGTGGTGCGGCCGTATCACTTGCACGATTTTCTGGAAAAAGTGGGCGACCTGCTGGTGGAAGTGAACGCGATTGCCGCGCCGTTGCGCCAGGTCCGTTACGAGTTTGGCGGTTTGCGAAAAAAGAAGCGCGAAGCCAGCCGTACCACCTCCATGTTTGCATCGCGTGACGAGTATTCGTATTCGGAGGAAGAGTTGGCCGAGTACGAGAAACAAGAAAGCCAGAATTCGCGTTCCAAGCGCGGAAAGCCGCGCACCAACCTCGGAGATCCGGTGCGCTAACCGGCGCTGAGATTTCTAACCTGCCCCGGAAACAAATCAGTGTTTGTCGGAAACTTTGGCTGCCGGGTTCGTGATTGCCGGCGCCAGTACCGGCGCGGCGGCGCTCGCGGTGCGGAAGGCTTCGAAATCCGTCCACACCCGTTGCACCGTGCTCGGGTCGAATATTTTTACCACCGGCTCGATCGAATTCTTCGAAGGAAAAATTTCCAGACGTTGCTGGCCGCAGTTTGGCGAGATGGCATCGGGCGGGTAGGTATAGTCGCCAAAAGCCGCGGAGTCGGTGAAATTTGCGCCGTAAGTCTTGAGAGCAAACGCCGCTGGAATCTTCCCCGGATGAATCGGAGCGATCTCTTTTTCTCCGCACATCAGGCGCATGCGATAAAAATCGGTTTTGAATTTCAAATTTGCCGGCGTAAGGCCAGCGGACGCGGCCCGTCCCATACCAGACCAAAAACCTTCTTTCGTTTTGGGCATTACGACGATGCTGACGATGGCCTTGTGTCCGCCTGATTCGGATTCCCAATTTCTCGGAGCTTCTTCGGTGGTGGTCGCGTCGGATTCCTGGCCTTGTTTCTTGCGCCGCTTGGCTCGCGCTTTTTCGGCTGCGAGGCGCCTTTCTTCCTGCGAACGATATTGCATGGGCGGCGTGGACAGTTCGATGTAAAAATCGCCGACATTCATCGAATAGGGACGCCAGTCATACTTGTCGGGCACCAGCGCGGCTTTCAGGCCTTCGAGCGGAAACGGTTTGAGCGGTTCGACCGGCAGAAGAGCCGCTGACGGCGCATTCCCTGACGTTTTTGCGCGATTCTGCTCGATCATCGCAAGCGCGTCCTCGATGCGCACGACACCGGAGACCCCCGGGCCGCTGCCACCATGCTGGCCAAACGTGGTGAGTCCAATGACCACTCCAGCGGAATTAAATAATGGCCCGCCAGAGTTGCCGGGATTGATGTTCACATCGGACAGAAGTGTGTGCTCTTCTACCTTGCTGACGACGCCGGTGGTCAGAATTTTGTCCAGCGACAAAGGGCTGCCGATGGTAAAAACGCGTTCCCCTTCCTGTACGGCAACCTTTCCTTCTTCGTGTTTTGCCAGTGGAGCGGCGATGGCGTTCTGAAACGACGCCATGTTCGCCCAGAGCAGTGCCACATCCTTTTGCGAATCGGAGGCGAGCAACTCGGCGGCGATCTTGTGCCCTGGATCGAACTGCACGGCCAAATAGTCAGAGTTGGCGATCACGTGCTGGTTGGTCAGGATCATGCCGTGATCATCCACAAAGAAACCACTGCCGTGGCCGGATTCAGTGAGCACCGTGACCACGCTGTTTTTCAGACGCTTGAATTGTTCCGACAAATCGGGTCCCGCGGTCGGGTTCGTCGCGGCGGGTGCGTTTTCGATTTTCGCGTTGTCGTTCGACAGCAGGATGGTCTGCTCGGCGCCAGCGAGGTTCACTTCCATGTTCCAGCTATAGCGCTTGCCGTCGAAGTCTACGGATTTGCTTACGGTCAGAAGGTACTTGCCGGCAGGCAGATCTTTCTCCGCCAGCCCGTCCAGACCGGTCTTCAGTTCCGCAATGCCGGCTGAATTGCCAGGACCCTTTAGGGCTACGACGACGAACGGAACGGGCTTCTGGTTGAGCTGGCTGTCCACCAGAAGGGCGCGGAGTTTCAGTTTGACGACTGGCGCTTGCGCATAGGCCAGAAACGCGCAGGCCAGCGACAGCAGGGTACCCAACAATGGTCTTTTCATGACATTTCCCCACCTCAGGGTAATTGCGCATATCCTCGCACTTTCGGGATTGCCTGAAAAGCGACAAGGCCTAACAGAGTTCGCCAAGAAGCGACACTCGGTTGCGCGAGAGGGCTACAGACGCTTGACGCTGCTGGTGTCGGGCGTTTTGGCCAACAGGTCGCCGATATCGTCGCTCCACTGTGGGAGTTTTAGCTGCGGGGCGAGCTCGGCAAGCGGCGCCAGGACGAACTTGCGCTCGTGCATTCTGGGATGCGGGATCTGCAATTCGGGAGTATCGAGCGACAAATCGCCGAAAAGCAGGATGTCGATATCGAGGAGGCGCGGTCCTTTGGCGAAAGCTTTCTTGCTGCCGAGTTGCGATTCGATGGTGCGAAGGCCGCGGAGGAGATCGATGGGCTGCAAATCGGTTGTGCCTTCGACGACGCAATTGAGGAACCACGGCTGATCGAGATAGTCGACCGGCTCGGTTTCATAGAACGATGACACTTTTCGCGTTTGAAAATTTGCGGAGGGCAGCGCGGCGATGGCGGTTCTGAGGTTCGCGGCGCGATCGCCAAGGTTCGAGCCGAGCGAGAGGTAAACAAGCGCTTGAGTCAAGAAAGATTCCTCGCTTCGCTCGGAATTACGAGCGTAAGAGTGCCCCGTCCAATTCAGTCAGCCGGTGGCTCTAGAACAGGCGCGGCTGGCGACGCGGCAGCTCCCTTTCGAAATATTCGTAGGCGCGTGGAGTTGCCACGCGGCCGCGCGGGGTGCGATCGATCATGCCGATCTGCATCAGGTATGGCTCGTACATTTCCTCGATGGCGTCTTCTTCTTCAGAGAGCGCTGCGGCGAGAGTGCCGAGGCCCACAGGGCCGCCGGAATATTTATCGAGCAACGCGAGCATCAGGTTGCGGTCCACTTCGTCGAGGCCGCTTTCATCCACGCCCAGCATGGCGAGAGCCTCCTGCGCGACGCCGCGGGTGATTTTTCCGGCAGCGCGCACTTCTGCAAAATCGCGCGCCCGGCGCAGGAGACGGTTGGCGATGCGAGGCGTGCCGCGGCAACGGCGCGCGATTTCTTCGGCGCCGCCTTCTTCCATGGGGATGTTCAAAATTTTCGCGGAGCGGTTGATGATGATCAGCAAATCTTCCGGCTCGTAGAAATCGAGACGGTGCACAATGCCGAAGCGCGAACGCAGCGGCGCGGTGATGAGACCCGCGCGGGTAGTGGCTCCGATCAGGGTGAAATGATTTAGGTGAAAGGGATGGATGCGCGCGCCGGGGCCCTGGCCGATCACCAGGTCAACGCGAAAATCCTCCATCGCCGGATAAAGAACTTCTTCGACGGCGGCTTGCAGACGGTGAATTTCGTCGAGGAAAAAAACTTCGCGGGCTTCGAGCGAAGTGAGGATGGCGGTGAGGTCGCCTTTGCGTTCAAGCAGCGGCCCGGCGCTGGTCTTGATTGGCACGTTCAATTCGTTGGCGATGATTTGCGCGAGTGTCGTTTTGCCCAGGCCGGGCGGGCCGTAAAGCAACACGTGATCGAGCGCTTCACCGCGATTGCGCGCGGCTTCGAGCGCGATTGAAATATTTTCCTTTACGCGTTTTTGGCCGATGTATTCGTTGAGAGTTTTCGGGCGAACGCTGGCGTCGAGGCGCGCGTCTTCGTCGTACGCAGCGGCGGAAACAATGCGTTCGGAGCGGTCCCCGCGACCGAAGTCGTCCTTATTCTTATATGAGGTCATTCGTTTTGCGATTCCGTCCGCCACAAATCCCCTGATCCGGGTTCGCACACCACGTAGTTGGTACGATTAAGATTCAACTTCCCGCAGCGGCATGCTTCCCTTGCCCGCTCAATTCCCGCAGCGCGGTCTTCAACAATTTTTCAAAGCTGGAAACTCCGACCGAGCGCTTGCCTTCGGCTACGGCATTTTCCGCGGTGCGTCCATCGTAACCGAGATTGGTGAGCGCTGAGACGACGTCGGCTTCGACGCCGGCTTTGGAAGCGGGGAGTTTTTCCTCGGCGATGGTGACGGCTTCGAGTTTGTCCTTGAGTTCGACTACCATGCGTTCAGCAGTCTTGCGACCGACGCCGGGAATTTTTGTGAGCCGGGAAAGATCTCCGGTACGAATTGCGGGAACGAGTTCTTCAACACTCATGCCGGACAAGATTTTAAGCGCCAGCGACGGGCCGACACCGGATGCGCCGAGAAGGAGTTCGAAAAAATGCTTTTCGCGCGATGAAAGAAATCCGTAGAGCGAAAGCGCGTCTTCACGAACATGAGTGTGAATCAGTAGAGTGACTTCGGTATGGAGCTCGCCAAGCGCGGCGTAGGTGGAAAGGGGCACGGCAACCAAATAGCCCACACCGCCGACATCGACCATAATCTGGTTGGGGCGTTTATCGGCAAGCCTGCCGCGCAGCTGTCCAATCATAGGTGTCCGATCACAGCTGGCCAGTATTGCCGCTTTCTCTTCGCCCGTCAACGCGTCGCGGGGATTGCGGATATGGACGGAAAAAAGGGACCACCCCTGAGCTGCGAATCCCGGTGACCCACCTTTTCTTCAGGTGCTAGAATTGCGGCCAGAATGGATATTCCAGTAATCGCAACTCCTAAACCTATCGGAACAGTTGACCGCCTAGCCGACTTCATCAAAGTGTCGGGTGATTGGCACAGCAAGAATTCCGAGCCCGGTACCGGGATGTTGAGTCACCTATGGTATCGCGGCGTGAATCAGAATTTCAGTTCCCAAGCACCGGGAGTCTATCGACCGGACTTCACTAAGCGGGCTGAGAGTTCAAAAACAAAGAAGACCTTGAGGACAAACGCCTTCGTCTCGAACGAGAGATGATCTCTAGCTTTCGCGTTGCCGGAGCTGCATTTCTTGGTCAGTACGGTCTGACCGAGATTTACTTCTTGGCGCAGCATTATGGGATGCCGACACGATTACTCGATTGGTCGACTAATCCGCTAGCGGCCCTTTTCTTTGCTTGCGATGGAGCCGAGGGGCAAGATGGATGCGTGTACGCAATGGATGCCAGAAGAGTTATTCCTGATGCTGCGTTCAAGTCCAAAGGTTCTAAGGAACGATTGTGGCCATCGGTCTATACAATGCGCTTCCCGATGGTTGACGCTGCTGTTCGTTCGTCTTTTTGGCAGCCCGAGTCCGACATGAATCCCTATGTGCTACCCGTTCGGCCTGACGTGGTTCCGGGTCGAATTGGTCAGCAAAGTTCGTGTTTCACATTTCACATGCACCGCGCGGACCCGGTCAATAACCCCACACTAGTAACAATCAATGTCAAAGCTTCACAAAAGCCCGCAATACGCGACGAATTGCACCGTGTCAATATTAACCAGTTCACTACGTACTACGAACTTGACCATCTATCAAAAGAAATAAGAAGAGGTTGGGGTCTCTAAGGAGTTCCTTCGCACACCTTATACCGATACAACAAAGGGGCCTCCCACTGGGGTCGCAAAGGCGGCAATACGTTCACCAAATGGCCGCTCAATGCCCACTTTCTTGCCAAAGTGCTCCATCGAAGGGTAGGTTTCGATTTTTGTGTCACTTCCACGACGGAACCGCGTGCCTCACGTTTCCGGGCTTGCGTTAACGGAGTCGAAAGCATTTCCGATGTCCGCCCTTTCGGGTTCGTTGACACCAGAGCACGAGCAATTCCCTCGGCGAACGGGGTGACAGCACGCCTCCAAATCTCAGCAGATTCTGAAAGCCTTGCGGCAAACGGAGCCATCAACCGACAATTCCCATCCCGCTGCTCGAAAAACCAATCACGCCGCAGCGGTCCACGGCTCAGCAGCCAGTCCAAAAGAAATGCATCCACCTGCGGGCGAACTGGCTCCATCAGATCACAGGCGAGACTGTCGCGGGAGCGCAGATCGTTATGCAGAACTCCGATACCCGGATCGAGTCCTAACGCGGCAAGGGCGAGCCGTGCTTCTGACTCCAATATCGCGTAAAGATAGCTGAGCATCGCATTCGGTGGGGTGACCGCAAGGCGGGGCGACTTTGTTAGCGGTGACGTTCGACTTCCGAATTTTTGCCAGTGATCGGGAACTCGGGGCAAATCAACTCTCGGAAAAGTAATCGATAGATCGTGCCACGCACTCCAATAGGCCAGTGCGCCTAGTGACTCAGACAGCCTGATATCATCGTTGCATTTCGCCGTAGTCAATTTATTGCGAGCTGTCGCGACTGAAACTGCGGCTGACGAATTTGGGAAATATTTTCGGGCGATGTGTTCTTGGCCAAGCAACTTCTGGTCGATAAGTTCACGGGCAATTCTCAATGCGAGGTCTGATTGATGAGCAAGGGATTGTGCTCGCCGCAAGCGGACATCCGAGGGCGATACCGGGCCAGTTGTCGCCAAGACTGAGCCGTCCCGGTCTAACATGACGAACGCAGCATTTTGGTCTGCAAGCCAGCGAAGCGCAGCGAGAGAAACCATTCCATCTGAACCGATCACCACGAGGCGACGCAAGTTGTGACCCACACGTGGCAGGCGCGCTTCACGTCGGTCGGCACCGATTCCGTCTCGAATGGTCAAATGACCGCAATCAACATTAACCGTGATGCCGTACCCGTCAACGCGTCGCGGGGGTAGGCTATAAGGCGGGAAAAGTGATACACCCCTTGGGTAAGTGCGCCGGGAGCTTCGACGACTTAGGCTCAACGGCATTTTACTTGCTTAGTCTGACAGAAGTTCTTTTCGGATCAGTTTCAAGCCCTTTCCTTCAACCATTTCATAATCGTAGAGGCCACAGTTCTCTTCATTAGGGCAGGCGTTGATTTTCATCAAGCGGCTGTTAGGGCGAAACTCCATGCGCTCTAGCGCATCATAGCCGCCGTGTTTTTCCAACCAGGTTAACGGGAGCCCAGCCACGCCGAACCCGTCATAGACCTTGCCACTGACAGAATCAACGATGACAAACCCATTGCAATCTGTTCCGCACCCCCAACGAGGGACCGTGTAGTGTCCAGCGAATTCCACAGCCGTATTTGCTTCGCGGCGAATCGTCGTCCGATACATCCGGAAGTCCTTCGTGATTGTGGGCTTCGCAGGGTGGCCGCGATAGATGTCCTTAACCGAATAGTCGCGGAACCTCGGTCGGGGCGGTCTTTCGTTCAACTCTAGATTGCCGCGCTCTGGGATTCCTTCCTCTGTAAAGTGTCCTTCCTGCCAGCGATAACGAACGCGAATATAGCCTTCCGAACAGCAGTCACCCACGCGCCTTTCGGAGTCCGCAAAATCGACTACCAAAAGCTGATCTTCTTCTACGAAAGCTCTGACCAGGCCGCCGTATCCACGCGAACCGGTTTGCATCCGTGCAAGAAGTCGGGCTTTGCCGCGTTCCAGCTTGTAAACGTAAAGATAATCCCAGTTCGCGGTGCCGCCCGTGCCGTAGTTCAATGCCACGACTGCTTCTTCAACTCCGTCGCCGTCCAAATCACCGTATGTAACCGAATTAACACTGATCAGCGGTGAGTGCTCACGTACGTAACTGTCCCGATCGTTTAGGTGGAAGTGATGTATCCCGTTTACAGTTCGGAAATTTCGATCTGGTGTGGAAGAGAGCCAGTGCCAGGGCTGATTGACATCCTCAGGTGGTTTTGCGTCGCTCCACAAGTAGCTGAAATTATCGAAGTCGATTTGTCGGATTGTGGTTTCCGTTTGTGCGTTAGCAGTAGGCGCACCGAGCCCCACGATCAGTAAGACTACCTGTAGAATGTTGTTCATAACGCCTTTCGATTTCACCGCCAAAAAAATCTTTGCGCACGGAATTCTTTCACCACAAGATTCAGAATATCAGGAAGACGAATACGAGGTTTGAACCGTGTTTTCCCGTAGAACTCTCGAAAGCGGGAGAATTCGCGGGACCAACATATTTCGGCTCGACCTTCGGGAGCACTATTCGGCGTCGTACCGGACTGACTTCGCCCTTCGGCACCAAGATTTATATTGTTGAGTGTTCGTATTGCGGAAAAAGGTTCCCGCGAAAAAAGTACAGCACTCGCCTTCGCCGTCACAAGGATCGCTACGGAAATCTCTGCTACGGCCGTTCAGGGTTCTTTGCTTACTAAAACTCCCGCGTCGCAACTAGAGGGCAGTTTCGCCCGCCAGGCACTACGCACTCAGTAGCGTCTTGCCTACTCTCGAGGTGGGTGCAGGGGCGCAAGCGCCGAGGAGCCGATTCGTTGGATAAGAGTTCGATAATCGGGTTCATCGCGCAGGCTTTTGAAAGCGGTATCCATCGCGAGATACAGCAAATAGTTCTCGCGCTTATTGTACGCTGTCTCCAAGTACTGAAAGGCCTCTTCCTTCCTGCCAAGCCGGGCATACGTTACGGCTAAGGCATACGCAGGCACGGATCCTTTTTCGTAGAACTGCTTCTGAATCAGCAGCGTGTTCTCTAGCATCTTCACACTCCCAGCCTTCGCGAACCCGTCTTTCGCTGCCCTTACGAGCGCGAGTTCTTGCTGGTCGCGGGTAAGAAGAGCGGTCTTTTCCCATTCGGACAGATAGTCTTCATAGTCCAGACGGTTAAAGTAGATTTCGGACAAGTATTTGTGCGTGGAGGCAAAGGGTGGTTCCGTGTCCTGAATTTGTTTCAACAGAGTCACCGCATCATCCGTCTGACCTGCGGCGCTCAGCATCAGGCCTTTGTCCGCTAGAATGGACTTTGACGAAGGATCGAGCCGCCGGGCTGTTTCGATCTGCGCCAGTGCTTCTGGGACGCGCCGGCTGGTTAGCAGAAAGCTCGCGTACCAATGGTGGGCACGCGCGTCATTGGGATTCAGAACCAACGCGCGCTTGAACTCACGTTCTGCCCCGACAGCATCCCAATTCCAGAAAAACGTCACAAAGGCCAGAGAGGTATGTGCTTCCGCCAAGCTGTCGTCCAATTCGACCGCCTTCGTAGCTGCTGCCAGCGCCCGCGGATACGCTTCGCTGTCGGGCATGGCGCTGTACTCACGCAGCAGGTTGTAGCTGTCTGCCAGCCCTGCGTAGGAATTGGCATAACCCGGATCGCGCGCAATCGCTTGCGTGAAATAATCCACCGCACGGTTGAGATCGTCAGGAGTTCGCTTATTCCAAAAGTAGCGGCCCTTCAGATAAAGGTCCTCGGCTTCAGAGTATGAGGACCCAAGCGAACCTCGCGCAGCGGTATTGGTCGTCTCCAACGCATGCGCCCCAAGGCGGTGACCGCCACGGTAAAAAACCAGTACAGCTATCAGAATTCCGCATGCCGCCAAAACCGCTGCCAGTTTTTCGACTGAATGAAGGTGGGAACGCGTTTTAGCCACTCTGCCTTGTACCTTAGGGCTCTCTCCCTGAGGTCCGCGCGAATGGATTTCCGGATTAACTACCTGCGATGCCATCAGCCATTCGCGAAGTTCGCTTTCGTAGCCGAAGACTCGTCCTCTTGCCCCGCCCGGAATGCGATGCACAGGCAGCGCCTGCTCTTTTTCCCATCGGCGCACAGTCCTCTCGTCGCGTTCGAAGAAGGACGCTATTTCCTTCCAGGAATCAAGGCGGCGCCCAGGATTCTCATGTGCCAACTGGCCCATTGGGCCCTACCCTGTCCAACTATGTCCGGTTGTGTCCGGTTCCGCCTGTTGCTTGGTAGCGAGACCCCAAGTATACCCATGCCAAGTTTTGCCAGGCAAGACGTAAGAAGCATTAATCGCACGACCAGCCGGAAATGCTTGGTCTCGGCCACAAATCGATTTTGTTCGTGACTGGGTTCACAACCATTAGGGAGGGCGAGCTCCCGACGGTAACCGTAGCGGTGACAAATTGGGCGTGCGGGGAGGCACAGCGGAAGGAGAATATGGGTCTGCCACCCGACTAACGATAGCAGCAGGAGTTTCACAATTGCACGAGCATGATTAAGAACTGTTCCAAATGCAGGTCAACCAAAGTAGAAACCATTAACGTGGAGATGGCATTCGCACGTGCCAAAGTCGAGCCAGTTTACGTACTTGCAGTCAACTCGGTTTGCTTGGACTGCGGTTTTGCTGAATGTTTCCTTCCACAGGAATCTTTGGCGAAACTCAAAGAACTAGTTCAAGCCTGACGACCTGTTCAGACTCTGTACTGGCCCACAGTAGCATGCGGAAGGGATGGCAGTCCCTTGCCTGCTCTCAGCACCGCTCACGGACCTCCAGTCAGACCAGAACCGCTCGTGATGTCACTCTCAGGAGAGAAACTCCGCGCAAGAATACGGAGGATAAGTGGCCAGAGTGTTTAAGTTCATTGATGTCTCGGGATGCGAAATACATACGGTAGAGGACCCAGACGATAAACTTCCGATTCCCACAAGCAAACAAGTGATTTCTATCGGGTCCAGTAGGATGCAAGTGGAATCAGTGACCACGCTCGGGGACTCAGAAGCGTTTAGCGTTTATTTTGTGCGGGTTCGAACTTCTGTAGGAACCAACTAGCTAAGCTAGTGAACTTGCACGGGTTCACCTGTTTTGTGCTCTTCAATCCGGAAACGCAAGAAACGGCGAATCGCATTGAGCGCGTCCTTGTCCGTTGAGGATATGACCACACGGCCGTCATTCGGTGTTTCCTCGAACACATAGCCACAGCAAGATCGCGCCGGATGTAACTTCGATGAAACTATCCACGCCAAAGCCCACAAGCGAGATGCTGCCAGCAATTACGCCAGCAACGACGGCAACCAAGCCCGCTAGGAGATTCCAGGCAATGGTGAAGTATTCAAGTTTTTGCCCGCGCCGCACTATAGCTATGCGTTTCAGAACCGCGATCTCCATCATCATGACAGAATACTATTACGCTCTATGAAAGGGTCAGCTAAACCAGCAGAGAGGGCAGTTTCTCCCGCTGCTAACACCTATCCCGTCAACGCGTCGCGGGGATAGGGGATACTTGATTAAGTCAGACTCATGCAGCGGCTCGGCTTCGATGGTTGCGTTCGCAGCGCAGTTGACAAACTTGAGCGCAGAATTTCAGCAAGACCTACTGTAGTTTCGCGTACTCTGCTTTCGCAGCGATGAGGACTGGAAGCTCAGACAGCTTTGGCTTTGACGGTGTCGCCTTGCATGGCGTAGGCGCGAGCCAATCCCAGGCGCGCCAGTGCTCCCCAAGGAAAATTTACCACGATTCCCCGCGGGCGAAAACGCCAGTCTGTTAAGTGCCGGCAGGGCCTTGCAGAGTTCTCTCTCACTGTTTCAAGTAACGGAGCGCGACACACCCTGATTTAAAAGGCTTTGACTCAACCAGTTTCAATTGCAATTTCTCGGGCAGGCTGACGCCCTCCATCAATCGTCTGCCTTCTCCAACGATGGTTGGCATAACGACAAAACGATATTCGTCAATCAGGCCAAGCTCCATTAGTTGTGAAGGAACATCTACACCGGCGACCAAAATATCTTTGCCCTGTTCTTGCTTTAGTTTCAGTATTTCGTCGCGAAGGTTCGTACGAACAATTCTCGTATTTTCATCTTCAGCGCTGGCCAACGATCGCGAAAAAACAATCTTCTTCTTGGAGACAAAGGTTTGAGCAAATTCGATATCCGCTTTTGTCTCGGACTGGCTTTTTGCGATATCAGGCCAATAAGGAACCATCAATTGATAGGTTTTACGCCCATAGACGAGCAGGTCAAAATCTCGCAAGAGGTGCGTGTAATGTTCAAGTACTTCGTCATCGGGATCGGGGCTGAATTTGGTATGGTCGCAGCAGCCATCCAGGGTAAGGTTGATTGCGAAGGTTACATTTCTCATTGGATCCCCTTTCAAATTTTGTCGGCCACCCGCCGGTTGATGCAGGCACGCATCTCTTCGTCGGGCTGGGCCCAGTTGGAGCGCCCGTGCTCGTCTTCCACGGAACCGTCCACGGACATCAGCATAGAGTCGATCAATGACATTTGTTCATCTCCGGCGGCGCGTCCATCATCAGCGGGAGCCCGAACGCCGGGAAACTATTCGGCGGAAACACCACGATCTCCGTGATCAAGCCGTCCTCGATTCGAAGAACGTCCAGCGCCATGGCCCGCCAGGTGGAATCGCCGGGCCGCCGCACGTAAGCTGCGACCGCCGGCTGCAGGTTGGCGTGGGTCACAACGCAGTGGAGGCGACCAAATCGTTCGGAGCCAAATCCGCCTTCAATCCATAGCTTGAACATCTCGCCACGGCCATCGGCCGCGCCGAAATCGGGTGGCATGCGGAAGTTCGCGTCCGCGCGGATGATCGATTCGAAAGCCCGAAAGTCCGCCGATTCGCTCGCCTCGACGTATTTCTTTAGCAGGTCGCGCTCGGCCGCGCTGGCATCCACGTTGGCGGGCCACGGTGGCTTGCGAGACGGCAGCCGCTCGCGGAGCCGGCCCCGCGCGCGCTGCAATGCACTGTTTACGGCTGGGACGCTGAGGTCGAGCAGGTCGGCAGCGTCCTTGGCGGACCAGTCCAGCATGTCGCACAGTATCAAGGCAGCCCGCTGCTGCGGTGTGAGGAGTTGGATTACCGTCAGAAAGGCGATCTCGATAGTTTCGCGCATCATCGTCATCGCCTCCGGTGTCCTCGCTGGCGGGGTGGTTGGTTCGAGTACTGAGTTCGGAATCGGCCCCAGCCAGGTGACATCTTCCGGCTCCCCGGTCCAGCCATCATCCGCCGCGGCCCGAGCCGCGAGCACCGCCCGCCGCTCATCGCGGGCAATCGCATCGAGGCAGGCGTTCGTGGCCACGCGGTAGAGCCACGGACGCAGCGGCGCACCTTCCTTCACGCTGTCGCGATACCGCCAGGCGCGAAGCAAAGTTTCCTGCACCGCGTCCTCGGCGTCCGGCAAAGAGCCAAGCATGCGGTAACAGTGGAGCAGCAGCTCGCGGCGATGACGCTCGACGTCGCTAGCGAACTCGTTCACTATCTGGCTCCGTTCCAGCGATCCCGATGGATCAGCATCGATTCTTACTTGTAATACCGGAGCTGGGTCAAAAACTCATCGCGCAGTAGCATTCGGAGTCTTCCCGAACGTCTAAGCGGGCCGGCAGGCACGTGGCCCACACAACGCGGTCTTGAGTGGGCCACCAGCCCATCGAAAAGCGCGATGGGCGAGATAGCCTTTTTCGTGGTGCGTATACAAAAGGCCAGGGCTGAGCCAGCCCTCTTACTCCCCCGCGTCTTCGTAGGAGCTGGTCCGCAAAGGCCCGCTGGGCCTGTAGGTGCTGATGATGACGCCCGAGGACACAGCCTTCGTGCTGACGAGCGCGAGTTCGCGTGGCGCGGTTCCCTCCGAAAAGATACGTTTGCCAGTGCCTAACAGAACCGGAAAGACGAGCAGCAAGACCTCATCCGCAAGCCCGTGTTCGAGCAGCACCGGGGTCAGCGTCGAGCTGCCCCAGACGATCAGGTGCGGCCCGCTTTTCGCCTTGATACGGCGAATGCCCTCAACGATGTCCGCTCCAAGGTCCTCGGCCGGCCCCCATACAAGACTCTTCGGCCTGTGGGTCGCGACGTATTTCGTCGCCGCGTTAATACTGTCCGCCATCGGGCTCTTCGGAGCTTTCGGCCAAAAGCCGGTCCAGATATCGTAAGTTCGGCGGCCCAACAGCAGATCGAAAGCGTCACCGTGAGCCGCGACGATCGCCGCTCCTCCATCCGGGTCGGAATGCGGCCCCGCCCATCCGCCGTAGGGATAAGGTGGGTCTTCGTTCGGCCCGCCGGGGGCCTGAATCACGCCATCCAGCGACATGTGTTCGATGATCCTGATCGTTCTCATAAGGGCCTCCTCTAGTCTTGTCTAATTTACGGCTTAGTGACCTTCCGTTCCGTCCGACCACCGTTGCACGGCAACCACGAACGTAGTCACGTGCTCCGAGGTGTCGTCATAAGCAAGGATGGGAGAACCCTGCAGATTCGCTCCCCAAATTGCCGGGTCGGTGTCCGAATAGAAAAACATGAGGTGGGGCGGCCAGTGGGGGGTGCTGTCGCCGCCGTATCCTTGCTTCGACAGCATGTAGCACATCGCCCCGGGTTCCATCCCCGGCAGTTCTTTTTTGGCGACCGCGGCCACGATGGTCTCGTCCGTCTGAGCTTTCGTGCGTCCCGCCAGGATCAGGTCGGTCCTTTTGATGTTGCGTGAAAGGCAGGAACGCGCGGCCGCCCCGTTATAGCAGATCGGGGTCCGCACCTTCGGATTCCAAAAGTCAGGATCGGGTGCTGAAGTCCACGAACGTTCTACGATACACACGAAACCGTTTTTGCCTTTGACCGCCGCTTCGAAACCATGACGTCCAAGAACCAGGATCTCTGCATCGCGTGAAATGGACTCCGGTGCAGCACTTCGCGCTAAGGCTATTTCCGCACCCTGATCCGTCATGAGGTATTGGTCGATCGGGGCCATGTTCGGATAAGGTGTCGTGGCACCCTGTGCCATCGCCTGGTTCGACGTACCGAGGTATGTCGTACCGAGCACAACCAGCAGTGCGAAGCTTTTGCTCGCGATTGCGCCAACCTTCTTTTTCCGCATTGTGTTTCCTCCGGTGCGTGGGCCTGGTTGCCCTGCCTTCACTAGGTTGTCGAACGGCGGGATGGAATTCGACAAATCGTCCGGAAAAACTTCCTTACTGCCCCGCACTCTGCCGCGGCGCTTTCAGCTTCTGTGCTAAGCAGCTTTGCGGGTGGCGAATGCCTTGCGCAGCGCAGACTTCCAGCTCGCGCTGAATTGTTTGGAGACGTCGGCGTCGGGCACGAGGAGGTCAAATCCATGAAAGGCACCACGCACGACTAAGAGTTCGGTTGCGATTCCGGCATGGACGAGCCGCCGCGCATACTCGATGTCTTCTTCGACGAACAGGTCGATAGAACCGACGCCGATCCAGGCAGGCGGTAGGCCGGCGACGCTGGCTACCCGCGCCGGGGCGGCAGCTACCGGCACCTTGGACGAACCCGCTGGAACACCGATCAGCGAGCTCCAGGCAAAACGATTGGCACTCGCGGTCCACATAAAGTGGCCAATGGCGGGCGGCACTGGACGGGTGCTGCCCGTTCGGTCGTCCAGCTGGGGGTAGACGAGCAACTGGAAGACGATGGGAACTTCGTTGCGGTCGCGCGCGTGAATCGCCAGGCTCGCTGCGTGGCCGCCGCCCGCGCTCTCACCGCCCACGGCAATCCTGGAGCGATCAATGCCGAGCTCCGCTGCATGGGCATGGGCCCATTTGAGCGCGGCGTAATTGTCCTCAAGCGAACCGGGATAGCGCGTCTCCGGAGCCAGCCGGTAGTCAACCGAGACGACGACGCAATGGCAATCCGTCGCGATCTCCTGGAGCTGGGGCATCAACAGAGGGTTGGTCATCATGAAGCCGCCGCCATGCATGTGAAGCAACAACGGCTTGTCCTTATCCAACGGCGCAGGATCAACGACCCAAAGACGAACCTCGGGTGCTCCTGGCGGCCCGGGGATATGCCGTCCCACGGGTTGCGGCGCAGGAGCAGGTAACGGGGGCATGCCGGGCGATTGCCGGAACTTCCCGACCATCTCCGCTGAGAGGTCAAAGCCGGGGAACTGCTTGAGCGCAGGAAGCAGCTCCGGATCGACGACGGAATATGGGTCCGCAACCGCCGGTGAAGTTTCTGAACGCGACGCTCGCTCAGCCTCGGCCAGCATAGCTGCAGGTGTGAGTCCCATAGCCAAACCAAAACCGGCCGTGTGGAGAGCGAAGTCGCGACGAGTAAGCTGAATGCTCATATTACTTAGTAGGCGATACGCGATGCCAGCCAGTCAGGCCGGCATCGAAAAAAACGCCCGCACCTCAACCGGCGCCCGACAGGCGACGGCAGCCTTGCGCCCCACGCCAGCGCAAAGCGAATCGTGAGTTCAGATTCTCGGCTCACGTCTCCGCCGCTTTCTGTTACGCCGTGTTCAGCGTGCAGTGCTCAGTCGCCGGCGCTGCTCGCTTGCCTTCATGATTTCGCTCATGTCCCCCACTGGCCGAATTTCGAAAATGCTGCCGAACTTCAGGGCCGGATGCTGCGCCATGAGCTGTTGAGCGTGATTTATATCCCGCGCCTCGAGGACGAGAATGCCGCCGAGTTGTTCCTTGGTTTCCGCATAGGGACCGTCTGTAGTTGCGACTTTGCCGTTCTTCCAAGACAGGGTTAAGGCGGTTTCCGCACCCTGAAGCGCATCTCCACCAGCATAATGCCCGTTGGCGCGAAGGTGGTCGTCGTATTCAAAGCATGTGTCGAACATTGCGTTTCGGTCGGCCTCAGTCATGCCATCAAATTTGCCTTTGTCGTAGAACCCCAGACAGATGTATTTCATTGTTCTTCTCCTCATTAGTGGATGGGCGGAACCGGCAGCAGAGCGTTGCGCCGGTTCGTTCATCTCGTCACTACGGCGCGTGTTCCGAGGCCGCAGTGTCCAGGTTGTTTACTTGCTTCGGCCGGGTCCTTGTTCCGGAGCCGGGTAGAAAAGAAGCTCGCGCACCTCGCCGGGCACATCGCAGGCGATGGCAGCCTTCTTCGCCCATGCGAGTGCCTCATCCATATTGGCGGCTTCCAGTATCCAAAATCCGCCCATGTGCTCCTTGGTCTCGATGTACGGCCCGTCGGTGATGAGCACCTTGCCGTCGGGCTGCCTTCGCAGCGTCTTTGCGTTGGCAGCCGGGGAAATGCCGCAGGCGAACTTCCTGGCGCCGGCAGCAATCAATTCGCGGTTGAGCGCGTGGATCTCTTCCATCATCGCTGCGGTTACAGTGGATGGGTCGAAGTCGTCGGGGAGGTAGTTAGCAACCAGATATTGTGGCATGACTTTTTCTCCTTGGTTTCTGTGGTTTGGACCCGATGACTCGTTTCCTGTTCACTCAGGAGCCGTAGCGCATCGTTCTTTTGTCCTGTAGTCGTTGGGGAGACGGAAAATCGACAGCTTTCTCAATTTTTATTTCAGCTGCCGAATCCGCTCCTGCAGGAATTGCCGCTCTGGTTCCTGTTGGGTCAGCGCCAGCGCCTTCTCATAAGAAGCCCGGGCCTCAGCGGTCCTGCCGAGCCTGCGGTACATATCCGCACGGGCTGAATGTGCCAGGTAGTAGTTTGCCAATTCGCCATGTTCCAAGACCGCGTCGATATGCCTCAGACCGACTTCTGGACCATCGCGCATGGCAATTGCCACGGCACGATTTAGATGTGCTACGGGCGAAGGGTGAATTCGTACCAATTGGTTGTAAAGCGCAACAATTTGCCGCCAGTCGGTCGCAGCGGTGGATTCCGCCTCCGCATGAACGGCCGCGATCGCAGCTTGCAGTGTGTAAGCACCGAAGCGGCGGGAGTTCAGAGCTTTCTCCACCAACGCCACTCCCTCCGCGATCTGCTCCCGATTCCAGAGCGAGCGATCCTGGTTCTCCAGAAGAATCAGCTCTCCAGCCGGAGAGGTTCTCGCGGCGCGACGGGATTCCTGGAGCAACATGAGGGCAAGCAGCCCTATGATTTCCGGCTTTGGGACCTCCGGCTCTGGCTGGAGTTCGGTCAGTAGTCGTCCCAATCGAATCGCCTCGCCGGTTAGCTCGGCCCGCGTTACCTCCGCTCCCGCCGCAGCCGAATAACCCTCGTTAAACACGAGATAGATGACCTGAAGCACCGCGTCCAGCCGCTCCGGCAACTCCTGCGGCGTCGGCACCTCGTATGGAATCGGTGTCTCTCGAATCTTTGCTTTCGCACGCACAATGCGCTGCGCCAGAGTACGCGGAGTGGTCAGGAAGGCCTTTGCTATCTCCTCGGTTGTCAGCCCGCACACCTCACGCAAGGTGAGCGCAATGCGCGCTTCCGGCGGCAGAGCGGGATGACAGCAGGTAAAAATCAGGCGCAGCCGATCATCTTCAAGGCTGTCCTCTTCATTGGAACTTTCCGCCGAACTCGATTGCGCTTCGAGATATCGCACGAGCTCGCCTTGAGACGCATCCAATCTTGCCCGTCGACGCAGAGTATCAATGGCTTTGAATCGGGCCGTCGAAATCAACCATGGTCGCGGGCTGCCGGGTACTCCACTCTTCGGCCACAGGCTCAGCGCAGCCGCAAAGGCTTCGTGCATCGCCTCCTCGGCAAGATCAAAATCACCCAGCAAGCGGATCAGTGTTGCCAGGATTCGTCCCGAATCCACACGATAAAGCGAATCGAGCAATTCGCGTATCTGCTCGCTGGAATGCTCGGAGATGACACGCTCAGGCATGACGACGACCTTAGCAAACCTACTACCCCGAATCAATTTGGCAAACGGCGGATCGATGCCGGCAGATCAATGCAAAGTGCCCAGCCCGTGACTCTGAAAGCTGGACAATAGAACGCTTCCTGGGTTGAATCAAATCGATTGAGTCAAAATCGCCGACGCACTCCTTTGAGCTTCGTACAAGCTCAACACTACCGGGTTGCTCTCGAGTCACGAGCAATCCGGAAGTTGAACCACAAAAGCGAGACGGTCAGGATCAGGCTTCGGGGACTCGAGGCATCTATGGAATGGGTTGTAGACTCTCTCCGATGGACACCGCCCAAATCGCGACCCTCCTCACTCCCTTCCTCACCCGCCCCTTGGCCCCCGCCCAAATCGCCCAAATATCGATCTACATCGATCTCCTCCTGCGCTGGAACGCCCGCACCAACCTGACTGCCATCCGCACCCCGGAAGAAATCGTCACTCGCCACTTCGGCGAATCCCTCTTCGTCGCCCAAACTCTTTTCCCTGCCCCAGAAGAATCAAATCGCGATCCGAACGGTCACGCAGGGACACCGGGAAATAGCTTGGCGCTTCAGCGCCGGGAGGTAAGCGCAAACGTGATGCGTCCCATCGGGACGCCTGAAACACCAGGTCAAATCAATGCCAACTCCCGACCCTTGGACCTGCTCGACCTCGGCTCCGGCCCAGGCTTCCCCGGACTCCCCATCCACCTCATCACCCCCAACCTCCAAACCACCCTCCTCGAATCCCAGCAAAAGAAAGTAGCCTTCCTCCGCGAGGTCATCCGCGCCTTAACATTGACCAGCATCAATGTATACCCCGCCCGCGCCGAGGACTTCTCCCACACCGCCTCCACAGTCACGCTGCGCGCAGTCGAGCGCTTCGACCAGATTCTCCCCACCGCCGCCCGTCTCGTAGCTCCCCAAGGCCGTGTCGCTCTGCTCATCGCCGAGCCCCAACAGCCCCGCGCACAGTCCGCCCTCCCGAACTTCAGCTGGCAATCCCCCACCCCCATACCCAACTCCACTGCCCGCATCCTGCTGGTTGGCACCCCTGATGGAATGTAAAGCACTCTTGACACATATTTGTATGTAAAGTATTCTTGTCCTGTCAAGCACCCTTGACAGGAGCCAATATGCTCGAACAATGTACCAACTCTCCGGCAGTCCGCCGCTACACCATGGGCATCATCACCGCCAGCCTGCTCTATGCGATCGCGCTCATGATTAGCGTCTATTTCCTCAAGCACCACAATCCCGCTGCTCCGCAGAAGTATCTGATTGCGATACTTCCTATCCTGCCCGCCCTCTGGATCCCCGCCGTCGTCCTCCGTTTCTTCCGCGAAATGGACGAGCTCCAGCGCCGCATCCAACTCGAAGGCCTCGCCTTCGGCTTCACCGCCGCCGCCGTCATCACGCTGTCCTACGGATTTTTGCAGAATGCCGGCCTGCCGCAACTCAGCTGGATTTGGGTGTGGCCCATCATGGCCGTCTGCTGGTCGCTTGGCCTCGCCATCGCCCACCGGAGGTATCGGTGAAAAGCAAGCTCCGCGAACTCCGCCAGGAACGCAACTGGTCGCAAGCCGAGTTAGCTGACCATCTCAAAGTCTCGCGCCAGACCGTCAACGCGATCGAGACCGACAAATACGACCCGAGCTTGCCGCTAGCCTTCAAGATCGCGCGCCTTTTCCGCCGCAGGATCGAAGACGTTTTCGAAGACAATTCCCGCTAAGCCGAGGTGCCGCAGGGGCGTCCCAGATTCGCAGCACAAGACTCACGTGGGGACGGGCGCCCCCGCCCGTCCACGCCGAGCAAAGCTCGGCGGGAATCAAGCCGGCGCAACACGCGCAGCCCGCAGCAGAATTCCCAACGCTGCGTTAGAGCCAAACTCGTCTCCGCATCAACCGCATGCATTCTCGGGACGAAGGCCGAACCGGGTCCCCGCAGGGACCACCGAAAATAGCCCGGCGCTTCAGCGCCGGGACTGAATCTCTAGCACGACGCATCCCGTAGGGACGCCTGAAACGCATCCGCGCCTCTTCAATCAAACCCAACCCCATCCGGCCCCCAACAAGGACTACAATGATCCTCCTCGGCCCCGCACCACCCAGCCTGGCAGTCAACCTGCCCTCAGGAGATCGCAATGTCTTTACTCGATCAACTCGGAAGCGTTTTGAAGCAGTACTCTGGCAACTCCACTCCTAACACCGCCGACGCCACCCAGCATTT
>Ga0210406_10001357_pt1 | contig 30044 bp, 25 predicted proteins | sample IncBWC30MmetaG_FD_155454 | JGI IMG/M metagenome (GOLD analysis project Ga0210406, IMG submission 155454) | Forest soil microbial communities from Barre Woods Harvard Forest LTER site, Petersham, Massachusetts, United States - Inc-BW-C-30-M | ecosystem: Environmental > Terrestrial > Soil >... | reverse complement strand
TCACGCCCATGTCGCAAAGCGCGTCGATCCCTCACGGCTGTCTGCTCGTGACAGACGGGACGCTGCCTTAAAGGAGGAGGTCCGGCGCGTGTTTGAGGCGAACTTCCGGGTCTACGGGGTCCGCAAGATCTGGCGGCAATTGCAGCGCGAGGGCTTCGATGTGGCCCGCTGCACGGTTGCCCGCCTGATGAGGGCCATGGGCCTCGAAGTACCCCTTGAGGAGTTCCATCGTCAGTCGTTTGGTGCGTCGTCGGCGATTCCAGCGAAAGTAAACAGCTGCGCCTCCGACAGCCAGGACTGCCAAAACGACTATGACGACTGTAGTCCTGTCCATGGGCCTAGCTCATTCCTCCTGCAGCCCCGCCTTACGCATGCCCTCGATCAGACGGTCCCAATATTCGACATTAGCGCGGATCAGTATGCTCATTGACATACGTAGCCCTATTGGACTTCCACCCCGCCACGGTCCTCGGGGCGCCGCTGTTGGCAAGGTGGAGGTAATGCCCGAGCGCTTCACGCGCCTGCGATTCCTGGCCCGTGAGGGCAAGCGCGGGAATGAGATAGAGATACGGAATAGAATTGTTCGGACTGATTTCGATCGCACGGCGGGCCGATTCGATCGCCTGATCGTACTGCTTCAGGGCGAAATGGCTGCCCGCTTTGTCCGCATACCATAAAGCTCGAAACTGATCGCGCGGACTGAGCCGAAGCGCCTTATCGATCAATTCGAGGCTCGTCTGGAATTCGCCGAGGCGCCGCATTACGAAGCCCATGTGCCAGTAGGCATCCACGAGGCTGGGGTCCAGGTCGAACGCGCGTCGGTCCTCGGCGACCGCTTCATCGAGGCGAAACTGGGACTGGAGTACGAAAGCTTTAACGAGGTGAGCCGGAGCGTAGTTTGGATCGAGTGCAAGCGCTTCCGACACCAATTCGTCGGCCCGCTTGAGTTTGTCCTCCGGGTCGTTGCCGCGGCCGCGCGAAGGCAAGAACGTTATGGCCAAGTAGGTCAGGGCACGGACGTTGTTAGGGTCGGCGGCGAGCGCCTGATCACACAGACGGTAATAAGTTGCGAGAAAGGCAGCTTCATTTTTCAGGAAGGCCGCCTGGCACTGGAGAGCCAAATCCTCGGCGTCGGGATTCGCCGCAGGCGTGCGTTTGAGACGCGCATCCTCGACCTCGGGCAGTTGAAGGTACATCGAGCGCGCCAGACGGGTGACGATCTCGTCTTGTGTCTGCAACAGATCGGCGCGGGGCGTGTCGAACTGTTCGGCCCACAGGTGGGCGCCGCTTTCAGCGTCGATGAGCTGGGCGTTGACCCTCACCTGATTGCCGGTCGGTTGCACCGAGCCTTCCAGCAGATAACGTACGCCCAACTCCCTGCCGATGGTCTTGGCGTCGACCGGCTTGTCCTTGTAGGTAAGAGCTGTGCTGTGCGCGATCACGAAGCTGTCGCGGAGGCGCGCGATAGCGGTGGTCAATTGGTCGGTCAGGGCGTCGGCGAGGTAATCCTGCGCCGGATCGCCGGAGAGATTCGCGAAGGGCAACGCCACGATGGAAAGGCGCGCCGCCTCGGGTGCCGGCTTGGTCGCGACGGTCGCGATCCGGTTGCCGCTGAAGAGATACCAGGCGCCCGTTGCGATCGCGATGAGTGTGATGATCCCAGCGCCGAGCAGCGCGAGTCGCGAACGTTTCTTCGGCGCGGGCTTCGCTTCCGCCGCCGGCTTCGGCTGGGCCGAGACGCCCACTTGCACCGAAAAGACCCGGATCGGCCTTTCGATGTTCTTGAGCTGCGTCGGACCCAGATCGGTGACTTCAGTTTCGAGTCTGCCGCTCACCTGACGATAGGCGTCCTCGGATAGACAAATTGCGCCGGGTTTGGCGACGCTCTCGATGCGCGCGGCGATATTGACGCCGTCGCCCATCAGATCGCCGTCGGCCTCCTCGACCACATCGCCGAGATGAATGCCGATCCGAAATTCGATGCGCTTGTCGAGAGCGACCCCAGCGTTGCGCTCGACCATCGCCTTCTGGACTTCAATGGCGCAGTTCACTGCGTCGACGACACTGCGGAATTCGATGATGCTGCCGTCGCCCGTGCGCTTGACGATGCGGCCGTGATGCACGGCGATGGTCGGGTCGATCAGGTCGCTGCGAAGGGTCCGAAGGCGCGCCAGAATCCGGTCCTCGTCGGTTCCGGTGAGCCGCGAATAGCCGACGACGTCGGACGCTAAGATCGCCGCGAGCTTTCGAGTCTCGCTCACGGCGCTAATGCCGAAGCCTGATCACCAGTCGCAGATGGCACGGGCATGGCTGCACATCCATGCTGCACTGGGGAGGACGTGGAAGCAGGGAGTGCAGGTCCTGCGTGTCGACTGGCCGGTCTATCCGCGCTTGGCGCACACTATGCGGGCGTCAAATGGCGGACGCAATGCGGGCCGACGCGGTCCCCAACGCGGCCTCGCCCCCGCGTCACGGCCGGACCATGCGCTTCTCGCAGACGGCAGGGCGCGTTTCTTCCAAACACCCCCCGCGCCGCCCCACAGCGTCCCCGAGCGCAAAAGGCCCGACCGAGCGCGAGTTACAAGCGGCCGAACGCCGCAACGGGCGCGGCAACAACGACATCGAGCTTCCATCAAAACTCATATCATATCTGTTATTATCGTTCGATCGGGGCCATATTTTTAACAGCGGGCTTTCAGGCGACAATTAGGCTGCCAGAGGTCCCCCCCGCCCCCTTCCTGGCGGTCAGACTTTTATCGTCTGCTCCTGTTCAGGCTGGCTGAATGCCGTCGCGCGATTCCACCCTGGCACCAAGGCACACAGAGAACGGATCGCCGCAATGGGCGCACAAGCCAGTGGATCGGAAAGGGGCGGGCGTTTTCTCAAGCGGTGGCGACGAGGTGGCGATTTGGCCTAGATACGACCTCGGTTTTCTGGGCGTTTGCGGTCTAACTTATTGATAAAACTGGTGGAGCCAGACGGAATCGAACCGACGACCTCTTCAATGCCATTGAAGCGCTCTCCCAACTGAGCTATGGCCCCGTTCTCCAAATGTGTCGCGCTTCGATTGGGGCGAAGCGCACCCTACTTTCCGAGGGCGGCGGTATAGCCGCAAACTTGCGGCGTCCACAAGGGCCGCAGGCCAAAAAAGCGGCGATCCGCGCCCGCCCCTCAGCGCCGGGCCCAGAATCACGCGCCGCTCAGGTTTCCTCGTCGGGGGCGATATCGCCATCGATGAGGTTGGTGACGTCGTCGTCCTCCTCCTCTTCTTCTTCAAGGAAGGGATCATCCGCGGCGTCCTCCTCGGCGTCCTCTTCGACATCGATGTCGTCGACCACCGGCTCGGCGGCGGCCTTCTCCTCGCCCGCCTCGACCTCGTCGAGCGACACGACCTCCACGCCGGCGGGCGTCGCAACCTCGGTCTCCTCTTCTTCTTCAGCCTTGGCGGCTGGCCGCGCCCGCGCCGCGGCCGCGACTTGGAATACGGTCCCGCATTTCGGGCAGACAATGGGATCCTTGTTGAGATCAAAGAATTTGGCGCCGCAGTTCTGGCACTGATGTTTGGTTCCGAGTTCGGGCTTGGACAAGGTGATCTATTCCCGGTGGTTGAGGACGGAATTTCGGCGGAGGTTCGGTTAGTCGCCGCCCCCCGCCCTGTCAATGCGCCATATGGGTCGCTGGTCGACAGTTTCCAGCGTCGGTGATACGAGCGCGCTCCGTCGGATGGCGCGTTCGTATCGCCCCGGTCAAGGAAGGTCGCAAGTGTCCGCCCACTCGTCGCATCAATCCGCGGCCTCGCCGCTCAGCGTAAAGCGCGCGCGACCGCTGAAGGGGCGCCTCCGACCGCCGGGCGACAAATCGATCTCGCATCGTGCGTTTCTGCTTGGCCTCCTTGCCTGCGGCGAGACGAAGGTCGAGGGGCTGCTCGAGGGCGACGATGTGCTGAGGACCTCCAAGGCTTGCCAGGCCTTGGGCGCAGTCACCGAGCGCCACGGGCCAGGCGCATGGCGAATTCGCGGGCCAGGGATCGGGGCGCTCTTGGCCCCGCGCGAAGCGCTCGATTTCGGCAACGCGGGCACTGGCTGCCGCCTGATGATGGGCGTCGTCGGTGGCCACGGAATCACCGCAACCTTCGACGGCGACGCCTCACTGCGCAGGCGACCGATGCGGCGCATCCTCGATCCGCTCAGGCTCATGGGCGCGCAGGTTCTCTCTGAGGCTGAAGGCGGCCGCTGCCCGATCGTGCTCAGGGGCGCCCGCGATCCAGCGCCGATCGAATATCGCACCCCGGTCGCCTCGGCCCAGATCAAATCGGCCGTCCTGCTTGCCGGCCTCAACGCGCCGGGCGTGACAACCGTGATCGAAGGCGAACCCTCGCGCGACCACACCGAGAAAATGCTTGCCTATTTCGGCGCGGAGGTCGCTGTCGCGCCTGAGGAAAGCGGGCGACGGATCACGCTCGTCGGCCGGCCGGAATTGCGGCCAACGACTGTGGTGGTTCCGGGCGACCCATCCTCCGCGGCATTCCCCCTCGTCGCGGCCCTGATCGTTCCAGGGTCGGACATCATCATCGAGGGGATGATGATGAACCCGCTCAGGACCGGGCTCCTCCAGACGCTGAAGGAGATGGGGGCCCATATCGAGACGCTCGACAAACGCGTCGAGGGCGGCGAGGAAGTGGCGGACCTGAGGGTGCGGGCTGGCACGCTCAAGGGGGTCGATGTTCCCGCCGCGCGCGCCCCCTCGATGATCGACGAATATCCAATCCTGGCGGTCGCGGCCGCATTCGCTTCGGGCTCGACGCGCATGCGGGGCTTAAGCGAACTTAAGGTCAAGGAGAGCGACCGCCTCGCCGCGGTCGCCGCCGGGCTCAGGGCCGCCGGCGTCGACTGCGCTATCGAAGGCGATGATCTGATCGTCGAAGGCGGGCGGCCGCGCGGCGGCGGAATGGTCGCCACCCACATGGATCACCGGATCGCGATGAGCTTTCTCGTCATGGGGTTCGCGACCCTCGAGCCAATGACGGTCGACGACGTTGCGATGATCGCCACTAGCTTCCCGGAATTCCGTCCAACCATGGAGCGCCTCGGCGCCCAATTTAAGTAAGCGTCAATCGACCGAGACCCAGCGGCCCTCGCGGCTCGAGCGCGCAATCGCGTGAACGGTCTGTTCGATTTCGAGGCCGGCGTCGAAATCAATGGTGAGCGCAGGCCGGCCCAGGATACGATTCAGGAGTTCATGAGCTTCGATGACCTTGAGGTCGTTGAAACCCATCTGATGACCGGGCGCGACGATGAAGCGCTCATAGGGTGGGTGCGCCGGGCCCATCAGAACCTGCTTAAACCCCTGCGCCTCCTCCAGCCCCTCCGCTACAAAAAGGCCGACCTCGTTGAAATGCTCCTGGTCAAAGACGATCGTGCCCCGCGCGCCAAAGAGCTGCAATTGCAGGCGGCCCTTACGGCCCCAGGCGCAGCGGCTGACCTGGATCGTTCCTGACGCGCCGTCGGCCATTCTGAGCAATGAGGCCGCGATGTCGAACGTTTCGACCTCTCGCCGTCCGCCCCCGTCCGGGCGGTTCGGGTAAGGCTTGCTCATCTCGCCGAAAACTTCGCGTGGGGGCCCGAACAGGGTCGCGATCAGGCTCAAAGGGTGGACGGCGAAATCATCCAAGGCGCCGTAGCCGGACCTCGCCTGGCTCCGCCAGGAAAAGGGCGCCTCGGAATCGGCCATGAAGTCCTCGTCCATTTCGAGGCGAAAATGGGTGAGCAAGCCGATCGCGTCGCTCTTGAGAAGCTTGTCGATGAAGCGGATGGCCGGGCTCTGGATGTAATTATAGCCGAGTATGGCGACGCAGCCGGAGGCGCGCGCCGCCGCCGCCATGCGCTCGGCCTCTTCGAGCGACGGCGCCATCGGCTTTTCGCACCACACATGCTTGCCCGCCTCGAGCGCGGCGATCGCCATCGGCGCATGCAAGGCGTTGGGGGTGGTGATCGAAACGACTTCCACGCCCGGGTCCGCGATCAGCGCGCGCCAGTCGTCGGTCGAGGACTCAAAGCCGAACTCGTCGGCGCGGCGCCGCGCCAGCCCTTCCTCGACCTCGCAGAGCATGACGCGCCTGACGATCGGCGTGTCGTCGAATACCGCATGGACGCCCGTCCAGGCCAGCGCATGGCACTTGCCCATGTAGCCAGTGCCGATGAGTCCGACGCCAATTGTGCGCATCATTTGCCCCGATTTTGGCGCCCCGACCTGGCGCCGCTCGCCAATACAAATATTTCATACGCGACACAGATTGGAATATCTGTTCTATTCGTGTCGGTGTCGGCAGGATAACGCAGGCGTCGCGGGGCGCGAAAGACAGCGATGAGCCACGACGCAACAATCGAACCGCCTGAGAGCTTCGACGCCTTTCAGCGCCGGCTGATCCAGATTGAGCCACACCTGCCCAAGCGCCTCCGGCAAGCCGCGGCTTATGCGCTTGAGCACCCGGACGAATTTGCGCTGAGCACCGCGTCCGCGCTCGCGCGCAACGCCGAGGTGCAAGCCTCGACCCTTGTGCGGTTCGCCCAGACGCTGGGCTTCGCTGGCTTTTCCGAGCTGCAGGAGCTCTTTCGCTCGCGCCTGCGCAACCGCTGGCCCGATTATTCCGAACGCCTCCGGGCGCTGCAGCAGGACGCCCACGACAGCGGCGATCCGACCAATCTTCTATTCGGATTTGCCGATTCGGCGGCCGACTCGATCGCCCGGCTGCGCGAGGTCGTGCAGCGGCGCGAGCTTGACCAGGCGGTGAGCCTTCTGGCTCAAGCGCGGACGATCCATTGCCTCGGCCAGCGACGGTCGTTCTGCGTCGCCCACTACCTGACCTATGCGCTGTCCCAGCTCGGCGTCCCGGCCTCCCTTATCGACAATGTTGGCGGGCTCGGGCCGGAAGAGCTGGCGCAGGCGGGCCCCAGCGATGCGCTGATCGCCGTCAGCTTCTCGCCCTATACGCCGTTCACGGTCGACCTCGCCAAACGGGCGCGGCGTGCCGGCGTCCCGATCGTCGTCGTCACCGACAGCGCGCTTTCGCCGCTCGCTGGCCTCGCCGATGTCCGGTTCGAGGTCGTCGAAAGCGACTTCGGCTCGTTCCGTTCGCTGTCGGCGACATTCTGCCTGGCGATGACGCTCGCCGTCGCCGTCGGCGAAAAGCGGGCGAAGGCGGCGGCGTAATTCAGTTCACTCGGCGAGCGCCTGCCGAGGGGCGAAGACGACCTTCGGCACCAGAAACATGGTCGCAGCGACCATGAGCGCGACCCCGAACATCGATACGAAAGTGAGATGAAGGGACTGTTCAAGCGCAGCGCGAAGCCCAGGTTCCCCTGCCGCTACCGAACCTTGCTCCAGGAGTTGCCGAAGCTGCTCCGACGTCGCGCCTGCGTGGCCTGACCGAAGGAGCCCGAAATTGAGCACCGCGCCAAATACCGTCGCACCAAAGGTGCTGCCAAGGCTGCGGGCGAAGAGATAGGACGCGGTCACGCTTCCGCGCTCGGACCAATCGACGATTTCCTGGATCAGGATGATCGAGGCGCTGCTTGAGAGGCCCATGCCAACCCCGACGACGAGCGAGCCGAGGCCAGCCACGATTGGCGAACTCTCCCCGTTGAGAACGAGAAAAACGAGCGAGCCTAACGGAATCAGCACGCCGCCGACCCGCAGCATGGCGCGCACGCCGAAGCGCCTGAGGCCGACGCGCACGCCAACCGTAGCGCCGATGGGCCATCCGAGCACCATCGCGGAGAGCGCAAAACCGCCAATGAGCGGCGACTGCTGCATCACGCCCTGCACGAACACCGGCAGAAACGTGGTGAGTCCAATCATCACCATGCCGGCCAGGAGCGAAGCCCCATTGGCGGCGGCGATCGGCCGACGACCCCAAAGCTCAAGCGAAATCATCGGCTCCGGAGATCGGCGCTCCTGCAAGACAAACAGCACGACCGCAACCAATGCGACCAGGGTGGTGAGCCCGATTTCGAGCCGCCCAGAGGTGGAAAGCGCAGTCAGATCCGCCATGATGGCGGCGATGGCGACAGTGAATATGCCGGCGCTCAGATGGTCAATTCTGCCGCGACCGCGGACGCTCTTCTCGTGCAAAAACGCCCAGAACCCGGCCGCAGCAAGGACGCCAATCGGCAGATTCATCCAGAAGATCCAGGCCCAGGAAAAATACTGGATGATGAGGCCGCCGGCCAGGGGGCCCAGGATTGCGGACACCGCCCAGACGCTCGCCAGCCAGCCCTGGATTTTCCCCCGCTCATGCGGGGAGTAGAGGTCGCCGACGATCGTCATGGCGGTCGGCTGAACGGCGCCTGCGCCGATGCCCTGAACCAGCCGGAAAACGATCAGCGACGGCATCGACCACGCGAATCCGCATAAGATCGAGCCGAAGAGGAAGGCCGCGATCCCGACCAGCATCACTCTCTTGCGGCCGACGAGATCGGAGAGCTTGCCGAACACCACGGTGGTGGCTGTCTGCGTCAACAGGAATGCCGAGAACACCCAGCTATAGAGCGGCAATCCGCCCAACTGGCCGACAATCTGCGGCATGGCGGTGGACACGATCGTCGCTTCGATCGCGATCATGAAATTCGCCGCCATGACGGCGGCAAGCACAAGCGGACGGTGAGTCGCGGAGGGAATCATCGGGGATTCTTGGGAGGTTGCCCGTCACTTTAACGGGCAACCCGTCCTTTCGCCAAATCGCGTTCGCGTGAACAGGCCGAATGGCGGCGGCTCCGTTGCACAATCGGCCCAGGATCCGCTCACACGGAAACTTGCGCCTCCCGCCCTTCTCGGTCGACATGATGTTACGTTATCCTCTTCATCCACCACGGAGAACTTCATGCAAACCCGCCGCCTAGGCCGCACCGACCTGTCCGTCGCCCCACTCGTGCTCGGCGGCAACGTGTTCGGCTGGACCGCCGATAAAAAGACGTCGTTCGACGTGCTCGACCGGTTCGCCGCGGCGGGCCTCAACGCCATCGACACCGCCGACGTCTATTCGGCCTGGGCGCCCGGCAATTCAGGCGGCGAATCCGAGACGATCATCGGCGAGTGGTTGAAGGCGCGGGGAAATCGCAATCGCGTCATCGTCATCACCAAAGTCGGTTCACCAATGGGCAAGGGCAAGGAAGGCCTCAAGCCCCATTACGTCGCGGAGGCGGTCGAGGCGTCGTTGAAGCGGCTTCAGACTGACGCGATCGACCTTTATCTTTCGCACTGGCCGGACATGGCGACGCCGATCGAGGAGACGCTCGGCGCCTACGAGCGCCTGATCGAACAGGGAAAGATCCGCTGGTGCGGCGCGTCGAACCTCAGCGTCAAGCTGCTTGAGGCGGCGCTCGCCGCGTCCAAGGCCAAGCAGCTTCCCCGCTACGAGGTTCTCCAGCCGGAATACAATCTCGCCGACCGCCACGAATTCGAAAATGGCCTGGCCGACCTCTGCCAGCGTGAGCAGATCGGCGTCATCACCTATTTCAGCCTCGCCAAGGGTTTCCTCACGGGCAAGTACCGTAGCGAAGCCGATCTCTCCAAGAGTCCGCGCGGCGACGGGGTCAAGGCTTATCTCAATCCCCGTGGATTTCGCATCCTCGACGCGCTCGAAGCGGTGGCGGCCAGCCACAAAGCAAAGCCCGCGGAGGTCGCGCTGGCCTGGGCCATGGCGAGGCCCGGCGTCAGCGCGCCGATCGCCAGCGCCACCTCGGTCGAACAGACCGAGAGCCTTGCGCGCGCGACGGAGCTCACGCTGACGGGAACCGACATGGGCGCGCTCGACACAGCAAGCGCGCCCTGAGCGGGGCACGCGGGCTCCCAACCCGTCTCCCCTCGCCTGGAGCGAGTTGCTTTTGGATTGAGGCAGGCGAAGAGGCGAATCGCGGGCGAGACTATTGAGTAAAATCAGAATCTATGTTAGGGTTGACCTATGAACAATTCTGACCGTCCGCAAATTCTCAACCCATGGCCGCCGGCCCCGGACGCAAAAGGACGCACGAAAATATTTTCGCCGAATTGTCCTCGTAACTCATTGAAAAGTCTCGATTCGGACGAGAGAATCCAAGGAAATCCAAGGAAATCCAACAGGTTTTGACGAAGGTTTTCCAACCGAAATGGCGACCGGCCAAGAGAAGCCAAACGGATCGACTTGACCGCCGTCGAGAAGAGTTCGGGGTCTCGTTCATACGATCTTTGCGCCCGTCAACTTAAAGCTCGGAGCGGGTCAGCCCGCGTTTGTCGGTTCCACATGCTTCTCCTGCTCGCGCAATTCGCGACGCAGGATCTTGCCTATATTGGTCTTCGGCAGCGACTCGCGAAACTCGACTTGGCGCGGCGTCTTGTAGCCCGTCAGCTGCTGGCGGCAGTAGGCGATGAGGGCGGCCTCGGTCAGCGCCGGGTCCTTGCGTACGACGGCGAGCTTGACCGCCTCTCCGGTCCTGGCGTCTGGCACGCCGACCGCGCCAGCCTCGAGCACGCCCGGATGGCTCATCGCCACGTCCTCGATTTCGTTCGGATAGACGTTGAAGCCTGAGACATTGATCATGTCCTTCTTGCGATCCACCACATAGACAAAGCCGCGGTCGTCGACTCGCGCGATGTCGCCCGTCCGCAAGAAACCGTCAGCAGTCATCACCTTTTCGGTCTCGTCCGGCCGGTTCCAATAGCCCGCCATGACCTGCGGGCCCCTGATGCAAAGCTCGCCGGTTTCGCCGAGCTTGAGGTCGCGCCCGTCGTCGTCGCGAATGACGATCTCGGTCGATGGCATCGGCAGGCCGATCGCGCCGTTGAAACAGTCGATGTTGAGCGGATTGGCGATCGCCGCCGGCGAGGTCTCGGTCAGTCCATAAGCTTCGATCAACGGCTTCCCCGTCACGGACTGCCAGCGCTCAGCGACCGCTCGCTGCACCGCCATGCCGCCGCCGATCGTGAGATGCAGGTGTGAGAAATCGAGCTTGGCGAAGTCCTTATTGTTCAAGAGCGCGTTGAACAGCGTGTTGACGCCAGGGATGGCTGTGAACCGGGTTCCTCGCAACGCCTTGACCAGCGCCGGAATATCACGCGGATTGGCGATCATGAGATTCGAGGCGCCGATCATCAGCGGCACGAAGCCGTTCACCTGCAACGCAAACACGTGATAGAGCGGCAAGGCGGCGACGAAGATTTCGCCTTGTGCCCTGACCGCTGGCGCGATCCACGCGTGAATCTGGCGCAGATTTGCCACCATGTTGCGATGGGTCAGCATCGCCCCCTTCGGCACGCCGGTGGTCCCGCCGGTGTACTGAAGAAAGGCGACATCGTCCGGCGCGATCGGCGCATCCATGAACGCGCTCCGCGCTCCCAAAGTCAGCGCGCGATTGAACCGCACCGCCTGCGGCAAGTGAAACGCAGGAACCGCGCGCCGCACATGCCGCACGACCGAATTGACGATGAGCCCTTTGGCGCCGCCCAATTGGTCGCCAGCGCCGGTGACGATAATTGTTTTGAGCGCCGAACCATCGATCGCCTTTTCGAGCGTGCTGGCGAAGTTCTCCAAAACGACAATCGCTTCCGCGCCCGAATCGACGAGCTGATGCTTGAGCTCACGCGGCGAGTACAACGGGTTGCAATTGACGACCACGTGGCCCGCGCGCAGCGCGCCAAAGGCAGCGATCGGATATTGCAGCACGTTCGGCATCATGAGCGCGACACGGGTGCCCCGAGGGAGGCGCGCAACATTCTGCAGGTAGCTCGCGAAGGCGCGCGACTTCAGGTCCAGTTCGCCATAGGACATCGCCTTGCCCATGCTGATGAAGGCGGTCCGATCGCGAAATTTTTCGAAGCTGGTCTTGATGAAATCGCCGAGCGAGCCGAGCGCGCTCGAGTCAATCTCGGCCGGCACGCCCTCAGGATAGGACTTGAGCCATATCCGTTCCATGAAGCCCCCGTTGCAACCGCGGCTGCGCCCGTCCGACGCTTCACGCGAATACCGTACGGGACATGCAGTTGTCGACGAGGCTATGCCTGTCTCGGCCTGGAAGCGCGCGCCTCTACTCGGCGAACAACGCCGCAGGCCCGTCAGATCACAGGCCTAAGACACCCGCGGGGCGAGTTAGCAGCGCTTTCTGCGGGTCGCCGACCATGAATTCCCGGGTCGAGGGATCCACAGAATTCAACAGGTCGTGGATGAATTTGTCCTGAATCTTGAAGCTGAGCTCTGCCGGGATGCCGATCGTCGACACCCGGAAAAGCGCTCCATCGGGAACCCAGCCCCTCAGGCCATAGCCGAGCTTGAGCGCCTGGCGGGCCCAATTGCTGCTCGAATTGTCGTAGCCGATCCGCATCCAGTAGGTGATGGGCTCAATCCGCTCCTCGCGCTGGGCGACGAGCCTCGTCGCCTTGAGCGGCGGCTCCCCTAAGGGCGAATAATCGAGCTTCAATGGGCTCGTGTGCGATACGCGGAAGCCCTGCGCCGTGTAGCACACCTCCGGATGATGAAGCTGCAAACGATCGCTCTGGCTCTCGCCATAAGCGATCATTAGCATCACCACGTGCCCCTCTGAGTCGACAAAACCGCGCGACACTTCCTGATTGTAGATCGTGGCTTCGAGCGAATCCGGGGGCGGCGGCGTGACAACGTTGAGCCCTTCGACCGGCTTCCAATCCCCGAACTTGGTCGGCAGATGCTGGTCGATATTGAACATATCGTGGGTGCGCGCCATCAGGTTGTGCGGCGTCATCACAACCGCGAGCAGCATTGCCCCCAGCATCGCCATGCAGGCCAGAAGGATATTGGTCGAACGCGACATCTTCGGCTCCAAAGCCCGCGAACCCCCGCGCGCGTTTGTCAATATAGTCGCTCACCCCGCGCCACGCAACGCTGTCGGGCCTTAGGTGGTCGCTTGTAGCCCATCGAAACGCGGGTGTCCCGTGAATTTACCGTAATGGGCGCTAGCGATCGGCTTGGCTTACCAATGGGAAGCCAAGCCACCGACGAGGCGGGGCTTGCCGGGCGGCCGGATTTGAGGTCGAAGAGAGGTCGTCGCAAGCCAGGGCTTCCGGCCTGAGGCGAACATGCAAATCGCAGCGGATGAGGCCACCCCGATGACCAGCGGAGATATTCTCGAGCGCTTGGGTCTAAAAGCGGCGGCGCTGTCTGGCGGCTCGCTGTCGGTCCGCTCGCCGATCGACGGAGCCGAGATCGCGCGGATCCGGGAGACGCCGGCAGCCGACATGCCGAGGGTCATCGAGCGCGCCCACGCCGCTTTCCTTGCCTGGCGCGAGGTTCCCGCGCCACGGCGGGGCGAACTGGTCCGGCTTCTCGGCGAGGAATTGCGCGCCTCGAAGGAGGCGTTGGGCGCGCTGGTGACGCTGGAGGTTGGGAAGATCGTCTCCGAGGGCCTCGGCGAAGTGCAGGAGATGATCGACATCTGCGACTTCGCCGTCGGCCTCTCGCGCCAATTGTACGGTCTCGCCATCGCCTCGGAGCGTCCGGGCCATCGCATGACCGAGACCTGGCATCCGATGGGGCCGTGCGCGATCATTTCCGCCTTCAATTTCCCGGTCGCGGTTTGGTCCTGGAATGCGGCGCTGGCGCTCGTCTGCGGCGATCCGGTGATCTGGAAGCCGTCCGAGAAGACGCCGCTCTCGGCGCTGGCGACGATGAAGATCCTGGAGCGCGCCATCGAGCGCTTCGGCCCGGACGCGCCCGACGGTCTCGCCCAGCTCGTGATCGGGGGGCCGGCGATTGGGGAGGCGCTCACCTCCTCGAAGCGCGTGCCGATCGTATCCGCCACGGGTTCGACCCGCATGGGTTCGATCGTCGGCCCCAAAGTCGCAGCGCGCTTCGGCCGCCCGATCCTCGAGCTTGGCGGCAACAACGCGATGATCGTCGCTCCCTCGGCCGATCTCGACATGGCGGTTCGGGCGATCGTGTTTTCGGCCGTCGGCACGGCGGGGCAGCGTTGCACCTCGTTGCGCCGGGTCATCGCCCATCGTTCGATCCGCGCCGATCTCACCCATCGGCTGGTCAGGACCTATGCCGGCCTGCCGATCGGCGATCCGCGCACGGACGGGACCCTGGTCGGCCCGCTGATCGACCATACCGCGCGCGAAAAGATGCAGGCGGCGCTCAAGCGCGCGCAGGACGAGGGCGGCAAGGTTCACGGCGGGGGAAATGTCGCCAAAGGCGTTCCGAACGGCGGCGCTTACGTCGAGCCGGCGATTGTCGAAATGCCGGACCAGTCGGGCGTGGTGCGCGAGGAAACCTTCGCGCCGATCCTCTACACGCTTGGCTACGAGAGCCTGGACGAGGCGATCGCGATCCAGAACGATGTGCCGCAGGGCCTATCGTCGTCGATCTTCACCCTCAACCTGCGCGAGGCGGAGGCGTTTTTGTCGGCCGCCGGATCCGACTGCGGCATCGCCAATGTCAATATTGGGCCGTCCGGCGCCGAGATCGGCGGCGCTTTCGGTGGCGAGAAGGAGACCGGCGGCGGGCGCGAGAGCGGCTCCGACGCCTGGAAGGCGTACATGCGCCGACAGACCAGCACGGTGAACTATTCGGCCAAACTGCCCCTCGCGCAGGGAGTGAGGTTTGACGTCTAGCGCGGCCACCCTCATCCGGCCCTTCGGGCCACCTTCTCCCTCGGGGAGAAGGTGGTGCGGAGCGCCGGATGAGGGTCTCCGCCCCGACCTCGCGCAACCCTGATGCCTGACGTGATTGTCATCGGCGGCGGCCACAACGGCTTGGTCGCCGCAGCCTATCTCGCAATGACCGGCCTCAAAGTCACGGTGCTTGAGCGCCGGGCGCAAATCGGCGGCGCGGCGGTCACCGAGGAATTTCACCCCGGCTTTCGCAATTCTGTCGCCGCCTACACGGTTTCGCTTCTGAACCCGACAATCATCCGCGATCTTGAGCTTCACCGCCACGGGCTCCGGATCGTCGAGCGCCCGTTATCGAATTTCCTGTCCCTGCCCGACGGGCGCTATCTCAAGGTCGCGCCGGGGCGCACGAAGGCCGAGGTCGCCAAGTTCTCCGGCCACGACGCCGACCGACTCGACGCCTATGAGGCGAGGCTCGAGCGCCTAACCGACGTTCTGCGCGCGCTCGCGCTCAAGACGCCGCCCAATCTGGCGACGGGGCAAGGGCTTGGCGCCCATCTTGGCGCCCTCCTCGAAACAGCCAAAGTCGGAAACCGGTTGCGTTCGCTCGGCCTCGAAGGGCAGCGTGACCTTCTCAAGCTTTTCACCCGCTCGGCCGGCGATGTGCTCGATCAATGGTTCGAGAGCGATCCGATCAAGGCAATCCTCGGCTTCGATGGAATCGTCGGCACGTATGCCAGCCCCTACACGGCCGGCACAGGCTACGTGCTGCTGCATCATTGCTGGGGCGAGGTGAACGGCAAGAAGGGCGTCTGGGGCCATGCGATTGGCGGCATGGGCGCGATCGCGCAGGCAATCGCGCGCGCCTGCGCCGAGCGTGGCGTCGAGATTCGCACGAACTGCGCCGTGAACGAGATCCTGATCGAGAAGGGCCGCGCCGCAGGCATCGTCACGGACAAGGGCGAGAAGCTCGCGGCGCGCGCTTTGGTGTCAAACCTGCATCCGAAACTGACCTTCGAGAAGCTTCTCGACCCGGCCGCCCTGCCCGCCGACTTCCGCGCCCGCATCGGTTCTTATCGCAGCGGCTCAGGCTCCTTCCGCATGAACCTCGCGCTCAGCGAGCTGCCGAGCTTCGCCGCTCTCCCCGGGCGCGACGCGGCTGAGCATCACGGAAGCGGAATCGTCATCGCGCCGAGCCTTGCCTATATGGAGCGCGCCTTCATGGACGCGCGACTGTCCGGCTGGTCGGCCCAGCCGATCATCGAGATGCTGATCCCCTCGACGCTCGACGATTCGTTGGCGCCCCCTGGCCGTCACGTTGCGTCTCTGTTTTGCCAGCATGTCGCGCCGAAACTGCCGGACGGGCGCTCGTGGGATGACGCGCGCGAAACCGTCGCCGATCTCATGATCGATGCGGTCGACGCCTACGCGCCGGGCTTCAAGGCGTCCGTCATCGCTCGCCAGATCCTCTCGCCCCTCGACCTCGAACGCGAATTCGGCCTCGTCGGCGGCGACATTTTTCATGGGCGCTTGAGCCTCGACCAGCTCTATTCCGCCCGCCCCGTGCTTGGTCACGCCGACTATCGCTCGCCCATTCCGGGCCTCTACATGTGCGGCGCCTCGACCCATCCCGGCGGCGGCGTCACGGGCGCTCCCGGCCATAACGCGGCGCGCGAGATGATCCGCGACTTCCGCGCCGTGCGATGGAGCCGGACATAGGGCGGGACTCGTGCGTGGAAGGCGGCGCAACTTCGAGCAGGATGCGCGCCGCTGTTCGCCAGTATATGAGTTAGAGCTTGCGAAACGATCCCGAAGAACGATCCGCACCTGCCCGCTTCTCAATTGTTAGGCTTTCCCAATGGACAGACTCCACAACCCCTTCAAGCACGCGCTGAAGTCCGGCAAATTGCAGCTCGGGCTGTGGCACAGCCTGTCGAGCCCTATCGTGGCCGAAATCCTCGCAGACGCCGGGTTCGACTGGATTCTGCTCGACACCGAGCACGCCCCGAACGAACTGCCGATGGTGCTCGCCGAGCTTCAGGCGATGAGCGGAGGAACGGCGCATGCCGTGGTCAGACCCGCCTGGAACGATCCGGTGATCATTAAGCGGCTGCTCGACATCGGCGCGCAGTCGCTTCTCATTCCTTACGTTGAGACGGAGGAGGAAGCCCGCCGCGCGGTCATGTCGGTTCGCTACCCGCCGGACGGCTTCCGCGGTTTCGCGGGGCAGGCGCGGGCGTCGCGCTATGGCCGCATCAAGGGGTATCACGCGGCGGCCAATGCCGAGATCTGTCTTCTCCTGCAGGTGGAGACGAAGCGCGGACTCGAGAATCTTGAGAAGATCGCGAGCGTCGAAGGCGTCGATGGCGTGTTCATCGGGCCGGGCGACCTCTCGGCCGGGCTTGGCTATCTCGGCCAACCCACCCATCCCGAAGTCATCAAGATCATCGACGGTATGATTCCGCGCATCAGGGACGCCGGCATCGCGCCGGGAATATTGACCGGCGATGCCGAACTCGCCCAGCACTACATCGACCTTGGCTGCCTGTTCGCCGCGGTTGGCTCCGACATCGGATTGCTGGCGCGGGGCGCCGACCAGCTCGCGGCAAAATTCAAAGGCCAGAATCCCGGACGTTAACGCGGCGGCCGAGCGCCAACTTCGAGCGACGCGCAGGATCGGGAGGGCATTGAATGGTTACCGCGAGCGCCGCAATGCTCGAGGCGCTGCAGGAAGCGAGCGTCTCTTATATCTTCGCCAATTTTGGCAGCGACCATCCGGCTCTCATCGAGGCGATCGCCGAGGCGCGAGCCTTGGGCCGATCCATCCCCGCGGTGATCACGTGCCCGCACGAAATGGTCGCGATGACTTGCGCCCACGGCTACGCGCAATTGAGCGGACGCGCGCAGGCCGTCGTCGTTCATGTCGACTGCGGCACGCAGTCGTTGGGAGGAGCGGTTCACAATGCCGCGAAAGCGCGCATTCCGGTGTTCGTGTTCGCCGGCCTGTCGCCGTCCACCCAGGAGGGCGAGGCGACTGGCAGCCGCAACGAATTCATCCAATGGATCCAGGACGTGCCCGATCAGCGCGGCATCGTCCGCCAATATATGAAATACGACAACGAGCTTCGCAGCGCGCACAACGTGAAGCAAATCGTGCATCGATCGCTGCAGCTCGCTCATAGCGATCCCAAGGGGCCCGTCTACCTCGTCGGCGCCCGCGAGGTTATGGAAGCGGAAACCCAGAGCGTTGCGATTGAGGTCGCGGAATGGCCGCCGATCGCGCCGACGCCGCTCGCTGAGGCCGCCGTCGCGAGCCTGGTCGACGCCGTTCAAAAGGCTGAGAAGCCGCTCATCGTCACCTCTTATCTCGGCCGCAATCCCGCCGCTGTGACCGAGCTCGTTCGCTTCTGCAGCCGGCTTGGCGTGGGCATGCTGGAGTCCGTGCCAAGCTACGTCAACTATCCGCATAGCGATCCGCTGTACCAGGGCAATCATTGGAACCATCCGTTCCAGAACCGCGCTCTTGCGGAAGCCGATTTCATTCTGGTCGTCGATAGCGACGTGCCGTGGATTCCCACGGTCAGCAAGCCGAGCGATGGCGCCTCGATCGCCATCATCGATGTAGATCCGCTCAAGCAATCGACGCCGCTCTGGTCCATCAAGGCTAGGCAATGTTATCGAGCCGATGCGGCGACCGCCTTCGCGCAGGTCAACGCTCGCCTCGATCGCATCGAAATCGACGAGGAAGCCGCGGAACGCCGCCGCCGTCATTACGCCGAGCGCCATCGAGAGCGGAAGGCCGAGCTGGACCGGCGCGAGGCGCCAAGCGGCGACGTCATAACGCCGGAATATTTGACCGCCTGCGTGCGCCGGCAGGTGGGGTTCGAGGCGATCGTGCTTAATGAAGGCATCACCAATTATCCGGCGATCTGCGATCATATGGCGCGGGAACGTCCGAGCACGATGTTCGCGAGCGGCGGCGGCTCGCTCGGCTGGACCGGCGGTGCGGCGATCGGCATGAAACTGGCCGCGCCCAAGAAGACGTTCGTGGCCCTCACCGGAGACGGCTCCTACATGTTTTCCGCCCCGTCCGCCGTGCACTGGATGGCGCGCCGCTACCGCACGCCGTTTCTACAAATTGTCTTCAACAATCGTGGCTGGAACGCGCCCAAGTTCTCCGCGCTTGCCATTCATCCCGATGGCTTCGCCAGCCGCGCCAAGGATCTGGATTTGAGCTTCGATCCACCGCCGGACTATTCCGCTATCGCTGCTGCGGCGGGGGGCGCCTATGCGCGGGTGGTCAAGCGTCCGCAGGAGGTGGAGGCGGCCGTCGCTGAGGGTCTGAGAGTGGTGCTTGAGGAGCAGCGCTGTGCGGTGCTCGACATGTGGCTGTCCCATCTCTGAGTGACACGCGGGTCCGGGGCCTGCGCCGATCCTGGCCTTCATCGTGGCCGCCTGCTAAAGTTCCGGGGTTAAGCCCCTCAGAGACAGCGCCCTCGTTTCCTGCGCGCTCGCTCGAGGGTACGCACAGCGGAGAGAGCATGATGCGCGCGCTTTTTCTTTTCTGTGTCGCCCTGCTGGCGATGGGGTCTACAGGTTACGCCCAGGACCAACTGCGCGGCGTGTACGCGCCTCCCGGGTGGGCGCCTCCGGCCGCAAAATCCGGCAAGCCGGCTTCTTCGGCCCTGGATACTGGGGCCATCGGAAACGGTCCGCGCGTCACGATTGTCGGCGGGGCGGCTGAAGGTCAGACGCTCCCGAGCAACGTCACTCCTGCCCCGATCTCCGATCGGCCGGGCTACGGGACGGCGATCGTGAATGGCCACCGCTCCATTATCGACCTCAGCAACAATCGCATCATCCAGGTCATGGACTAGAGGCGTTCCTTCGCCGAGATGCCTCGCGTCGGGATTTAATCGCGCGCCCGCTTGCGGATCAACGATCGCGACTGACTCTGAAGACTGACCGGCCGCAAGGTTCGTTCGGCTTTCCCGCGGCATCCGTCCGTTCCGCGAGCCCCGTTTGGGGAACTCCGAGCAGGCGAAAATCCGACGATCATTAATTTTCTATCAACTTCGCTCAGCGATGATTGACCATCCGTAAGCGCCGCTGCGCTGGCGCAAGACCACAATTGAGCTTGGCCGCCTCGAAGGATGTCGCAATGAGGACCATCTCTCGCCGAGAGCTTCTGATCGCCGCGACCGGCGCCGTCGCCATCGCAACGCCGGCGAGAGCTGACGCGCCGCCGCCGTTTTCCGCCGACGAGATCGTCGACGATGGCCAACGCTTCTTTGGCACCATGTCGCGCGGACTGGCCGATGCGGTTCAGGAAGCAGGCCGGCGTTGGGGCCTGCCCAATGCGTATATCCTTGGGCAGGAGGCCTCCGGCGCATTCGTAGGCGGCCTCAGATTCGGCGAAGGCAAAATGTATACGCGCAACGCCGGCAAACAGCCGATCTTTTGGCAAGGGCCGTCGATCGGCTTTGACGCCGGCGCCGACGGTGACCGGACGATGATGCTGGTCTACAATCTGCCGGACACCGGAGCGATTTTTGATCGCTTCGGGGGATTGGACGGCTCGGCCTATTTTATCGGAGGCTTGGGCTTCACCGCGGTCGGCGCCAAGGGCGTCGTTGTGGTTCCGATCCGCACTGGACTTGGATGGCGATTGGGGGTCAATCTCAACTATCTCAAGTTCACGCAGCGGGCGACCTGGAATCCGTTCTGACGGCAGCGTGATCTCCGACGGGAATTCGGCCGGCTACAGCCTCCCCTTCTGCGCTAGAAAGTGCGCTTGAGGTAGATCGCAGGAGGAGCGCCATGATCATCGATTGCCACGGGCACTACACGACCGCTCCCAAGGCGCTCGAAGCGTGGCGCAACCGGCAGATCGCCGGCATCAAGGATCCCGCCCAAGCGCCCAAGGTCGCGGAACTCAAGATCAGCGACGACGAGCTCCGCGAGTCGATCGAATCGAACCAGCTGCGCCTGATGCGGGAGCGCGGCTGCGATCTGACGGTCTTCAGCCCCCGCGCCAGCTTCATGGCCCATCACATCGGCGATTTCGTCGTGAGCTCGACCTGGGCCTCGATCTGCAACGAGCTCTGCTTCCGCGTCTCCCAATTATTTCCCGACCATTTCATCGGCGCGGCGATGCTGCCACAGAGCCCGGGCGTCGATCCGAAGACGTGCATTCCCGAGCTCGAAGAATGTGTCAGGGACTATGGCTTCGTCGCTGTCAATCTCAACCCCGATCCGTCGGGCGGCCACTGGACGAGCCCGCCGCTCACGGATCGGCACTGGTATCCGATCTATGAGAAGATGGTCGAGTGGGACATTCCGGCGATGGTGCATGTCTCGACGAGCTGCAACGCCTGTTTCCACACGACCGGCGCCCATTACATCAACGCCGACACGACCGCGGTGATGCAGTTCATCCAGGGCGACCTGTTCAAGGATTTCCCCACGCTGCGATTCGTCGTTCCACACGGCGGCGGCGCCGCGCCCTACCACTGGGGCCGCTATCGCGGGCTCGCGCAGGAACTGAAGAAGCCGCTCCTCACCGAGCAGCTACTCAAGAACGTCTTCTTCGACACCTGCGTCTATCACCAGCCGGGCGTCGACCTCCTGACCAAGGTCATCCCGGTCGACAACATCCTGTTCGCCAGCGAAATGATCGGCGCAGTGCGGGGCATCGACCCCGAGACCGGCCATCACTACGACGACACCAAGCGCTATATCGAGGCGACCGGGAACCTCAGCCCCGAGGATCGCCACAAGGTCTACGAAGGCAACGCCCGACGGGTCTATCCGCGCCTCGACAAGGCGTTGAAGGCCCAGAGCCGATAGCGCCGTCGCGCCGGCGTCCGGCCGATCATACAACCATCGCGCGAATTTACGCCAAGCAAATCCAAATAAAATCCACCTAAACGCTAGTAAGCGCTAGTAAAATAGCTAGTGTTTACTAGCGTTTATTTTTCCGAATCGAGCCTTTTCAATGGGTTACGCGCGAAAAAAATTAAAAATTTTGGCTTGTGTCTCAATTCGCGTCGCAGGTTGCGACCCGACTGGCTCAAGCACGCCTTTCTCTCCTTCGCTCTCTCCTCGCGGTCCGCCAGCGGGCGCGGGTCGGATTCTGCCACTTGAAATCAATAGCACAATATTCTGCTTTACACAAGGAATTGCTTCGACAGAAATCGCCCATTGGCCGAAACACAATCAGTTGGGCCGGTTTCGACCGAGGCTGTGTAAAAAGTCGTCGAAAAAATGCCAACGATCTCACAGACGAAGATTTTTCGCGATTTTTCTACTTCCGATCGACCTCAGACCTCGAAAACAAACCAAGACCAGCAGCGTGTGAAAACTCCGCGGAGTTTTTACACAGCCTTGTATGGGGATATCCGTGTCAAGCTTTATTGCATCTGATTGTTCTCCTATGGTCGAGGCGTGTTTTGATTGATCCGAGGGGAGCCCGCTGTCGGGCGCGTCTCTCGCGCCGCAACCTTGTATTCGGTTGGGTCCACGTCGGACCCGGACCATGAAGCAGCCATTCGCTTCAGCGGCGAGGCTCCGAGGTGGCGGGCCCATTCTGGACTCGGCTTTGAAGCCATGACTGTGTTCGGGTCACCACCACCTCGGATCATGATCAGCGACCTTTGCGCTAGTGCGCGAAGGATGCCGAAACTGGGTGTTCTTTCGCTCCTGTTCGATCAAATGGTTCAAGCGACAGCCGGCCGCAGCGCGACACCAACAGGGATTTCTCCGATCGTCACCAGTCGCCACAGGGCGATCAGCAGCTTTCGGGCAAGCGCCACGATCATTGTCCTCTTACGCTTCCCAGCAGCATCTTCGGTTCGGCCTCGGTACCACTGCGCCAGGGCGCTTTCCTTCTGAAAGCGCAGGAAGCGCCACGCCAGTTGAATGAGACCGCGACGCACCCGCGCGTTGCCCGACTTGGACAAACCCTGCTCACGTCGTTTCGACCCGCTCTCGTCTGGCGACCCGGTCAGGCCCGCGTAACGGGCCACGGCCCGTCGGTCTCGCAGGTTTCTGGACAGAACTTCTTGCACCAGCATATCCGCCGTCTCGACGCCGACGCCGATGACGCGCGCCAACATCCGAACCATCGCATGCCGGCCAGTGGCAGGCGCCCGTTCCAAGCGCTCCAGCCGAGCCTGCTCGATGGCGTTGATCTGCTCGCGGACCCAAGCCAGTCGGGCCATGTCGCGTCGCATCTCATCCAACATGTTGGGCGGAATTGGCGTCTCCTCTGGAGTCCGCAATGCGTCAAGCTTCTGCGGCGCCGTGAGCAGTCCCGGCTTGAAGCCGCGAATGCCGAGCCGGACCAGGGCCGCCTTCATGCGATTGATGATCCTCGTGCGTTCGCCCACCAGGATTTCGCGCTCGCGGCTGGGACGCCTGGCGTCTTCTTCCTCGAGCGTGGGGATCGCCACCATTTTGCAGTGACGCGGCTCGCCGCGCAGCCATCCCAGAAACACGCGGATGAGCATCTCAGTATCGAGCCGATCCGTCTTGGCTCGGCGGGGCTCGCGCGATACTGCGACACTCGTCGAATGCATGACGAAGGTCTCGACGCCACGGACCCGCAGCCATCGAGCCAGCCAAAACCCATCGCGACCAGACTCGAAAGCGAGAACGGTCCGTGTGATCGCTCTGCCAGCTTTTGTCGCTCGATCCCGCCAACCCTCCACCAAATGCAATAGTGCAGTTGGATCGGGATCCAGTTTCTTCAGTGGTCGCCGTTCAATTCCAGGAACAACGCCGGCGGCCAGCCAGCTCGATTGACTCAACTCGACTACGATCACCAACGTGCTGATTTGTTCAAAGGCAATCAGAGAACGGCTCAGGTCATCAACTTGGATCATGGAGCACCTCTATCGGCTTTCGCACAACGACAACGGTGCCAGACCTTTGTCGCGGTCCCCATAGTTTCTCGACCCGAAGCGGAAGATCGTAGCAACCGATTCAATGTCGCGAATCGACGTAAACCGGCCATTGCCAATCGCGACCGTAGGGCACCATCGGGATTGCCAAGGTCTAATCGACATAACGCGCACACGGCGCTGACCCTGCTGCCGTCGAAGCCCTGCCCGGATCAAGGCGAACGCACTTGATCTGCACCGAGATCGACGAGTCGGTGGGGTGCGGCTGATGGTTCATCAGTTCCTTGTGCACTTCACGAACGCGTGATAAGATTGGACTATGTGCGGACTCCTGGCGGTTCTTGCGTTGGTGCTTGCGGCGACAGTGGCCGCTGCAGCAGATCCGTTGTTCGACGCAGTCGCCGCCGGCGACGTGGCGGCCGTGCAGAGTGCCCTGGCCAATGGCGCGAGCGTCGATAGCCGGGCCAGCGATCAGGCGACACCGCTCATGGCCGCCGCACTCGCCAACCAGACCGTCATTGTGGAAGCGCTCCTAGACAAGAGGGCCAACGTCATGGCCCGGAATTCGGGCGGCTTCACCCCGCTGCACGCAGCTGCCAATGCCGGCAGCGTCCCGATCGCCAAGCTCCTGCTGGATAAAGGAGCCGTGCTCGATGATGCGGACAACAAGGCCGGCGTTACCCCGCTGATTGTGGCGGGCGAGAGAAATCACCTTGAGTTGGCCGAGTTCCTGGTGGCGAAGGGCGCCGATGTGAACCACGCCGAAATTCACGGTTACCTGGCGATAAGCCGAGCGCTCTGGAAAGGCAACAAGGACATTGTCCGGCTCTACAAAAGCCACGGAGTGGCGTGCCCATCCGCGAAAATTCTTGGCAGCGACGAATGGTATCGGCAATGTGATGAGATCGGCCAATAGTTGGAGAGTCGACAATGCGCGCAATACTACAAGGGCAATCCAAACAAACGACAAGACTTTGGGGCCTGACAGTTTTAGCCGCCATCGCTCTCTCCACTGAAACAAGGCCGGTTCTAGCCGACGAGTCCGTCAACACCGGATATTTCGGCGGCGTCGCGATCATGGGCTACGATCCCGTGGCCTATTTCACAGAGAATCGCGCGGTGAAGGGTTCCGAGAAATATTCCTATGAATGGCTAGGCACGCCTTGGCATTTCGCGAGCCGCGAGCACCAGGAGATGTTTGCGAGCGAACCCATCAAATACGCCCCACAATACGGCGGCTATTGCGCTGGCGAAGTCGTGGGCGGTTCGGTCACCGTCGACATTGACCCGAATGCGTTCAAAATAATCGATGGCAAGCTCTATCTGATCTACGACAAACCAGACGCGGACGATTTTGCGGCCCATGCCGGCGACTACGTGGCGAAGGCAGACGCGAACTGGCCAAAAGTCAAAGCGCGGCTGGAGTTGGACAAGCATTTCTGACAGGCGCGCGTTAGCCTACTTTACGGGCGAGAAGTAGAACACCTTGCTTGAATTCACGTACGCGTAGCTGGGTCCGCCGTCAGCACTTTTTCGCTTGTAGACAGGGCCGCAGTCGGCGAGTCCAAAAATATTCTCGCTCTTCTCACACAATTGGTCGCGATCGACGAAGACCGTCTCGGTGAGGAACTGTATCGACGACCGGAACGCCGTCTTCCCGTCCTGGCCGATCTGCATCATCGTCGGGACCCCCGGCTCGATGCGTCCCTGCAATGTGTGGCCCAGGACAAGACGCGCAATCGCGTCGTGGTTCAACCGGTCATTTTCGTCAGCGGAGAAGTTGAACGGCCATTCGGGGAGGCCCGCTTCGCGCAGCGTCTCAACAAGGAATGTCAAGTCCTTGCCATTGCGAAAATGCGCCCAACCGACCCTGATCCCTGCAAGGGAATTATAGTCAGGGGATCGAATGCACTGGGCCACGGCGGCGCGGGCATCGGCGATCCGACCGGCGCGCGCATAAGCCGCAGCAAGCGAAATAAGGATCGCGCTGACGCCCGGCGCATCCGCGCGGGCGCGTTCCAAGGTCGCGATCGCCCGATCATTGTCGCCGTTGAGGAAGAACACGAGGCCCGCCACTTGCCGGTCGACCGGCGAAAGATTTGGGTCGAGCCTCAGGGCCGTCTTGATCGCCGCGGCGGCATCGGCAAATTTGCCGGCAAACAGGTAGACGTAGCCGATCGCGACATGCGCCTGGACATCCCCCGGCCCCAGCACGACGGCGCGCTTGGCCGATTCGATGGCTTCCTCGTAGCGTTTGTCCACCACCTGAAGGATGGCGAGCATTGCGTAGGGCAGCGACAAATTCGGGTTCAGCTGCAAGGCTCTCCCGGCATTCTCGTAGGCTCGCTTGCGCGCCAATGCGCTTTGCAGCACATAGTCATAATTATTGCGCCAGATATACACGGCGGTGCGGGCGTCGGCCGCGAACGCCTCGGCGAAGGATGGATCGAGAGCAACCGCTTGCGCATAGAAATGCAGGGCCTCCCCCAGAGCTGACGGACGCCCCGTGCGCGATGCTTGTTCGCCGCGCAGGTAATAGTCGTAGGCCTCGAGGTTTACGGTCGGCGGGCGCGCCATGCGCTCCGTCCCCGATGTTGTTGGGTTCATGCCGAGCGATTTGACGATATCTCGGCTCATTTCGTCCTGGACAGCGAAAACCTCCGCCGCCCCGCGGTCGAACCGGTCGGCCCACAGGTGGTCGCCTGTCGCGGCGTCGATCAGTTGCGCGGTGATGCGGGATTGTTCCCCCGCTCGCTGCACGCTGCCTTCGACCACGTAACGGACGCCGAGCTTGCGGGCGACGTCGGACAATGCAACGGATTGGCCCTTGTAGGCGAACACAGAGTTGCGGGCGATCACGTCGAGCACGGAAAGTTTGGCCAGGTCGGTAATCAGGGCCTCGGTGATGCCGTCGGCGAAATAGTCCTGGCTGGGATCACCGCTGAGGTTCGCGAATGGCAGCACCGCGACGGAGGGTCGATGAGGCGCCGGGGGCTTCTGCAGTTCAAACGCGAAGGCGAGAAAGCCGATCAGAAGTGCCCCGGTCCCTGCCAGGATCTTCACTCGCGGACTCGGCCAATATGGCCGACCAGCTTTCTTCCCGGCATCCCCGGGATCGAGTAGAATGCGATAGACTCGAACCGGGTCGGTGATGTTCTTGAGCCGCTGCTCTCCAAGACTCGCAAACCCCACGTCCGCCTTGTGCACCACATGATCGAAGGCGGTGCCGGAGACGCAAATACCTCCGGGCTCGGCCAGTCCCTCCAGGCGCGCGGCTACGTTGACCCCGTCCCCGTAGATGTCGTTTCCGTCAACGATGACGTCGCCGAGATTTACGCCAATGCGAAACTGAATTCGCTGTGCTTCAGGCGCGCCCTTATCGTGGCCAGCCGTTCGCCGCTGGATCGCGGCGGCACACTGGACGGCGTCTACTACGCTTGCGAACTCGACCAGCGCGCCGTCACCCATGAGCTTGACGATGCGGCCATGGAACTCTTCTATAGCGGGATCAACTAGTTCCCGACGGTAAGTCTTCAGCCGCGCCAGCGTGCCTACCTCATCCTCGCCCATAAGGCGGCTGTAGCCAACCACATCGGCAGCCAAGATTGCGGTAAGCCTTCTCTCCATCCTCGCATCCTGGGTCTTCGAGCCGCATTGTACTCCCTTTTTTGGAATGAAAGTGCCGCCCGCCTTGTGAAACTGTCGACGCGGTGGATGCGGAATTCCTGGGGGCTCGGTCCCGTGTCAATGCGCGGCGAGCGGCTGTCGGTCGCGCCCTACGCGTGACGGCCGTCGCAGCCAGCTGATTAGATAAGGGACCGGATCGGGTCGCTTTGACCCGTTCGCCGAGCCGCCGGCGAATGACTGCTTTGTGCGCATTCTCGCCATTGCCGCTCGCGTGCGGAATGACCGGAATCCGCCCAAAGCGGCCCGAACTCAAGTAAGAGGCGACTGGGTTTTGAACCCATGAGCTGGCGCCCCGCACCGGATGGCGCCGCCGGGCTTCCCGCTGAGGTCTCGGCGTACTGGCGCCAACTCAACAGCGAGAATGCGGGCTGAGCATCTAATTCAAATGAATTTCCAGCGCATTTCGCACTGGTGTTGCTCGATTTCATAGCGTCCCGACCGCTAGCGTTGCGCCTCCGTCGGCATCAGGACTATGAAGTCGACGCGATGGATCGATCCGCGTCTCCGCGAGGCGCAGCACGCGGGAGGAGAGATGATGACCGAACTTGGCGTCGTCAGACGCAAGGTCAAGCGCGCGGAACGCGCCGCCGTCGAGGCGCTCGGACGCTATGGCGTCGCGACCGTGCACGAGGCGATGGGGCGGGTCGGGCTCATGAAGCCCTATATGCGTCCGATCTATCCCGGCGCGCGCGTCTGCGGAACGGCGGTGACGGTTCTTTTGCACCCGGGCGACAATTGGATGATGCACGTCGCCGCCGAGCAGATCGAGCCGGGCGACATCGTCGTCGCGGCGATCACCGCGGAGTGCACCGACGGCTATTTCGGCGATCTCTTGGCGACAAGCTTCATGGCCCGCGGCGCCAAGGCGCTCATCATCGACGCCGGCGTGCGCGACGTAAAGACTCTGACCGAGATGGGCTTTCCCGTGTGGAGCAAATCCGTGAGCGCCAAGGGCACGGTGAAGGCGACGCTGGGCTCGGTCAATATTCCGATCGTCTGCGCCGGCGCGGCGGTGAACCCGGGCGATGCGATCGTCGCCGACGATGACGGCGTGGTGGTCGTGCCGGCCGAATGGGCGAGCAAGACCGCCGAGGCCGCCGCGGCGCGCGAGGCCAACGAGGGCGACAAGCGCGCCAAGCTCGCGGCCGGCGTGCTCGGTCTCGACATGTACAAGATGCGCGAGCCGCTCGAAAAGGCGGGACTCAGATATGTCGACTGAAGGCGCATGAAACGTGAACGACGCCGCTAAGCCCGTCACCGGGCCGTTCGAGAAGACCAAGGGCTGGCTCGACTGGTTCGAGGGGCCGAGCAAGCCGAGCTTCTCGCTTCCACGTGGAGCCGTCGACGCGCATTGCCATGTGTTTGGACCCGGGGCCGAGTTCCCTTACGCGCCCGAGCGCAAATACACCCCCTGCGACGCCAGTAAGGCGCAATTGTTCGCTTTGCGCGACCATCTCGGTTTCGATCGCAACGTGATCGTGCAGGCGACTTGTCATGGCGCCGACAACAGCGCGGTGGTCGACGCCTTGCTCTCGAGCGACGGCAGAGCGCGCGGCGTCGCGACCGTCACGCGCGACGTGACCGACGCGGAACTGAAGCGCCTTCATGCAGCGGGCGTGCGCGGCGTGCGCTTCAATTTCATCAAGCGGCTGGTCGACTTCACGCCGATGGACGAACTCAAAGAGATCACCGAGCGCGTCGTCGAGCGCGATTGGCACATCGTCGTCTATTTCGAGGCGGCGGACTTGCCCGAGCTCGCGGATTTCTTCTCCGAACTGCCGACAACGATCGTTGTCGACCACATGGGGCGGCCGGACGTGACGAAGCCGGTCGACGGTCCGGAATTCGCGCGCTTTCTCAAGTTCATGGACGATTACGAGAACGTCTGGTGCAAGGTCAGCTGTCCCGAGCGCCTGTCGGTCTCCGGTCCGCCAGCGCTGAACGGTGAGAAGAACGCCTACCGCGACGTCGTTCCGTTCGCGCGCAAGGTGGTCGAGGAATTTCCGGACCGGGTGCTGTGGGGCACGGACTGGCCGCATCCGAACCTCAAGGACCACATGCCCGATGACGGGCTTCTGGTCGACTTCATCCCTCACATCGCAACCGCGCCCGACCTGCAGGACCTGCTCCTGGTCGATAATCCGACGCGGCTCTATTGGCCCGAGGAGAGGACACGCTGAATCATGGCCCTCGACAAAGAGTTCACGGAGATTCCCGGCACGACCGTCTTCGACGCCGATCAATCCCGCAAGGGCTACTGGCTCAACCAGTTCTGCATGTCGCTGATGAAGGCCGACAACCGCGCCCGCTTCAAGGCTGACGAGCGTGCCTATCTCGACGAATGGAAGATGAGCGAGGAGCAGAAGCAAGCCGTCCTTGCGCGCGACCTCAACCGCTGCATCGAGCTCGGCGGCAACATCTATTTCCTCGCCAAGATCGGCGCGACCGACGGCAAGAGCTTCCAGCAGATGGCCGGCAGCATGACCGGCATGACCGAGCAGGAATACCGCGACATGATGATCAAGGGCGGCCGGAAGATCGAGGGAAACCGCAAGATCGGAGAGCACGGGGACGCCCAGCGCCCGCGGAAGGCGTGACGGGTCTTATGCCTTCTCCGACAAAGGACGTTTGAACATGGCCCGCATCACCGCCTCCCTGTACACGTCGCACATCCCCGCCGTCGGCGCGGCCTTCGACCTTGGCAAGACCAAGGAAGATTATTGGAAGCCGGTCTTCGCCGGATACGATTTCGACAAGCAGTGGATGAAGGCGCACAAACCCGACGTGATTGTCGCCGTCTACAACGATCACGCCACCGCCTTCAGTCTTTCGATGATCCCGACC
>Ga0210406_10001356_pt1 | contig 30051 bp, 27 predicted proteins | sample IncBWC30MmetaG_FD_155454 | JGI IMG/M metagenome (GOLD analysis project Ga0210406, IMG submission 155454) | Forest soil microbial communities from Barre Woods Harvard Forest LTER site, Petersham, Massachusetts, United States - Inc-BW-C-30-M | ecosystem: Environmental > Terrestrial > Soil >... | reverse complement strand
GGCGGCCCGCACGGGCAGAACGGCCCAGCATTCAATTTTAAGAATCAAGTCTATGTCGCGCGCGGCTGGGCCACGCTGAATGTCAATTTTCGCGGCTCCACCGGCTATGGACAAGAATTTGCTGATGCCGTCTTTGGCGATCAAGATGGAAACGAAGGCCAGGACGTTTTGTACGGCGTGAGCGCCGCGGTCCGCCGCTACCTGTGGATCGATCGCGAGCGCATGGGCATTGAAGGCGTAAGCTACGGCGGCCAGCTCACTGACTGGCTGATCACGCAGACCAACGAATTCAAAGCCGCCGTGCCCATCGCCGGAATCTCCAACCTCATCAGCTACAACTACATGACCTACTACAATCAGTATGAAGAGATGGAGTTCGGCCAATTTTTGCATCAGGGCAATTTGATGGATTTCGCGTGGGAGCGCTCGGCGCTAAAACACGTCGCGGCGGCGCACACGCCCACCATGCTCATGCACGGCGAAAACGACAATGATGTGCCCATCGCCGAAGCCGAACAATTCTTCATCGCGCTGAAGGATGTCGGCACCGAGGCGATCTTCGTTCGCTATCCGCGCGAAGGCCACGGCCTCAGCGAAACCGGCCACGTCATCGATTCCATCGACCGCAGCATCGCCTGGTACGAGAGGCATTTCCCCAAGCCCGGCGCGGAAGGCATAACCAACGTCCAGCCATGAACCGTGGCTCGTTTTCCTGTGTAAGTGGCCATGTCCATAAGGCTGTCATCCTGAGGTCCCGCCGCGTTTCAGCCGGGCCGATCGACGATTCCGACTCCTGTCGGAAAGGATCTCAACAATCAGAGCTTGGCACAAAATAAAAAGCCCCGGACACGCCGGGGCTTTTGACAAAACAGCGACCAAATTCCTTTTACGCTTTCGTTTCCGTTCCCGCGGCGGCGGCCACAGCTGCCGGAGCCTCTTCGCGCCCGGCGCGCTTGATTCGCGCGGCCTTGCCGCGAAGTTCGCGCAAGTAGTAGAGCCGCGCGCGCCGCACCTTGCCCTTGCCCACAACTTCAATGGAGCTGATGGACGGCGAATGCAGCGGAAAGATGCGCTCGATACCCACGCCGAAGCTCACGCGGCGTACCGTAAACGTCGCGCCGGAAGCCCGGCCCTTCTTGGAGATCACCACGCCCTCAAACGCCTGCAGGCGCTCTTTCTCTTTCTCGCCGTCGCCTTCCTTCAGGCGCACGTTCACGCGCACCGTGTCGCCGGGGCGGAAATCGGGGAGGTCTTTGCGCAGTTGCGCTTCATGTAGTTTTGCGATTACCGGATTCATGTTCGTATTCCCTGCAGACCCACTCGGCGGGGCCAGCACACCAAAGGCAAACCTTAATTATAGGCAAATTGGCGCGATTTTCCTAGCAGAAATCATTCTCCCGCGTGGAGCTGCTTTGCATCAACGGCCCTCGGTGGCCAATCTCGTTGCGGTCTGACGCCGCGCCAAGAGCGTTCCAGCTGCGGCTCCGCCGACAACCTTCAACGCGTGCGCGCCCCAATATTGCCAGGGTTCCGGTTGCGCGCGCGTAAGAGCGACGTACATGAGCGTGCCGACGACGCCAATCAGCACGCCATGCAGGACGAAATTCGACTTAATCCCGCGTCCAATCCACACGGTAGTGGCAAATGTGGCGATGAGCGCCGCCGGCGGCACAACGTAGACCAGGACTCGCCCTTCCCCGCCCAGATATAACGGGACCGCGATAGCGAAGAGGACGAGTTCCATCAGGAAAGCAGCAAGTAAGACGCGTCCCCACTGGATCGACATACGTTTTCTCTTAAAGGCCGAGCTGCTGTCTAGGCTGAGCCGATTTAAAGCGCGCCCCCGCTACAGTGCTAGGCAAGCGCGGAGGCCGCGCTGCGCCGCCGGATCACCGTATTTGAGAAGCGTTCCATCTCTTCGAGTTGCGGGCTGAATTGCAGCAGCAGCAAGTCCACGCCGACCGCCTCGAACTGTGCCACACGCTCGGCAACCTGTTCCGCCGTGCCCACCAGGCCCGAACGCAGTCCGCGATTCGATACCGAATAATCTTCCAGCGAAACGCGCTGCTCCAGCTGCGTCCCGGCGAGCCATTGCTGGTAGTTTGCATATCCCGCGGCGAATTGGTGCACGTCGGTAATCCGGCGCAGCTCGTCCTGTGCTTCGCGCTCCGTCTCGCGCACAATCGCGTAACCCGCCACGCCGAATTTCAGCGGCGGCAGGTTGTGTCGCGCACGGCGTTCCCGCAAATCCGCGATCTTCTCGCGCACGCGCTCCGGCGGATCGCCATGCATCAGATACGCGTCGCACTTTTCCGCGATCAGTTCCTTCGCCGCGGGCGATTCGCCGCCTGCATACAAAGTCGGTCTTGGCCGCGAAATCGGTTTCGGCTCCAGGACGTTGTCTTCCACGCGATAGTATTTTCCGGAAAACGAAAAATGGTCCTGCGACCACACGCCGTTCAGCACATCGAGCCATTCGCCGGTGCGCGCGTAACGATCATCGTGCTGCTCGAAGCTCACGCCATACTTCCGGGCTTCGTCCGCCCACCACGACGACACTACGTTGAGCGTCAACCGCCCGCCGCTGATGTGATCGATATTCGCCGCCTGCTTGGCTAGCAGCGCCGGCAGATGAAACGTCGGGCGCACCGCTACCATCAACTCAATTCGCTCGGTCACCGCCGCCAGCGCCGCCGCGGTCGACCACGCGTCCAGCGAAGGCGCCTCCACTCCCTTGATGTCGTTCAAATTCAATTCGGCGATCAGCGTGACGTCAAATCCCAATTCTTCGCTGCGCTGCGCCAGGCGCTTTACGTACGCCCACGTCGCTTGCATATTTTCATCCGCAACGTTGCGCAGCCATCCGCCAAACACGGGAAGCCAGTATCCGTACCTCATGCCTTTTCTCCCGCCGCCACCAGCCGCGCCGGCCGCTTCGTTTCGTGCACGCGCGCCTCCTCAATCAGGAAATCCGCCAACCGTCCATACGGGTTGAATCCCAGCATCCGCTCCGGATCGGCAACAAAATTCGAGAGCGCGTTGATGTCGTAATACATCTGCCGGCCGCTGCGCTCATCAAAGACGTATTCGACGCCGCCCACCTCGATGCCCGCGTTTTGCATGATCCGTTCGACGTCCGCAATCACCTGCGTCGGCGCCTCGTAGACCTCCACGGTCATCCCCGTTTTCGGTGCGTCCACGGGGCAAGCAATACGTGCCAATTCCTCGCCTTTCGTGTTCTTGCAAATATCGGCGGGGCACAAATCAAAAGTCTCGCCGGTAATATGAATCTGAATCGCGTACAAATGTTTTCCGCCCAGCACCTCCACCCGCGTGATGATTCCGTCTCGCGCTGTGAAGCATTCCTGCACGAGCGCGGTGTTATCGATCCCAAAATGCAAGCTGCCTTCATCGACCGCCGCTTGCAATTCGCTGCGCGAAGAAAATCGCTTGACGCCCGCGCCGCTCCCGCCGATATTCGGCTTCACGATCAGCGGATACCCCACCGCCTCCGCCGCGCTCACCGCTTGCGACGGATGATTGATCACCCGCGCATTCGGATACGGCAGGCCCAGCCGCTCCAGCAGCGCCAGCTGCAGCGCCTTCGAAGTCTCATGCGTGAATGCCCGCGAACCGTTTACCACGCGCACGCCCTTGTCTTCCAGATGCTTCAAATAATTCACGGTGTAGAAAATTCCGTGCCCCACTCCGCGCTGCCACGCCGAAGGGCTCATGCGATTGAACAGCAGCGAATACTCGCGCTCCGCCGACGCCGCGTCATATTGGTGATAACGCGCATCCAGCTTGAGCCAGTTCACGCCGCGCGCATCCAGTTGCTGAAACAAAGGCACAAACCAGTTGGGCTGCTCGTAATAAATCGCAATCGGCTTGTTTCGTTCGCTGCCGTTTCTGCGAATGGTTTCGTTCATAATCCCTCTGACCTGATACCTAGCCGCTTTATTCCGCGGCTCCCGGCCCAATTTCCGCGGTTTGCTCTCTGCGCATAAAATCAAAAAGCCGCTCGCCCGGAGCGGCCTGGATTTCCTTGCTGGCTGAATCTAATGCTAACCCGCAGGACGTCCCGCTCCGCAATTCGCGGTCGACCAACACACGCACCGACACCCGCAAGTCCGTTCAGCGATGGCATTCATTAAGGCCTCAGTATATCGCGCGGGATTATCCTCGCAAAAGCAAATCCGGCCGCTTCCGCCGCGTCTTCTCCAGCGCAGCCTTCCGCCGCCATTTCGCCACTTCCGCGTGATTTCCGCCGATGAGCACCTCAGGCACCGCCCACCCGCGAAACTCCGCCGGCCGCGTGTAATGCGGATAATCCAGTAGCGCTCCGCTGTCGGCCGCAGCGCAATGGTCGCCGCCTTCCCGTAGGGGCGCAATATATTGCGCCCCTTTTGGCAAGCTTCCGCCCGCGCTAAACGACTCATTCTGCGACGAAGCCTCGTTCCCCAGCGCCCCCGGCAAGAGCCGCGTCACCGCGTCCACCACCAGCATCGCCGGCAGCTCCCCGCCGCTCAACACAAAATCTCCCACCGAAATTTCTTCCGTCGCCAGGTGTTCCGCCACGCGTTCGTCCACTCCTTCATACCTGCCGCAAAGGAAAATAATCCGTTCCAACCCCGCGTACCGACGCGCTGTTTCCTGCGTGAATCTTTCACCCGCCGCCGACAGCAAGACGATCGCCGTTGTGGATTCCAGGGCGGCTGGCGCCGTGGCGTCACCAACGCCATGCCCTAGCAGGGATTCCACCGCCGCAAACAGTGGCTCCGGCTTCATCACCATCCCTTCGCCGCCGCCAAACGGTCGGTCGTCCACCGTCCTGTGCCGGTCATGCGTGAACTCGCGCAAATCCTGCACGCGCACTTCCATGACGCCCGCTTCGCGCGCCCGCCGCACAATTCCGTGCTCCAGCGGACCCGCAAAAAACTCCGGAAAAATCGTAATCAGGTCGAATCGCATGCGCGCTTCAGTCTATCTTGTTTCCAAAACGCGGAAGCCAGCGCGGCACCCGCCGGCAGTAGGCGTCATACTCCGCGCCAAATTTCGTTCGCAGTATCGGCTCTTCATACACCATCACAAACAAAATCGCGCACGCGAAGACGACGCAACCGATCTCCGCGAGGGCCAGCGAGCGAAACGCCAGCGCCTCTCCCAGCATCACGGATACCACGCTCCAATACATGGGATTGCGCACGATCCGGTAGGGGCCTTCCACGACCAATTTCTTCGGCGGATCAATAGGCGCGGGAGTTCCGCTGCCACGCAGCGCAAAGGCCCAGAACGCGCAGGTCAAATAAAGCGCAGCGCCGCCGGCAACCAGCAGCCAGCCCGCGACTGCCGCGCCGCGCAACTCGAACCGTGCGCCACGGCCCACCACCCAGTAAGGCACAAGCACGATCCAAAAGCCGGGCACAATAACGGTGAACACCAGAGTGCGCAGGAACGGAGACATACAGGCTAGCGTACAACGATTCCATCACTGGCTGTTGAGTTCGCGCAAGCCCTCAGGGAGCAGCACATCGATTCGCCGCGCCGCCGTATCGATTCTCGTGCAGATGTCCTCCGCCAGCGGAATCAGCAATTCACCCTCTCGCGTATCCACCACCAGCAGCGGCGTTCCAGAAACACCTTCGCCGGTAAACTGAACATCCGCAACGCCGCCCAGCAGCGACGGCGCGCTGGACATTGTGCACGGCGAAGAAGCAACCGGCGAAGCCTCGCGAGCCCACGCAAATACCGAGCAGCCTACCAGGTCCGAAATAAAGTAGTGTCCAGCAGGCAGGGTAACCCGCTGTTCGAAAGGAAGGAGCACATCCAAACCGCGAAATTTTTCCGCCTCGGAAATCGAGGAACAACCCGCGAAGTGAAACACCGCCTGCCCGGGATGATTCTGGCTGAGCCAGCACGAAACCAGGTCAACGCGCCGCGGCTCGTCCTGCGCATGCGCCACAAAGACCTCGCGCAGCGCCGTCAGCCGCTGCGGAAAATCCGTCAACAGTTGCGCCGCCACTTCGCCTTTGTTTCCGCGCGGGCGAAGGATGTGCGCCACGGCCACCCAGCGTTGCGTCGCGCCGCTCACTCTTCCAGGATTTCGAGCGTGAAGCGCTTGTGCACTTTCATTCCCGCCGCGCCCAGCAGCGTGCGCACCGCCTTGGCCGTGCGGCCTTGCCGGCCGATCACTTTGCCAAGGTCTTCCGGATGCACGCGCAATTCTAAAATGGTAGCTTGCGAACCCTCGACGGACCTCACCTGCACTTCCTCGGGATGGTCCACGAGAGCCCTGGCGATGGATTCAACCAGTTCCTTCATGGGGCACCTCTACGGCCGCGACTTTCATCAATTGCTTGCATGAGCCTGGGAAAACGGCGCCCTGACCGGATGAGGGTGCGCAAAAACGAAAATCGGGGGCTTGCCTGCCCGCGCGCGGGCTTACGCTATCTTCTGCAAGCGAATGAAGCTGCGCACCGTATCGCTTGGCTGTGCGCCGACTCCGAGCCAATACTTGATGCGCTCGGCATCCAGTTTGACCTCTGCGGGCTTCTTCAGCGGATCGTACGTCCCCACCAGTTCGCGAACTCGGCCGTTGCGCGGCCGCGTTCTCTCAATCACCACCACGCGATAAAACGGCTTCTTCTTCTTGCCAATCCTTGCCAGTCGAATCGTCAGCACTAAGCCATTCCTCCGTTCATTATTCTAGCCTTTCCAGCCACCCCCGGCAATGACCCCTGCTTGCCGGCACCGGGTCAGTCCCCGATAAACGCGGTGCATTCGATAGGTCGATGCAACACCATCTGAGAACGGATCTGTTCAAAGGTGGTGTTTATGACCCAGGGAATGCAGTCGAGACTTTCTTCCACAGGCCTTTGACAAATACCGCGATCAACTTGCGACGTTGGGACATCGACTCAGCGACATTGCCTGCTCGGGTGGCATCTGAATCGCGGCATGCTTGCGAGCGGACGTAGCTTTAGCGTTCGAGCACGAGAAGGCCGCGTTTCAGAATCAGAACTCCGCACGCAGAGAACCCTGAATCACACGCGGTCCGCCGCCGACCACGCCTGCAGTCGTCCCGACCGCCGTGGCCGTTGCGCTGCCCACGGTTGCAGTGATTTTGCCGAAGTTCCCGTTGCTCTCGCTGGCGATAGGATTCGCGAAGTTGGTGTGGTTATAGAGATTGAAAAAATCCGCCCGGAAGCGCAGGTGGACTCTTTCCGTACCTAGCGGGAAGAGCTTGGACACGGCAAAATTCCAATTCTGCAAGCCCGGGCCGTAGTACTGATTGCGGCCGGAGGTTCCCTGCCGCCCTGTCGGCGGGGTCTTGGAGAAGTAGGTTTTGTCGAAGGCCGCGTCCGGATTGCTGTTGTCCTGATGAAGCGGTCCGGTCCCAATTACGTCCGGCCGATCATTAAACTGGTTGAACCCGCTGAAGTCCTGGGAACTGTTAAATACCGTGAATGGAGTTCCAGACTGGATGGTGGTGATGCCAGAGATTTGCCAGCCGCCAAACACTTGCCGGTTCACGCCGTTGTTCCAGCCAAGGAGCCGGTGGCCGGGTCCGAAAGGCAAATCGACCACGTAGGTAAACACGGCGCGGTGCCGAATGTCGAAAGACGAGGGGCCGCGATCCGCAGCGAGATTGTTGCGGTCATCAAGCCCAGCGCGTTCGCCGGTCGAGCCGAAGAACGACGAGCCATTGTCGATGGACTTCCCGATGGTGTACGAACCTTCGAAGTAGATACCATGACGTCCCTGATACCTAGCGGTGACGACGGCACTGCTGTAGTTGGAATTGCCGATGTCCACGCCAGTTCCGATTGAGCCGAAGAACGGGTTCGGGAAAACCTGCGTGTTAGGAGCCTGGTTGCCGCGAAGAGCGGGATTGTTCACGACGACGGCTGGTTGATTCTGGTCGATGAACAAACCCAGCTTGTGGGCGGTCGAACCCTCGTAATCGACTTCGAGAGAGAATGCACTCCCAAGCTGGCGCTGAATGCCGAGGCTGTACTGGTAGATGTAAGAGCTACGAATGTTTTGATCTTCCCCACTGAGACTCACCAAGCCGACCTGGTTGGGTTTTCCGATGTTCTTCACCAGAGGAACGTTTTGATTGAGCCCGACCGCGTAGGAGAATTTGCCAGGCTGCGTCGTGCCGGCTACCTGTGTCGTGGTCAGGTTGAAGGGCGCATTAAGCGCCATATTTGCCGGGATATTGTTGAAAATCTCGTCATAGCCCACGCGGAATCCACCGCGGAACACGGTCTTGTCGCGCCCAAACACCGACTCGGCAAACCGCGGGGTGTAGGCAAAACCGAGAACGGGAGCGACGTTGTTCTTGTCTGGATTTGTGCCGGAGTCGGAGAGCGTAGAGGGCGCCTGAGTAAAAAAGAAAGAGGCGGGGCCGCTCTTGGTGGTGTCAATGGCGAGAACCTTGTTCGAACCCAGTAGGACGGGGCCAACTCCCGGGATGAAGTTGGTGGCCTGGTTGCGAACTTGGTGGATCGCGGAAGGATACTCGTAGCGGATGCCATAGTTCAGGGTGAAATTGTCTTTGACCTTGTAAGTATCCTGCCAATAGAGATCCCACGGGTAGCGCTGCCAATAGGCCAACGTAGAGCCAAAGAGGAGCGTTGCGGTGTTGACATTGCCGGCAGCGAAGTCCGCGAAGTTGGAGAAGTTAAATACGCCGCGGGCAGAACCATCGAGGAAGCGCCGCGCATCTTCGCGGCGAATGTGGATGCCCATGCGGAAGGAGTGCCTGGAAGCGCCGAACGGGGCAATCCAAGAGACGTTGTCATAGAGTTCATACGTGTTGGTTCTGCGGCCTTGGGGCAGGTTGCTCGTGCTCCCCAAGGGTGCAAAGCCGCCGCTTACGCCAATAGTGGGGAGGCCGGAATCGAGCTGATTGGAGCCGGCCTGTACGATGCCGGGAAGTGGATTGCCAGCTGCATCAACAAAGATCTTGGAGGCGTCAAAACCGGAGTCCTGCACGGTAATGAAGGTCTTGTTGCGAGAGAAGCCGAAGCGAGCCTCATTCAGGAGCCGCGAAGAAAACGTGTGCGTGTAATCGATGACGCCGGAGTCGCTGGCCGGCGAGTTGGCATTGCCGCCCTGCAGTGGCAGCGCGCCGGGTGTAAAAACAGTGCCGCCGTATTGCGCCCAACGTACGGAGAGATGGTCTTTCTCACTGAAATTATAGTCGACCTTGGCAAGACCGGTCTCATCGAAAGTGGTGGCGCCAACGTTGGCGATGAAGTTGTTGGTTCCCGCAGGTGCGTTGAGATTCGTGGGGCCCGGCCAAAATTGCAGCAAAGCCTTCGAGATGGGATCGGTGACTGTGGCTCGTTCAGCGGCTGTCGGTACACGGGTCGAGCTGACTGTTGGAGCCACCTGGCGGAAGCCTTCATAGGAAAGAAAGAAGAACATCCTATCCTTGAGGATTGGTCCGCCGATCGTTCCGCCGTACTGGTTGCGGTGCAGCGGATTCTTCGTGCCGCGATTCTTGTTGGTGAAAAAATCCGCGGCGTCCAGCACGGAATTGCGCAGATACTCGAAAGCTGTCCCGTGAAACTGATTGGTACCGCTCTTAGTGACAATGTTTACTTGTCCGCCCGTACCACGACCGAACTCCGCTGTGGCCACACTGGTCTGTACGGCAAACTCCTGGACTGCGTCGGTGATGCGAAAATTGCCGAGGGCAGAGTTGATTTGCGTGTCGATATTGCTGACACCGTCCAGCAGGAAGATGTTGGACTGAGAACGAGCCCCGGACACATTGAAGCCCCCACCTTGGGTTCCCGCAGAAGACGGTAAGACACCCGGAGTTAGCAGGGCCAAGTCCAAATATTGGCGGGCATTCAACGGCATGTTCGATATCACCTGGCTCTCAATCACGTTGCTTAACGTGCTCCTCTCAGACTCCAGCAACGGAATTGCTTCACTCGAAACTTCAAGAGTCTCGGCAAGACTGCCGACCTGGAGGGTAGCGTCCACGTGGGTGATCTGGTCGACCTGGACCAGGACGTCGCTCATCACTTCTTTTTTGAAGCCCGAAGCTTCGACGTGGAGGGAGTACGCAGCCGGAGCCAGCTGCAGGAACTGAAAACCCCCGTTAGTGTCACTCACGGCCTCTTCCTTAGCGTTAGTGGACACGTTGATGAGCGTTAATTTCGCCCCCGAAATCATGGCACCGCTTTGATCCCTTACGAACCCGGCAATGCTTCCTGTAGGCGAAGCTGAGACTGTCGGGGCGAACATCAGCACGAACGCAGAAAGGAGAGTCCACAATATTGAAGATGTGGATCGATTCATAGCAGCCTCCGTCGGAATTTGGGGATGCCCATTTGCAATCGAGCCTCGGGCATTCACAGCCCGTCGGACTTCCGAGCCAAGCCGGACTAAACCTGAATCAGAAGTATCACCTGAAGGTCACGGGCAACCTATTTACAACGTCCCGAGCAACCCTTATGCCAAAGTGAAACAATGGTTCCCACGACAAGTCCTGCCGCTAACCCGCGTGTTTCGTGGCAACGTTCGCGGATATGGGCTGCTTCACCTAAAGCTAATCCCCAAATTTAGCTATGAGTTTACGGAAATTCAATTTTGTGAATTCTCGTTCTCAACCTTTGCAGTAATGGTGGTACTGGTCAACTCGAGTTACGTTGCGGACAGGACTCTTCAACAGCTGGAAAAGCGGTAAGTGTCTCTCAGTGCCCGGTAAGTCGCATAATTCGGAAACTGGCCCACCTCCGAAATCTTATTGACACGGCAATCATCGCTCTAGTAGACTCTTCTCGTTCAGAAGTGCGCCTCGCCTCCGCGAGGCTCCCACAAAAGTCCAAAATCTAATCTTCTTTCTGGAGACTTCCAAATGCCCCTAGCCCAGCACGAATACGTCGTCACTCAGGTAGATCCTCCGAGCGAATGAAAATCGACCCATCCACTTCGGTGTCGCCGGCATTATATTTCCGGCGCACCTCCTGCTCGATGGCCTGGCGGTTCGCTCGGAACACCTCGAGTTTATCCTTACCGTCTCCCTGGAAGTGATCGTCCAGGGCTCCCCTGGCGATGGTGCACCGCACCCACGCTTCGCCATCTCGCCCGTAGAAAAGGACAAAGTCACGCTCCAAAACAAAACTCTCTTTGGGCTCAGGAAATGTCACGTCGTGCCGCTCAAGGTGCCATTCCACGCGGCGGACGATAAAGTTATTGAACGGATTGATGTCCATCTCGATGCTGGCGCGGTCCAGGGCGCTCAGATAAGGCTTGCGATCCCTGATGCGAATCACCGTCCAAGGATAGCCGCCCGAAGCCAGCATAAGATTCATCAGAAAGCGCGCCATGCGGCCGTTCCCATCCGGGTACGGGTGGATATAACCGAATAGCCAGTGTCCCAGCACCGCGCGCACCGAGGGCTCGGGTTCTTTTTCCAGAAGGTCGAAGTACGCCGGCATGGCGTCGCGCACCGCCTCCCACCTCGGCGGAACGTAGCGCGACCCGCGCAGATACACGGGTAGGTTCCTGTATCCGGCCAATGCCCCTGCTTCGATCAGGCCAGCTGTGACGGAGGGCTGGAACAATTCGCGATACCAGTCGTTGTGTACAGCACGCGCGAGCGCGGCGGGGTTGTCGCCGGCGATCACTTTCTCTACGCCTTTTTTAACGAGCTGGAACGCTTGCCAGTATCCCCGCGCCGCGAGCGCGTCGCGATTTCTGCGATCACCGGCGTCATGCTCGGGGTCCCAGCCGCCCTGCCGCACTCTCTCAACCAGGGCAGGCGTGACGGAGTAGCCTTCAATGGACAGCGAGTGGTAGGCATCGGTCCGGTACATTTCGTTGACGTAGCGAAGATACTCTTCATTGTCTGTCGGAAGGCCCGGCGGTTTGGGGAACACCGCGACGACCTTGCCACGCATCGATTCCCACAGCATCTCAATGCGACCCACGATCGCAGCGGCGGGGCGGCGCGCCTTGCCGAATACGTGTCCGGCTTCAAATGGACTGCTCTCTCGCACATCGTATCCGGCGCCCTTCATCGCGCGGACAATCTCGTCCGCCAGGTCGCCGCGCCCGGTTTGCCGGAAGGCTTTGGCAAGATAACCGGCTTTCGCGGAATGGCCGCCGTTCAGGAGAAACCGAAGCAGGTCCGAGGCGTCCGCAAGGCTCGCCATCACCACTTGCGCCTCCACTGGATACATCTGAAAAAAGGATTCCGGCACACCTACCAACGCCGCCGCCGGCGAAAACAGACGCAATCCGTCCCTCACCGTGAGAGCCGCGGTCGCGGGCATCTCCGCAACTTTCAGGTCGTAAAGCGTTGTGCCGAACAGGAGCTTGATATCGTTATTCATGGCTTTCGGACTGTGCACAACCAGTTGATCCGGAATAATTGTTCTCTCGCCATGCAAGAAAATGGATTGCTCCGGCGACAGGTGCCATTGTTCTCCAAAGCGCTCGTCGCAATAGCGTGCGCAGAATTCCCAGAAAGACGCATGCCACGGGGTGCTCTCGCCGACCTGCGAGTCGGGGCTTGAAGAGATCAGCCAACCCTTCATGACTTCTTGCAGGAAGCCGTTTTCCACCAGGCGTTCGCGGTGCACCCTGCTCAGGTCGTCGGAGCGGAACACACGTCGGTTGCCTTGCTGGAGTGCCTTGAGCTCGTCGAGGGATTCAGCCAGTTTTTCGTTTGGCGAGGACATGACGTCTCCCATCCTTCAAGGGTGATTATAAGTCTATTGTGCCGCGTTAATACAAGTATTTGATGCCGTGTTATTACAAGTCAATTGTGTCGTACAAACGCAAGTATATAGTGCTTTTTGTGCAGCTAAACTATTGTTTTTCAATCAGTTGAGGGTGATGCGTCTTCGCTCTCTTCAAATCGACTGTTCAAAATGGTGGGCATAACTGGGGGCTTTCGTCCGAGGGTTTTCAGATTGTCGGCCCTCGGAAGTGATCTTCGGACCCGGGTTAGCTGGCATAAGTGCCAATTCGCTAACTACCTTTAGAATGAACACTTGCAAAAGTGTATCAAAACAAAGCACTTTAACTACCTTTAGAATCAACACTTGTGAGAAAAGGGGGGAGGGGGGCCCACGTCGGCCGCTCGTGTGGCGAAACGTTCTGATGGCCCTCGCCGTTATCTCCGGTAGACCCTTACCTATAGGCCCCTTACAACAAGGGAGTGAACATGAGTTCCACCAAGAATCCGGGCAGATTCGCAGGTTTGCTATATATGCTTTTCTCAATGCCGGGATTCTTCGCCATGGTCTATGTCCCCGGCAAGCTGATGGTTCACGGAAACGCCGCCGCGACGGCCAACAACATCGCAGCTTCCGAGACGCTCTTTCGCCTCGGCATCGCGGCCCAACTCATCGGTCAGGCCGGTTTTATCTTCGTGGCTCTGGCCTTGTACGACCTGCTCAAGGGCGTCAATCGGCGGTACGCCTCGCTCATGGGGACATTGATCGTGGTCTCCATCCCCATAGCGTTTCTGAATGAGCTGAACTCCATCGCCGCCCTCCTCCTCGTGCGCGGGCCTGATTTTCTATCCATATTCGAGAAACCTCAGCGGGAGGCTGTGGCGATGCTGTTCCTAAATCTGCATGGTCACGGATTTGTGGTCGCCGAAATATTTTGGGGTCTGTGGCTCTTTCCACTCGGACTGCTGGTGTACCGGTCGCGATTCCTGCCGCGCTTCCTGGGCGTCTGGCTCGCCCTCGCCGGCTTCGCTTGGGTGATCCTGAGCCTCACGGGCATACTGTTGCCGCAATATCAGGACCAGGTGTTTACCTACGCTCAGCCCGCCTCCATCGGGGAGGTGGCGTTCATGCTGTGGCTCCTCATCAAGGGCGCCAAGCCGCCAGCGCCGGATGCCGTAGCCCTGTCGCCGGCCCCTGCCTAGCGCCCGATACGGTTGGGTTACCGGCAAATAGCGGGCCAGCTTCACCTATCTCGGGCTACGCACGATGCTTCTCGAGCTGCTCGACGACGCTGTCGAGATCGGGATAGCCGGCGCCAAACCTCCGCGTGAACCAGTTCCCACCGCGCTCGGCAATCCTCTCGCCGTCCGCGATCACCTCGAACTGACCGGTCTTGCCGGGTGTAATCACAGCTTCAATGCCCAGCCGCTTCTTGATGAGGGTCACGAGACTCGTGACCTTGGCCTTGTTATTCTGTCATGTAGGGCAGTGGACGATTTCTATCCTCATTCCGGTCCCCTATCTGCTGAATGCAAGATTTGAAGCATACACCCATGCTCGGACCGATTTCTAGGATTGCAGATTGTAGCCACCAGCCTCCAATCGGCACGCCATCGGCCTCTGACTAACTACCTTTAGAATGAACACTTCCAAAAGTGTATCAAAACAAAGCACTTTAACTACCTTTAGAATCAACACTTATGCAAAAAGGGGGGAGGGGGGCTCGCGGTTTCCGTTAGCGCTTTAATCAATCGTTCGTTGAGATCCAATCGTCATGACTCGCAGCCTGGAGGGCAGAAGTCGCTCGCCGCGTGCCCACACCAGCCGCTCGTACGGCGAAACGTTTGGATAGCGCTTGCCGTTATCTTAGTAGACCCCTACCTCCGAGGTCCCTTAGGCCCTCACAACAACGGAGCGAACATGAGTTCCGCCAAGAATCCAGGGAGATTCGCAGGTTTGCTATATGTATTCTTCTCAATGCCAGGATTCTTCGCCATGGTCTATGTCCCCGCCAAGCTGATCGTCCCAGGAAACGCCGCAGTGACGGCCAACAACATCGCAGCTTCCGAGACGCTCTTTCGCCTCGGCATCGCGGGCCAACTTATCTGCCAGGTTGGTTTTATCTTCGTGGCTCTGGCTTTGTACGAACTCCTCAAGGGGGTCAATCAGCGGCACGCCTCCCTCTGGGTGATATTGGTTGTGGTCGCGATCCCCATAGCGTTTCTGAATGAGCTGAACTCCATCGCTGCCCTCGTCCTAGTCCGCGGGGCTGACTTCCTATCTGTATTTGAGAAGCCGCAGCGGGATGCTTTGGCTATGCTGTTCCTCAATCTGCACAACGAGGGAATCGGTGTCGTCGAGATGCTTTGGGGTCTTGCCTTCTTTCCCCTCGGGCTGCTGGTGTACCGGTCGCGATTCCTGCCGCGCTTCCTGGGCGTCTGGCTCGCCATCGACGGCTCCGCCTACGTGATCCTGAGCCTTACGACCGTACTGTTGCCGCAATATCAGGACAAGGTGTTTACGTACGGCCAGCCCGCCTTCTTCGGGGAGGTGGCGTTCATGCTTTGGCTCCTCATCAGGGGCGCCAAGCCGCAACCCCTGGACGCCACAGCCTTATCGCCAGCGGCTGCCTAGCGCCCGCCTGGTTTTACGCTACCCTTCCAGGTTGGCGATCATCTAAACTAGCAGCCGGCTGGTGTTGGCTTCAGGGGGTCGTTATGGGTACGCGTGACAGCAAGTTTCGGGAACTCCTGGGATCGCTCTCGTTGGTATTACGGCCTTCGGCGATCTCCATGATAATGTTTATGGCGCTCGTTTTTGCCGCGCCTGCTCCATCGCAGCAACCATCCCCATCCGTAGCCCAAGCTGCGCGAAACGCTCGGGAACATAAAGCCCACTCCGCGAAAGCTGCAAAGATCTTCACAAACGAAGACGTTGACGCGGAGCGTTCCCTGGCGGGCGACTCCGCCCTTGAACCGCCGCCGTCGACAGACGCGTCCCCAATCTCGAATCCATCGTTAAAGGATTGCGACAATGCCAAAGCGGAGGGCCTCAAGATGGAGTTGCAGGACGCCCAGCAGGAACTGGATCAAGTTCGCCGCGAGCTTTCTTATCAGGCCCAGGTAATCTCCGGCAACAATCTCGATTTGCAGTACTTCAAACCTGGCAGCTCCGGGCTCAGCGTTGGCGCTCCGCCGCTGTCGAATGTGACGCCGCCGATCCCTGCGCGAGTGACCGAAGTCGAGCTTCAGCAGAAGGTTGAGAGCCTTAAGAGCGCGTTGAGCTCGGCGTGTGACCCTCCTGAAGCGGTGAGCATTCAGCGCAAACTGGATCTGGCGAAACAACAGCTAGGCTTTCTGCAGCGCCAGTATGCCTTAGACGAAAACTCTTACTACTCCAGAACCGACTTCGCCCAGGACACCGCAGGTAAAGCCAGGCTCGATGCCGAGCAGCAACAGATCCAGTCGTTGCAGTCGGAGATCGACAGTCTGAGTAACGAACTAGCTGCCCTAAGCCCGCCTCAAGTCGCGACGTAACCTTTCGCCTGTGTCTTTTAGTGCTCGCGCAAAGAGCAACGCCTCGCGGGTGATATGCTGCGCCGGGAGGCCGCCGCGTGTTCCCCAAAATCCAACTGGGCTTGCTTTCTCTTCTCTCTATCTTCTACGTCGTTTCTGGATCCCGCGCGCAATCCCCGCAAGACCAAATAGCTCCCGCCCTGAATGCAATTTTCTCCCCGCTTGCCAATGCAAGCTCCCCCGGCCTGGCTGTGCTGGTCCGCAAAGACGGCCGCACAGTGTTCGAGCATGGCTACGGCGCACGCGAACTCCGCTCCTTCGCGAAAATCGACTCACAAACCAATTTCCGCCTCGCCTCCTGCTCCAAGCAATTCACTGCCATGTCCATCATGCTGCTGGTCCGCGACGGCAAGCTCCGCTACGCAGACAAGCTCACCGATGTCTTCCCCGATTTTCCCGCGTACGGCAAAGCCATCAGCATTCGCAATCTTCTGAACCACACGTCCGGCCTGCCCGACTACGAAGACCTGATGGCCGCAGCCGAAAAACGCAAAGGCGCCGCGATCTGGACGCCCACGCACCAGATTCAAGACGCAGAAGTCCTCAATCTACTCAAGCAGGAAACGGCCGGCAAATTCGCGCCCGGCACGCGATGGAGCTACAGCAATTCCGGCTACGTCGTCCTGGGATTGGCGGTGGCAAAAATCTCCGGCAAGCCCTTCCCGCAATTTCTGCGCGAGCGCATTTTCGCTCCGCTAGGAATGAGCCAAACTCTCGCCTACGAAAAGGGAAAAAGCGAAATTTCGCAACGCGCTTACGGCCACTCGAAAGACGGCAAGGCGTGGAAAGAGGCGGATCAGAGCTCGACTTCGGCAACGCTGGGCGATGGCGGGATTTATTCGTCGCTGGAGGATCTTGCGAAGTGGGACGAAGCGCTGGCGCAACGCACGCTGCTCAGCGAGAACGAAATGCGACCGGCGCTAATTCCGGTGAAACTGGCTGACAGCTCGCGACCGATGTGGCCGGCAGATTCGGACCGCCCGGCAGGCACGCCAGTTGCGTACGGTTTCGGCTGGTTCCTCGATCCGTATCACGAGCACCAGCGCATGTGGCATTACGGCGATACCATGGGCTTCCACAGCTACATCCTGCGCTTCCCCGCCGACCATCTCACGGTAATCATCCTCTGCAATCGAACCGACCTCGACCCCGAATCCCTCGCGCTGCAAGGCGCTGACGAGTATCTCCACTGAAACCGTCGAGTTCACTCGTATGGTGAAGAGGAATCGTTCCGTGCGGCATGCTCCCTTACCCAATCCGCCAGCGACTTTTCCGTGAGCTCACCAGCGGCCAAAGTAAGCATCATCTGAATTGCGTCCGTCGGGTCAGCGACAAGCGCGTAGCCATTCATCCCAAGAAATAGACCGACCGTCAGGAAGGCGATTCGTTTGTTGCCGTCATGGAATGGATGATTTTTTGACAGACCAAAACCGTACGCGGCGGCAAGGTCAAAAATGTCGTTCTCAGATTCGTAACTGAATTTATTTCGAGGACGGTTCAGCGCAGATTCCAGGAGCCCTTCATCGCGCACGCCCTCTAGACCACCGTGCTCGGCAAGTGAGGCGGAATGCAACAGCAAGAGAGCTCGGCGGTCAATCCACCTCGGCTCCTTCATTTGGCCAGGGCGTGAAAGGTGTCGCGATACTTCTTCATGAATTTCAAGCCAAGCTTCACTTGCTCTTCGACGTCCGGATCATAAGGGGTGAGCAGATAACCAGCAGGTGTTTCAATCGCAAACAGCGAATCGTCCTTTTGCACCTTCAGTCGATGAAGTATTTCTTTCGGCAGCACGAGGCCAGTCGAGGTACCGACAGCACGCAGTTTCAGCTTCATGGGGTCTCTCCCCTATATCCATAAACATTATAATGTGCCTCGGAGCCAATCCGCAAGCCTCATCCCAATCCTGCCAGCTTTCCCAGCCCCTTCATCTTTGCCCGCGCCGCCATCGTGCCGTACTGCTTCATCATCTGGCGCATCTGCAGGTACTGCTTCAAGACTTGATTCACTTCCTGTACGCTCGTCCCGCTGCCCTTCGCAATCCGTTTCCGCCGCTTGCCGTCGATCACGTTGTGGTCGCGGCGCTCCTGGTTGGTCATGGAGTTGATGATGGCCTCCACGCGCTTCAGCATGCTCTCATCCACTTTCGCGTCCTTCGGCAAGTTTGCCAGCGGGCCGAGCTTCGGCAGCATATCCACAATCTGCTCCAGCGGCCCCATTTTGCGCACCTGCTTGAGTTGATCGCGGAAATCCTCGAGTGTGAATCCCTCTTTCCGAAGCCTCTGTTCCAGCTCGGCGGCCGCTTTTTTGTCGACCGCCTGCTCCGCGCGCTCGATCAGCGACATGATGTCGCCCATGCCCAACACGCGCGAAACGATGCGCTCCGGATAAAATCCCTCCAGCGCATCGTATTTCTCGCCCAGGCCCACAAACTTCACCGGCGCTCCGGAAACTTTCGCGATCGAAAGCGCCGCGCCGCCGCGCGCATCGCCGTCCAGCTTCGTCAAAATCACGCCGGTCAGCCCGAGCCGCTTGTGAAACTCCCCCGCCGAGCGGACCGCGTCCTGCCCGATCATGGCATCGGCAATAAACAGCATCTCCGCGGGCTGCAATTCCTTCTTCAACGTGCTTAGCTCGTTCATCAATTCATCATCGATGTGCAAACGCCCCGCGGTGTCCACCAAAATCACGTCGCTGGCCGAAAGCTTCGCTTCCCGAATCGCCCCGCGCACAATCTCCAGCGGCTTGTCCGTCCCTGCGCCCGGCCAAACCTGCGTGCCCACCGCCTTGGCCACCTGGGCCAACTGCTCGCGCGCCGCCGGCCGGTACACGTCTGTGGAAACCACAATCGGCCGGTGCCCGTGCTGCGCCAGCCATTTCGCCAGCTTACCCGTGGTCGTCGTTTTGCCGGACCCCTGCAGGCCCACAATCATCCACACCGAAGGCGGCCGCGAAGCAAACAGCGGCTTGGCATGCTTCCCCAACATCGCGGTCAATTCGTCGCGCACGGTCTTGACCACTTGCTGGTCCGGCGAAAGCTGCAGCATCACCTCGCTGCCGATGGCCTTCTGCCGGATGTTGGCCAGCAGCTCGTCCGCGACGCTCACGTTGACGTCGCCTTCGAGCAGCGCCTCGCGAATCTCCGCCAGCGCCGCGTCGAGGTGCTCCTCGGTCAGCTTCCCCTGGCCGCGCAGGTTCTTAAATGTCCGTTGCAGCTTTTCCGTCAAATTCTCGAACATATCCGCCTTATCTCAGCTACGACCCTCCATTGTATCGGAACTCCAGTAGACCTGTCTGAGATGGACCATTCCGGTGATAAACTTTCGCTACTGATGGGGATCAAACCGCTAGCGGTAGTTGCGCTGTTGGAAGACGTACCGACGCGCGGACTAGTGCGCGGTCAGGTGGGCACTGTTGTTGAAACGCTCGCTCCAGGCGTGTTCGAGGTGGAGTTCAGCGACAACAATGGTCGGACATACGCCACATTGGCCGCACCCGCGGATAAACTTCTAGTCTTACGCCACGAAGCCATCGAAGCCGCCTAGCCTTTCAGTTTTGGCTGGCCGATTCTGCTGCTGTTACGGGTTGACCTTATCCGCGGAGGCGTTCGGATTCGGCGGGGGTAGCTCGCAATGTTCCACGCACTTGGAGGCGAAGAACTCGATCTCCACTTTCTTGTGCTTGACCTTTCCGACGTCTTCCGGGGCCACAATCAGGGACTGCGGTCCATCCGCCGCGTTAAAGGTGCACTGAAAGGTTTGTGACTGAACGCCGCGTTGCTGGCAGGAGTTCTTTTCCAGCGCGGGCTCCAACATTTCTGGCTTGCCGTGGAGCTGGTTGGCGACCGAGGACGGCACTACCGCTACCAGCATGGGCATGGGCGCCTTAATCTTGATGCTGATCACCTCGCCATCGCGATCCGGAGCGTAGCCACCGTACACCTTCAAAAACTCGGTCAGTTCGTACTTTTCCTTCGCTTGCTCGATCCACCGAAATTCCGGCGGGAAGCAGTTGCTGATGCAGGTCCAGAGGAAATATTGGATGTGTACATCGTTCGGGGCCACGAAATGGCGAGGGGCGGAGGAGCTTTCCGTCTTCAAGACTTTCGCCAAGCCCAGGCCCAGGCCGACAGCGCTACCGACAGGAGTATTCATCGCGGCGGGTTCGCGCTTGAGTACCTCGCCCAGTCCTGCGAACGCGGCTGACTCATGACTGCCGCGGTCATCGCGAATCACCAGCGTCAACGGCTCGGCCGGCAAATTGCAAACATACCTGGTCTTCACGACGTGCTCGTGCAAGCACAGCATTCTTAGCGTCGATATGGCTTCCGGATACTGCAGCGCGTGGTTCCACTCCGCTTCGCGTGTCAGGAAAATGGTCACCGGCTGCTGCGATTCAATATCCACCTGAATGCCGCCGCCCGCCGTATAGGTTTTGCCGGTGTGGTAGTTGGCGGGGTCCAGCCGGACGGCTTCGTCGATCCCCGGCCGCCACTCGAATTGTCTTTGCGCGGAAGCCGTTCCCGCGAAAGCGAGGATCCCCAGGAGTGCGAATACAAGTGTGGGTTTCATAGTAATGACAGTATTTGAGCGGAGGAAAACCGGCGCAATTGCCCGAAAGGGCAGGTCGTCTCTAGCAGTATCGTACCTAAATGGGCACAGCCGCTTCCACCGCCTGCGCCTTAGTTTCGTTTACGTTCGTTCCCGCACCCATGTGTCCGGTGATGCCTGCGGGCTCAACAATGTGATGCGCGATTACCAACCCGCTTGGCGCATCCGCTCCAGGATGAGTTCGCTGTAGTGATTCATGTGATCGGGCCGTCGCTTCAGGGGCAACGGCAGAATTGCAGCGAGTCGGGCGGACTGTTCCCGGTCGATATTCCAGGCCGAGGTTCGGTAGTGGTAACGGCACGCCGACTCCGCACCATAAACACCAGGGCCCCATTCGGCCACATTGAGGTAGAGTTCCAAAATGCGCTGCTTGCCGAGGACCAATTCGGCCACCGGGACAAGTGTGAACTCGGCGCCCTTGCGGAGGATGGAGCGGCCCGTTCCGAAGAACAGGTTTTTTACCAGTTGCTGCGTAAGGGCGGACCCACCGCGAATGCGGCCGCCTTCCATATCGTCTTCCGCAGCGATTTCCATCGCGTCCCAATCGAATCCATGATGCTGGTAGAAGCGCGCGTCTTCCGCGGCGATGACAGCATGCTGGAAATCGGGCGAGATTTGGCTCAGCGGAACGAATTCGTATCGTTCGTGATACGGCGTGTGGTGAATCCATGCCTGCAAGCGGCGCTCCATGTGTACCACGGTGGTCGGCGGGTCGATCCACCGGGCAGCCACAAGGATCAGCACAGCAAGCGACCAAAGAAGCGCCACTCCGATGAGAAACCATCGAACGAAGGATTGGAGAGTGCCTTTCCGAAGCGGCGTATTCGGGAGTGTGTCTGGATTTTCAATCACACTTCAGAATAATCATTTGGGCTGGATTGACATAGCGCCTGATTCGTCGTGCCATTCCGCTAGTCCGGTTTACGCATTTAGCTCCCACGGCCTCAGTCCTGTGTGTATCTTTGGGAACGGCAGGCGGACGTTCTGAATGATTGCGGGCAATGATTTTTGGGCTTGGTCTACACTGAAGTTGTTGGGAAACAGATGACGATTGACCATCCACCTGTCGCTAACGAACCGGCACCTCGCGGAACTCGAGGAAATTCGAGGAGCATGTACTCCTGGGTTCTGGGAGCCTTCCTGGGCGCGGTTCTTACGGTGGTTTTGATGGGAGCGCTGGTGTGGATGTCGACCGGGCTCGGGCTATTGCACTTGATGGGCATTTTGCGCGGAGGACGAACGCAGCTCAATGTGGATCAGCCGACCGTGGTACGTCAAATTCAACAACTTCAACGACTGGAAACCGTGAGCTATACGATGGATAAGATTATTTCAGGTGAGCACGGCAATGATTACCTGCCGAAATTTCTCGCGGGTGACCGTCTGCTGCTGGTGGTGCACGGAGAAGTGGTTGGGGGCATCAATCTGGCGCGTTTGCAGCCGGGCGACGTCCTAATACAAGGGCAGAAAGTGTCGATTCACCTGCCGCCAGCGGAAGTCTTGAGCACACGAATCGATAATGCGAAGACGAGAGTATATTCACGTGACACCGGCCTTTTCTCTTCCCCAGACCCCAACCTCGAAAGCGAAGTCCGCGAAGAAGCGGAGCGCCAGCTCCTGCAAGCCGCGCTGCAAGATGGCATCCTCAAGATCGCCGCCGACAACGCGCGAAGCACGGTCTCCGGCATGTTAAAGGGCTTCGGGTTCCGCGAAGTGGACATCCGCTGACGGTTTGTAACCCGGGTCTAGTGTTTGCGGCCTTTGATGTCGTCATAGACAATTATGGAGAGGACCACAAGGACCCACACGGGGAAAACGCCCATTCCAGGGATGGCTTCCGCAATGAAGCCCGGCAAAATCGCCCATCGACGGCCGAGGATTAGAAACAGGAGTAACGCTGTTCCCAGGTCAATCAACCATTGCATGGGTGGGGCAAGCACCGTCCAGAAGGATAGAAAGTCCGAGACAGCAGCGATCAGGAACGCGACGGCCTGCCGTTTGCGTGAGGGGCGCCGAACGGGAGCCATCACCTCTGTAGGTGTCAAAATGACTGGATGATCGGTCGGCGTTGTCATGGCCGCGGTTGCGGTGCTCGAGCCTTCCTCAAATTATCCTGTCATGGGTGCGAACCGCAAGCCATGGCGGCGAGACTTAAGTTGCGCGAAGGTCGCTGCGGCTGGGCCTAGCTATGGATTGGCCATTCGTGGCATGCTATTGGTCATGGGAAACAAAGACAGACGAAGCCGCGAAGCAAAAAAGCCGAAGAAAAAGATTCCGAAGTTCGCTCCCCCGAGACGGGACTCGAGTCAGCCCTCGCATGTGATCTCAACGGTCACCAATCCCGAGAAACCGCCGACAGGATCGCAATAAGACTTTTGCGTGGCTTTCCGCGGGACTCCAATTCTTCTTTCGTCAGAAGCTGAGTCGAATCCCCAACTGCGCGGCAAACGGAATCCCGACCGTAGTTCCCGCTCCGAAGAAATCGCCCAATGCTCCCGCCGGCACGCGAAGCTGATTCAAGCTGGTGATTGGTTGCGTCTGCGTGCAAGTTGCATTCAGGCAGAACGCAGTAGCGTTGGCAATGTCATTTACTCGTGCGGGCAGCGCGGAAATATCGGGAACGAAATTGTTGCCCGGATTTTGCCGGTTGAACAGATTAAAAAATTCCGCGAACGGCCGCAGCGTCACGCGCTCTCCTAACGCAATATTCCTGCTGACTCGCAAATCCACTTGATAGAAAGGCGTCCCACGAAACTGGTCCAAGCTTGTCTGCACCCCGTTCACAACCGCCCGGTCATTCCCGACCACACCGTCGCCATTGACATCGGCCGGTGTGCTCATGGTAAACGGCCGCGCGCTCTCAAATTGGGAGAGGGTCGAGACTTCAAATTTCCACGGCAGTTGCAGCACTCCCACCAACACAAACCTGTGCCGAATATCTTCGCCTGAGGGCCCATGGTCGCCGGGACCAAACGGATCGAGCACGTTCGAAACTCCATTCACATAGTCGAACAGCTCCCCAACCGTCGCGCCCCAGGTTGTGGCGTGCGACAGCACATAATTCGCGGTCACTTCAAAGCGCTCCGAGAATTTGTGCTGCAGCTGCACCGCCAGACCGTTATAGATGGAGCGATTGTCCGTGCGGAACAGAGAAACCGCCGGCGCATCGGCGGGGATTCCGTAGCCGGGCGAATATTCGTACCGCCGGTATTGGTGCACTCCCTGCTGGTGTTCATAGGTGATATTCACTCGCCAGTTGTTTGCAAAAGCGTGCTCGAAGCCGGCGCTGGCGGTCAACGCATAGGGAGTGTGATAGTTAGGATCAATCAGCGCGCTCGGCCCGGTGCCATTCTGCAGATTGAAATTGTTGATCGCGGTAAAAGCATCCACCCATCCGTTCTGCGCGAGATCGTTGTAATAAAGGCCCGCGCCGGCTCGAAACACGGTAGTCGCGGAAGCGTTCGGCGCATACGCAATTCCAAGCCGCGGACCAAAAGCCTTCCGGTAATCGTGAGGAATCCCCGAAACCAGCGCGCTTCCGATGGCCTGCAGCGCCGCCAGCGCGGGATTCGCCGCTTGGTCATGACCTGAGGCCACAAACAAACCAAACGTCGTGTCGTAGCGCAGCCCGGCATTAACGGTGAACGACGGCGTCACCCGCCAGGCATCTTCCGCGTATAAACCCAGCCGCTGGATGCTTTGCGAAAAGGTGCCGTCGCTGGCCCCCGAAGCACTTTCCGTCGGGCAATCCGGGAAACCGGGATCGGGTTTGGCTGGCAGCGGATTCGGGCAATTCGCGAGAACCGCCGGATTCGCCACATAGAAACTCGGATCCTGCGGATACGAAAATAGCGTCTCGGCATTACCCACGAGCGCGCCGCGCAAAACCGGTTCATGAATCAGATTTACACCGAAGCGCAGAGAGTATTTTCCGCGCGAGTGCGAAACGTCATAGCGAAACTGATATTTCTGCTGATCGCGCTCGACGGGGAACGCGGTAATCGCCGTCGCGAATTGGTTGTCGCCGAACGTCTCGAGCCCCGAGGTGGTGAGAAAATTAGCGGTAAAGGGAAAATCGAAGGCTTCCCCAATCGTTGCATTGCGCACCTTGGCGTGATGGAAGCCGCTGGCCTCCAGCGTAAGCACCCCCAACGTCGACGGCGCAAACTGAAATTGCTCGCTCAGCAGCACGCTGTAGTAGTTCGAATTGGTCGTCGCCCCCGTGGAAGGCAACGCGCCCTGCTGCAAAAGATCGTTCTTCGTATCATTGCGGTCCAGCGAACCGCGAACAAACCATTGCGAGCTGGCGGACTGCCTCCAATCGATGCGCGACGTGAAAAGAGTCTCGCGATACGGCTGCAAAACGGAAGAAGGAATCGCGCCGAGCGTACTTACACTTGGGAGAAAGCCGCCGGTGGCGAGTTGCTGCAGCGCATTGAACTCGGAAAGCGAATTGGCACTATAGGCGACGCTGGCATTTTCGTGGACGTATTCGTAGGAAGAAAAAAACCATAGCTTCCCGCGCCGGATCGGCCCGCCGAGCGTGCCCACGAAATTCTGCCGCGAAAACGGCTGCTTCGGATTCGGTTCCGGATTATCCAGCGTGTTGCGTGCGTTCAACGCATTTCCGCGATAGTAGTACGCGCCGCTGCCATGCCAATCGTCCGACCCGCGGCGCGTCGAAATTATGACGCTGCCGCCATTGGTGTGCGAGGTATCCGCGGCGAACTGCGAGGTCCGCACGACGAACTCCTGCATCGCCTCCGGCGAATAATTCTGCAGAAACCCCCCGATGTAATCGTCGTTGTTGTCTCCGCCGTCCACCGACAGGTCCACATTGAGCCCGGAACTTCCGCCGAAGGACACCGCGGTGATACGCGCCTTAGTGGGGTCCGATGGCTCGACCGGCGCGGTAAACGGCGCGAGCAACGCGATGTTGGCGAAGCTCCGCGCCGACAACGGAATTTCATCCAAATCTTCCGCAGTGACCACGGTGTTGATCGTGCTGCTAGTCGTCTCCACCGGCTGGCTCGCCAGCGAAGGTCCCCGGTCGCGCACCTGAATGGTCTGCTTCAGGGCCTGCGGTCCCAGGATCACAGCAAAGGTCGCCTGGCTGCTTACCGAGACGCCCACGCGCGAGGTTTTTTCTCCAAATCCGCTGGCGCGCACTGCGATTGAGTACGTCCCGGGCGGCAGGGATTCGAATCGCGCCTCTCCTCGTTGATCCGTATTCGCGGACCGCGAGACGCCCAACTTTTCCAGGGTTATCGTGACGCCCGCCCCGGCGATGCGCCCGCCCTCCGAGTCTTCCACCGCGACCAGGAGCGTACCCTGCACACTCTGCCCCATGGCCGCGAGAGGCAGCAGCAGCGCACAGGCCAACATCGCAAGGAAACGCTTACCAGGTAGCATGGGTCATCTGAAATCGAATTCCCGGCAAAGCACCCCGGGGTAAATTGAATTGTAGCCCGAAATGCAGCAAATGCTGGCGCGTTGCTCGCTAGAAAAAGTGAGCGGCCGGTGGGGGGACCGGCCGCTCGGGCGTTGGGGATGGAGGGAACCGTGGTCGAGCCCGGTTGGGCCGGTCCCGATCACATTCGCGATTTTGCGCTTCACATTACTGCGCGTCGATAGTCCGCCCGGTTCATTCGTGCCAGTACTCGACTCGGCGTTTCGCGTACCACTTCTTTGGTACCGCCGTACTCCTACTGCCTCCAATTTCCCAGCATTTCCGCCAATTCCTTATGCCCTCGTTCCGCGGCCATCTCGCCGGCCGTCTTGCCGTCGTCCGTCTTCGCGTCGGCACGCGCGCCATGCTTCAGCAGCAACTCCACCAACGCGGCGTTCCCGTTCGCTGCCGCGTCATGCAGGGGCACGAACCCGCGCTCTTGGCGCGCATTCGGGTCCGCCCCGGCCTCCAGCAGCATCTTCGCAATTTCCACGTCGCGCCGAGCCACCGCGCCATGCAGCGCGGTCACCTTTTGTGCGTTGCGCGCCGCGGTCTTCACATCCGCGCCATTCTTCAGCAAGAACTCGACAATCGCGCGATGGCCAAAAAACGCCGCCAATCCCAGCGGGAAAAACCCATCCTCCGCGAACCCATTGGCCAATGCCCGGTCGCTGCCAACCAGCTTCCGCACAGTCTCCAGATCCCCCAGCGCGCTGGCCTCAAAGACGTCGGGCTTCGCGCCATGGCGCACAAACACCTCGGCCAATTCTGCGTGACCGTAATATGCCGTCAGCAACAGCACGGAAGAGCCGTTCGGCGCTGTGAACCGCAGCAATCCCGGCTCGGCATTCAGCAGCACGTCTACCGCCGCCTTGTCCCCTGCGCGAATCGCCTCCATCAATTTCCTTGTCGTCTCTTCCGGCATTGCAATCATCCTCCGTTGTTCTCCCGCCGCGTGCCCTACATTCGATCTCGCCATCGACCGGGAGGATAACATGCTCGGCTCGCGCACGGCTTTCGCCCCAGGCTCCGCGCCCCTTTTACCAGGGCTTCCTCGACCTGTTGCGTCTCTGTCACCCAATTCTCATGAAAACCGCGATCAATCCCTCCGCACAAGAGTTTCCGCACTTTGCCACTTCCCTGCACAGCTTTGCCACCCTCGTGTTTTCCTGTTCTATTTGCCCCACTTAACCTATTTAATTCCAGTCACTTAGTCGCAACCCCTCCCAGCGAAATGGCAGCCAGATTGCCCTCAATCTACCAAGTTTCCTTCTTGTGAGGACCCACAATGACTCGCTTGTCCAGCCGTTTTCTTGCGCCAGTCCTACTCTGTTTGGTCGTACATCTCGCCCCGGTCGCTCAGGCTCAGTCCGGCCAAGGCCAGTGGCAGACCCTGCCCTACACCATGCCCATCAATCCCGTCCACGCGGCGCTGCTTTATAACGGCAAGGTTCTGATCGTCTCGGGTTCGGGCAACGTCGCCGGCAATCTAAATTTTCAGGCCGCCCTTTGGAATCCCCAGGCAGGTACGATCACCACACAGCCCGTAGGTTGGGACATGTTTTGTAACGGCATGGTCGTTCTCCCCGACGGCCGCCCCTTTGTCATGGGTGGCACCCTTCAGTACGATCCCTTCCACGGCGAACTGCGCACCTCCACTTACGACCCTGCCACTAACACCTTCACCGACCAGCAATCCATGGCGCATGGCCGCTGGTATCCGACCGGCACCGTTCTCGGCGACGGTCGCCTCATGATTTTCTCGGGCCTTAACGAAACCGGCGGCACGAACACGTCTGTCGAGTTCTACAGTGCGAGTTCCGGCTGGAGCGCAGCCTTCTCCGCTCCCTGGACTCCGCCTCTTTATCCGCGGATGCATGTGCTTCCCAACGGAAACGTTTTTTATTCCGGGACTACCACGGGCTCCAGCCTCTTCAATCCCGCCACTCACACGTGGACCACGAACGTCGCGTTCACGAATTACAGCGGCACGCGCACTTACGGCTCGTCCGTACTCCTCCCTTTGACTCCTGCAAACAACTACACGCCGCGAGTGCTGATCATGGGCGGCGGCAATCCTTCCACCGCCACTTCCGAACTTATCGACCTCTCCGCCTCCACGCCAAAATGGGTCCACGGCCCTAGCATGTTGGCACCGCGCATCGAGATGAACGCGACGATTCTCCCCAATGGTCAAGTACTCGCTCTTGGCGGCTCGCTAAACGACGAAGACACCGCCTCAGCCAGCCTCAACGCCGACCTTTACACCGATAATCCTGACGTCACCAAGAGCACCTTTACCCCTGCAGGCGTCGAGCAGTTCGCGCGTCTCTATCACTCCGTCAGTTTGCTTCTCCCCGACGCAACCGTCTGGGTAGCTGGCGGTAACCCCCAGCGTGGCACCTACGAAACCCACATGGAGATCTACTCTCCGCCGTATCTTTTCAACGGCGACGGCACTCTTGCCACCCGCCCGACAATCTCGGGTACTTCATCTTCGACGATCGGCTACAACGGCGCTTTCCAGGTTCAAACTCCGGACGCGGCGAACATTTCCTCCGTCGTCCTCATGCGCAATGGCGCAGTTACGCATGCCTTTGACATGGATCAGCGCAACGTCGGTCTTAGTTTCACCGCTGGTGCCGGCGTCCTCAATATCACCGGCCCGCCAAACGGCAATATCGCACCTCCGGGCTACTATATGCTCTTCCTACTTAACAATGCCGGCGTGCCCTCCATCGCTTCCATCGTGCAAGTCTCTGCCGCCGCGAATGACATCCCGCCAACGGGAACAATAACCAGCCCGGCCTCCAACGTCACCATTAGCACCGGCCAAGCCGTAAACTATTCCGGCACCGGGTCCGATCCCGACGGCACCATCAGCGGCTATTCCTGGTCTTTCCCCGGTGGCAATCCCAATTCCAGCACTCTTGCGAATCCAGGGAACGTGATTTATTCCACGCCTGGCACCTACACGACTACCTTCACCGTTACCGACAATGTTGGCGTGACCGATCCCAATCCTCCGACTCGCACCGCCACCGTGCTGCCTGATTTTTCTTTCTCCGCTTCTCCATCCACTTCCACGGTTGTGCAGGGCGGCGGCACGACCTATACAGCAACGGTTACTGGCGGCGTCGGCTTTAGCGGCACAGTCTCGCTCAGCGTCAGCGGACTCCCTGCGGGTGCTTCAGCGTCGTTCAACCCTGCGTCAATCTCCACTTCCGGCTCCAGCACTCTGAGCGTTTCTTCTGCCTCCAACACTCCTCCTGGCAGTTATCCGCTGACCGTTACCGCAACCAGCGGCACGCTTGTCCACTCCGTTGTAGTCACGCTGGTAGTCAGCGGCGACTTCTCCGTCTCCGTTTCTCCGTCCAGCGCGACCCTCACACGCAACTCCAGCGTGAACTACACGGTCACCATTACGTCTGGCTCGGGCTTCAACGGCACGGTCAACCTCAGCGTCACCGGTCTGCCGCGCCGCACCAACGCTAGCTTCAGCCCGCCATCTATCGCGACATCCGGCTCCTCTACGTTGACAGTGAGCGCCAATCGCAAGTCGCCGACGGGTACGTTCACCCTAACTATCACCGCTACCAGTGGCAGCTTGACCCACTCGCGCCAGGTAACGCTAACTGTTCAGTAGTCCAACACAGTAGAATACCCATCGCGGCAGCCGCCTCGGTGTCTCGGGTGGTCTTCTTGCGCCCAAT